>Ga0307515_10007155_pt1 | contig 22140 bp, 19 predicted proteins | sample 17_EM_MG_FD_194513 | JGI IMG/M metagenome (GOLD analysis project Ga0307515, IMG submission 194513) | Populus trichocarpa ectomycorrhiza microbial communities from riparian zone in the Pacific Northwest, United States - 17_EM | ecosystem: Host-associated > Plants > Roots > Unclassified | place...
TCCGATCTATTTATTATTAACATTAGTGATATTAATAGCTGCAATGATAATAATAATAGTAACAATGATAGCAATAAAAATGATAATAATATTAGCGATAATTTATCATTCAACGTTAGATTTTTTAAGGATTGAGTTTTATAGTTTTTCCATGTATGATATTTTCAATTTAATAACCTGGGTTACGAGTTTGAAAAGTTGACGTGTCCTAACATCATTTTTTTTTTAATTTTTTGCCTTATTGTTTTTTTTTTAAATTTCATCGTTCAACATTAATTTTTTAAAATAAAAATCGGTCATCCGAGTTTCCTTTGAACCTAATGAACAAACCAATTCACATGGAGTTAGTTTTTATATAGTTTGATTGGAAACTCATGCCAAGGATCCAAGTCAAGGGATTTCAAGATTTATCTTCTTACCCGTGTTTAATAGCACTGCAAGAAATTTCCATGTTCTTAGTGTTCTTTTCTACATTTTTTTTTTAAAAATAGTTTGACCTGCGTCAGAGTGTGGGTCAATGAACTAGTACATTTTATACTAGCGAGTAAATATAATAAAATATTTAAATTGTATCTAATAATTTTAAGTTATTTAATTTTAATTATAATATTTAGAGTTTCAAATTGTAACATTATTTTTATTATAATTAATATTTCAACATAATAAACAATAATAAGATAGCCATTAATCATTTAATATAAAATTATTATAACTTGAAAATTACACACATAGTAAAAAAATATTATGTTTATAAAATTTAGAATGTCTTATCAACTCAATAATTCATTAGCTTAGAATTTAACTTAAATAAAAATCAATAAGAAAATTCTATTTTTTTTCTTCTAAAACAAAATTATTTCAAGAATTTATTTCTATATTTTTTTGGATTGACTACCTGATCAACGACTCAAGTTCCAAGTTGAATTGATCCCGAGTTAGGTTTTACTAGCATGAAAATACTATAAAAGCACTATGATATAGAAAATGCCTCTATTTGGACAACAAAGAATAATTCCATATTAAGTTGAAATTCGGTGAACTGGTCCATTATCAATTCACTAAAGGGCCCAATCAGTCCATTGCCGCGAGGGAAAGCAAATCGTGCCCGCGAAGCTTTTGCTCTTGACCATTTTAATGGACAATTAAACCCGCCACCGCCTGCTCAAAATTTCACAACGTCAGATCTAACCACACTGAATCCATTCTATTCAATTACATAAGGTAATCCCTAATTTTTTTTGCTCTCTTATCAACGCTGTACCCCTTCCATTTCCTTATCTTCATTCCCCGTTTGTTTCCCGAGCAAACGAGGTAAAAAAAAAATAAAAACCCTCCATTTGCGGAATTTAAAACCTTTTTTAGGTTATGTTGCTTAGTTTCTCATAATCAATCCTTTTATTTTAACTGCATTTCACGCCATTGTGTAATCAAGTTGGTTTTTTGTGCTTTGAGGATCTTCAAAATTTACAGGATTTCTATCCATCTTGTTAGAAAAATGAAGGGCGACCTGGAGTGTTGTCCGAAACTAGAAAATGGCGATGTCAAGTATGTCTCTGGACTCAGTACTATACTGGTAGCAACAATCCAGGAGGCGAAAGATAGGATCTCTCAGATAGAATACATATTTTGCAACCAGCTTTACCCGAATTTCCAAGCGAAATCCAAGAGTTTGCAGAAGATTTATGCGGATGCGGAAGGGGCGTGGAAAGAGAAGGAAAAAGATCTCTTGGAGCAAATTGAGAAACTTCGAGTTGAGAAGCAGGAAGTTGTTGAAGGAAACAAGGTTGAGAAGGAAAAGCCGAACGAGAAGGCAAATGCGCTGCTTGCTGCTACGCTAAGAAATCGAGAATCTAGAATTGATGAGCTGGAACAGGAGGTTGTGAAGAAGTCTAAGGAAATTGACGAGGGGATGGAATTACAGAATAAGTTACTCCAATTGGTTCAAACGAAGGCGGCTATGATAGTGGATAAAGGAAGGGAATTGAAAAGGAACGAAGGGAAGAGCAATGAGCTGCTTGCTAAAGTGAAGAGCTTAGAGAAAAATGTTGAAGAACTGCAAGATGAGGTCAGGAAGAAGTCGGAGAAAGTAGCAGAGAAAACAGAGTTGGCAAACAATTTGAGCAAGAGAGTTTTGTCTCTGTTGTCAATGGTTGAGGATAATGAGAAGTTGAAGACTGAGAATGAACAACTCATGCACAAAGTAGAATGTCTGGAGAAGAATCTTAGTGGACTTAAAAACAAGCTCAGGGAGAAAACGGAAGAAACTGAAGGGGGAAGAGTACTGCAAGCAGAATTGCTTCAACAAATTGATATGAACGCTGTAGAAATCTTGAAGCAAAAAGAACAGCTAGACATGTCCGAGAATGATAAAAAGGAGCTCTTGGAAAAAGTGAATGGGTTAGAGGAGAAGGTCAATGAGCTACAGGAAAATCTAAGTAGCAGTGGTAAAGAGGCTGAAGGAAAGGTTTCGTACGATAAACTTCTTCACAACATTCAATTGAAGGACTCTGAGTTATTGGTCGAGAAGAGGAAGACGAGGGATTTGCATGGTCTTTACATGAAGTTGAGGTCTCAATACAACTACCTCTGCACAAAGTCTGGTCTTACTATGAAGAATATGCTCAAAGACAAACTAGAAGACGAAAGTGGTTCCTTCAAGCATCAGCCGACAACTTCATCTGGTAAGGTTTTATTGTTTTTTTACTTCATTTTTCTATAAAGCGGAGAGGAACTAGACGATTGAATTTAGTGGTGATTTGCTAGTAGTTGTAGCTTGGAAGAGAAGTATAAATTGGTGAATTTTTCTGGTAGTTGCTTCAAGATTGACATGTATGTTTATTCTGTTTTTCTCTGAATTTGTGGTGCTTGTGCTTTATAAAATCCTGCAATGAAAAAAGAAGAAGAAAAGAACACAATCTTCAGGGCATGCTTTGTTGTTTACAATAAATTGCATGTACTTCTCTTCCTGATACTAACCAAGCTTCCGTTGCTTGGTATTTTAGACGGTGGAAACAAAAGTGTAGATGCATCTGCAGCATTTTGTGAGACGAAAGAAGTCAAAACTGAAAATGAATCCAGCGATGGCTTGGTGGACAATAAAGTTGTGAAATCAATTCCAATCGCAAACTTCAAATCTCCTACTTCTATTTTTGTCGCACCAAAATGTCCTCCCACTGTAAAATCCGCTCAAATAATTGGCACAAAGAGACCTGCATCTAGTTGGATAGATACTAGATCTCATCAAGGAAAAGATGGTCCTGACCCTCATGATGATTTCCTTGATACCCCATTGGAGAAACTCAGGGCAGACTTGGACAAAACCATGGAGGAAGAAGTTCAGGATCTCCACATTGTACTTCAAAATGATAAAAACATGGACCCTAGCAGTTCAGATGATGAAACGCAGGATATAAATCTTGATCGTAACCTACGGGAGCAGCAGATGCCAGTAACAATAGGTGGCAAAAGAGGTTTCAAGTATGTTGAACCAGTTCGAAAGAAAGCTGAGCGGCAAAATTTGAAAGGAGTTGAATGCAAGCAGTGCAAAAAATTCTATGACGCAGTTCTCCCCAATAATGGAGGTGATGGTAATAAGCAGAATGTCCGCTGCGAGCATCATGATGGTGTTTCTAGGCATCGATACAAGTATGTTCCTCCCATGACTCCTGAGGGATTTTGGAATATTGGATTTGAATCTGAAATGTGATCTTGAGCTTGAAATGTCTTAACTGTTTATTCCATTAATTTTAGTTTTAAACCAATCTGGTAAATAACTGATAAATGGAAGCCCGTATCTTTGAGCATCTGCAAGATCAATCCTCTTCCCCTGTTACCTGATGTGTATCAAAAGTAAAACTTAACATTAGGTTCCTTTTCTTGTTTACCATTGAGAGACCATTCCAATATGGAAATTTACTGTTCCTGAGCAGTTTTACAAAGATCTAGGTGATGTTCCTTAGGCTTCTTTTTATGCTAAGCATAGTCCTTTTACTGTCAGTTGGGATAGGAAATTCTTGCATGTTTTTAAACGAGCTACAGTTGCTCAGGGATACAATTATGGTATTCTGCTTTATGACTTGTCTATTTTTCTGATTCCAACTTCCTTTGCAGTTTTTTATTTTTTCCTTTGGACCACTTTATAGGTTCAAAATCCAAGCTTCATGTGTTGTTTCGAATCTTTCGATCTGCTAAGATTAGAAATGCTGTACCATGTGTAACCTATTTCATCTTCCGTCGTGGCTGTGGCTTTTAGCTATTCGACAATACTTTAAAAGCTAATATTCCATATGTTATTTTTAGAAGCTAGAATTTGGAGCTTTTCAAAAGTCACAGTTTTCCTAAACGGATACTAATCTATGAACCTGGTCTAATAAATGAAGACGGAGCTCTAAGCAAGAGGTAGAGGTACAACTACCATTTTCTACTTGACAAGTAATAACAACAAACATAAAAAGAAGTCAAGAAGAAGGGGAAAGGAGGTGATATTTTTCCTATCCTTGCTCTGGGTCCAAGATGAAGAATTACTGAAATTTAATTTCTTCAGATGTCGGTGAGAGAACATAATGACTGAAACTGAGATACGACAACACAAAACTTTGATGGAAATAAGATCAACGCCATTGGAATTAAAAAAAATATATTATATCAACATATTATAAAAAGTGTTCCAGAAAACTGTCTACCTGTTTTGGTATTGGGATTTCAAGATCAACGCAATTGGAATTATATCAACAGCATGGATAGTCACCAGAGAAGTGTTGTGTTTTGCACTTTGATGGGTATCTTTGAAAGAAGGAAAGATACCAGGGGAATCTCAGCGTCACTAGTGGATGGTACGCATTTCTGGATTTGGAAGGACGTTCAAGAAGTTACTTAGAATTGGCAGGTTTCATCATGTGCTGTTGGAAGTTGTTTCTGTTACCATCTTAATGAAGGGTCATTAAAGGGATGCCATTTTCGGAGGTAAAGCTCATGTTACCTTTTCTGTTCTGGTCTGTGAGGATGGAGACTACTAGTCTGGTTCTCGTCAAAGCAGTAGAGACATCTGGTGCACACTAGCAAATCAAAGCCTCCATTGCTAATTGGCTCCATCGGTGAGAAGGGTAGCATTGCAAAATGGGAATCAATTAGGAAGGTAACATTTATTACTTAGGAACATGCATTGCTGTACGAGAGTCTGATCTCTGCTTCTGTCGTTACTCCTATTCCCACCAGCCATGGCAGAAATGCTGTGTGGGAAATATAAGTGCTATCTTTAATAAATGCATGCGCAAAAGTATGGATATGTTCTATCTTTATGCAAACAATAATTGGTGTATGCTACTGCTTGGTAGGAGCTTGCTCAAATCCAATGTATTGGACTGATTTATCTGAATTATGCATGGACTTCATTTATGAGATAAGTTGGTTCATAAGATCTTCTGTAGGCCAACTAGATCATCATGCTATTATCGTCAAACCTATTAGCAATATCAAACAATGGAGGAAATTGATTGATTTGTCCTTCCTCTTCTGTACAGTACCGAGAAAATCTGCAGGTTTCAGAAAGTGGAGCAGTAGCTAAAGAAACCCAGGAACCTTATTTAGAAAGATACACGCTTCGATTTCTGTTTCAAGTGCCCAAGGCCTTGAAGAACAACAGCAAAACTAAGAAAGTAATTTATAAGCGAATCTTTACATACGAATGATGTCGAATATCTTTATGATCCTACTGTTGTTGATCACGTGGATGCTGTTTTTGCCATGTTTGTTCTTTTTTCGGATCCAAAGACTATAAACAAAGAGAAAGCACTTGGTATGTTCCTAATTACCTTACCCCAGAGCGATCAAATGATACAAGGCGTCCCCTCTCCATTCTGATTAATGTTTGGAAACACGATCTATATGATATTATATAAATATTTTTTTTATTTAAAGTTAATTATTATTTTTTATGTTTTTGAATTGTTTTAATGTATTGATATTAAAAATAAATTTTAATATATTTTATAAGTAAAAATTACTTGAAAAAGAACTCTATTGTTTACAATTATTTCAACAATGCCCATTCATTATACAAATAATTATAATGGTGCTTAGTAGTTAATTAATATTAAACGATCTTAATCTAACTTTCCCAAGAATCTCTGTCCATCTACCTCATGCTGCTTATCACGTGCATGCAACTGCCCTACGTTTTGTCCATTTCAACTTCGGATCAACAACAACAAAATCTAGAAATAACTCACACTTTAGTACGATGATGATACTTCTACAACAACGACACTTTGACACATCTATGAAACAACATTCATCCGGTACCCCGGGAGAAAAACGAAACCCCCAATTTGACGCTTTATCGGCCGATCAATACATTAGCAAGCCCTCAATGGGTTCCCGCAAAGACAATCATTAAAACTATATGAGGATGCTTCAAGGTGATCAAATGGTGACCCAACAGGAATTGGTCCGCAGAGATAGTTATGGCTTAAATCCAAATGCCCCACATATGCCGCCGACGAAAGTGAACTGGGTATCGGTCCCTTCAAATTGTTGTACGACAAATCAAGAGCCATAAAGTAAGTTTTCGGCCCGAAAGCATCCGGTATGTTACCTTCAATAGCATTCTTGCTCAAGTTCAACATCCCCAAACCGGTACTACTCAACAAAGATTGTGGCAATGGACCGGAAATCATGTTACTATCCAAGTTAAGCGTAGAAAGAACCGGCATGCTGCCTATCCAGTCTGGTAGCCAACCCGAAATCTGATTAACAGACAAATCCAAGTCTGCAAGCCGATACATAACCGATATAGAGCTTGGTATGGCTCCACTTAGCTGGTTTTTACTCAACAATGCACGGCTAAGCATTTTCAAGTTACCAAAATCAGAAGGTAACTGACCAGTCAGCATATTGTTGCTAAGATCCAAATGCTTCATGTTTTCCAACTTTGTAAGTGACGAAGGAATCTCTCCAGTGAGTCCGTTATCGGCAAGATTTAAAACCGTGAGTCTCTGTAGATTCCCGATATTAGCAGGAATCTTGCCAGAGATCTTGTTACCTATGAGATCCAAGATTCGGAGATTACTTAAAGAAACAACACATTCAGGGATTTCACCTGAAACCCCTTTCCAGTCTGCTAGAATGAAAGTAGAGAGTCTGTCAAGTTTGCATATTGAAGGGTTGATGGAACCTGTCATGTAACCTGACCTGCCAGCTTTTTCGAAGATGGGGTCTTCGGATTCACCACGCAGGTTGATGTCTGCGACTCTGCCCGTGGTGGGGTCACAGCTGATGCCGTACCAGTTGGAGCAGCAGTTGGTGCCTGCCCAGGTATTGAAGATGCCCAAGTATGGTTCATCGAGGGTAGACTTGAAGGCTTGTAACGCTGCTAGGTCTGATGGAGTGCAGCTGGAAGTGACGGAGATGAGGGTGAAGAGGAGAGTTAGTACTGTTGTGAGTAGTAACACACTCATCCCTGATGATTTTGAGTTTTGCTAGAGTAAAATGCCGGAGGAGGTGTTTTGCTAATTGCTAGAATATGGTAGTTTTGTGTTTTTAAGAGGAGGATGGCGGTAATGAAAACAGAGTGCGTTGAGAGAGAGAGAGAGAGAGAGATGATTAGGTGGGGAGAGGAGGTTTTGGAAGTTGGGAGACGAGATTGCTTATATATATTTGTTCTGGATCAGTATGCCCTTGATATGTTGTCTAATTTACAGTTCAAGATCATACTGTGATCATTACATTTTTTTTGATAAATAAATACTGTGATTAGTTGCTTGCACATGCACCAGCAGCTAGCACATTACATGATTTAGCTGCATTTGTTTCTTAATTCCGATTCCACGTTAGTTTTGTTTTTTTAATAATATAACACACTCTATACTTATCAACAGCTTGATCTTAACCGGAGAGCGGTTAATTGACATCTTAGAAAGAATAATTCTTGGAATCAACCATTAACTTTTTCTGCAACAAACCTTCCAGCTCTCTCTCCTGGTGATATTATGATGATACACTACATTGCGATCAAATCCCGAAGGCAGGCAGGAAATATAGTTGAGGTAGGCCCATGAGGGACCCTAGCACATGCTTCCTCAGTCACCAGACAGGAAAGGTGAATCCAAAACACAAATGCCCCTTCTCCAGCTTTGCAGTTTCTAAGTAAAAGGCTGCGTTTATAGCATTATCTGCTGGAAAATGCAAAAACACGAAGACTTTCAGTTGAGAAGGGACAATGGCTATATCATCTACCACAATGGTACTAAGACCCTACCGTGATTTCACTATTAAAACCCCCATCCTAATGATTAAGACGTTTTCTTGTATTTAGTTTTTACTTTTTTCAGAAGTAGATCTTGCCGTGTAAAACAAGTTTACTATAGCACAAAAATCAGCAACGTAATCAGTGCTATTCATTAGTACTGGACGAGAATTCTTCTACCAAATTATGGGTTCACGAATTGATTAGGGATGCTGACACAATTCATCCCTTTGTAGCTGTGGAGCTGAGGACATCTGTCTTCTTTTCCCCTTCAGAAAGAATCTCCGTATAAATTCCGGACCATTGTTCTTTCCAGGTCCATCAATGAAATACAAACTAACGACATAAGAGAACCTGCATTAATGTATATAAGCATTCCTGTTAAATGTCAGTCTTACCTAATCTTCTGGGGGCCTTTCTTTCAGTTCATGTCCCTCCATAAAATCACACCAGGCTCTCCTTTTCTGACAGGTCTTCCATTTCATAAAATCAAGGATGAAATCAGGCAGTGACTTGTATAGGACTGAGTTTGAGTTTGATATACTGTACTATAATACTGCTGTATGGGTACCATAGCACGTGTATTATGAACACGCACACATGGGGGGGTGCTCTGTAGTTTTTCAGCCAAGATGCGCCCTTCCTACTTTATAAACTTTGGATGTAGAATGAAAGTACATTACCATTGTCAGTAGTGCCTTTAAATCGTTTCTTTTGTTGGTAAAGATCTTACGAACCACGTAAAATAAAGGATAAATTTGAAATATTTTCTCCACTATAATCAGCAATGTTTCTTTGCTGTAAAATTCTTACATTGACTTCATAGTCTCCAAAAAGTCTCATTTCTTTTTGGTAAACGATTAAGAAAAAAAAGTTTCATCCTGGCTTCTGATTTTTAATATAAACGGTCAATGAAATCCAATGATGAGCTCACCTTTTAAATTTTTTTAGAAGGAAATATGTTAGAACAGTATCAAAAAGATGAAAGAAAAAATATATAAAAAATAGGACAATATTTGAGCGTATAAATGGCCTAAATGAAGGATAGATAGGAAATGATCACCCATGAAAGAACATGGAGTTGTCTTGATTAGAAAATCATGGAAAGTTTGAAACTTGTCATGTCAGAATGGTCAACCTCCAACATACACCTCTCCTCGTCAAAAAGGCGACAATGCCATGAGATTTTAAATTGCGAAATCATCACAGAATAATATAATCCAACTGTTTCATGTCGGTGGAGAGACAGAGTCGCGGTAGCTATTTTGCATAATCACCTGTTTCATTTTTATTGAGTTTGCTCTGTTGTTGACCTGGCTACACCTATAGTAGCTTGTTTTATTCTTGGTGGTCCTAACAAACCCGATGAAAATATATATGTTTTGGGATATTCAGATTCAAGCACTTGTTTATCCATTCATGGACAAAGCACGTGTCTTGTTATGATTTCTTACAATTTCTGTATTGCACTGCAACTTTGTAATGGGCAATTATAAAGAACGAAGCTCGAATGGAGTTTCTCTTGAACTTGAGGGCCTAGCTGTAGCCTTCATTCCAGAAGTTTGCAATTCATCTGGGAATGTTAGTCGATTTGCATACAGTTGTGTTTCATGAAGAGCAAAGAAGCATTTAACAGAACCACAAGAGTGGGAGACCCACACTGACTGCATTATGAAGAGTTCCTTGGCAACACACACTTCACCTATCGTCTCTCCTACAAATAACTGCTAACAAAATGATTATCAAATAAATGATTGGTTTTCTCACTGGTTTGCCAAAATCAAGCAAGATATCCTCAGTGCCATGCGCGCAAGTTTCCGAGGGGAATTGAAGCTGCTCATAGCTCAACTGTCTAGAAGCTTCTTCTAACTCCCTTACCTACTTCATTCGGCAAAGAGTTCCCTCTTTCTGCCATACCCACAATATTAAACAAGAAACATCCCTCAAAAACTAAATAAAGCATCTTATACGTATTGAAACAGGAAGTTAAAGAGAGTATTTACATACAGAGCAAGGAGGAGAGAAGCGTTCAGGTAATGAAAGAGAGTAGTTGAGATGCTTCTTGAGTTGTGGTAAGTTGAGCAGAAGCTCTTGAGTAGAAAGAAGCTGATAGGTAAAGGGGCTATTGCATTTAAGATTTCTATGCTCCTACTTGTCTCCATGGAAATGGAATTTCCTCCAGGTTCTCTTGCATTTTCGGCTTCTTGCTTTGATGGAGCTGTACAAATAACTCCTTCAAGAACAAGAAATAACAGTCTCTCATCTTCTTTTAAGTATCAATTTGATCCTCGAGATTGTTGGACAGGTGGCCTTAGCTCCTTACCTGCTACTGTTTTCTCACAAATAAAGTCAGAAATAGGATTTGACGAAAACAACATGGGGTAATTCTCTTCAAATATCATATATTATAATAAAAAAATCAATTTTATAATTGTCTATTTTATAATTCTTTTTTTTTAAAAAAAGAAATAAAGAAAATGAGAAGGGAAATAGTATTTAGAGTACCGAAGCACATATTTTCTCAAAACCAAGGACAATAGTGTTACTTTTACTCTGTACATAAACGAAAGCAACACCTTACCCTCCCTCTATTTCCCCAATTTAGACGGTCACTTCGAATAAAAAAAAATAAAAAAAAGGGGCTTAGCAGCCTTAGCTCATTCTCGTATCCTTCTTTCTCTATGAAGCCCCCAAAAGAAACAGAAAATCATCACGATCGATCTTAGTGAAATTCACAAATTGACATCAACGCTCGAAGTAAACCATTCAGGTACTATTTATTCACTTATTTCAGATTTCATCTTTTTTTTTGCCAGATTTGATTTCTAGGGTTTCCGATTCTTTGTTTGAATTGTTTAATTTTTTCCGTTTGAATTATTTTTCTCTCATATCTCCCGTACCTGAATTGAATTCATGTCAGTTTATTAGAGTTAGTGATTGATTGTATCCGTCAAAAGGATTGGGAAAATTCGTTTTTGTATCGATTATAGAATTTCTCAAGTATTTGGGTTTTTTCCATGATTGGGAGTCAGATTATTTTCTTGCAATGAGTGAAAGTTTTTAATCAAAAAAGCTAAGAATCCTTTTTTTTTTAAAAAAAGGATCATAAAGATGCTAAAACAAATATGAGAGTTAAAAAAAATGGGATTTGGGCTTGCAAGTGGTTGAAGTTGAGGGGTTTTAGAAGCGACAGAGTGGTTGGGCAGGTTTGGTCTAGTTTCTGTGGATTGTTAATTTATTGCTAGCAGCTTTGTATGATTAGTAATTTTTAGTCCCAATGGAGTCGCAGAAGATATAGTTTTTGTGAATTAAGGATATGGGTGGATTATCAGTAACATAGTTGTTTATTTTTCCTTTTTGTTTATTATTATTGTGATATTAAGAAACACAAGATTTACAGTCGCAAAGATCAGGCCTAAAGGTCGCCATGTATGTCTAAATTGCTTGAAAGCTTACTTGTCAGACAGTAACTTCCTGTAAACAACCTGAGGATATTTGGCTCTTTAGCAAATGGAAAAAGGAGCACCGTCCAGTCTGTTTGTTAATGATGGTTCATTCATGGAGAAGTTTAAACAACTTCAGCAAGGGAATGGGAAGGAACAGGAAAAGGATAAGGGGGCTGCAGAAAAGGATTCTAAACCCAAAACAATTGTTTCAGGGTCTGTGACGCCCAAACCTTCTTTTGGTAAAGTAACTATGCAGTTGAAGGCTAACGATGGACGAAAGACCCCACCGACTGCTTCGGGTGGCAAACTTGCTTTCAGCTTGAAACAGAAGTCAAAGCTTATGGCACCTGCGGTTAAGTTGGGTGAAGATGAGGAGGATGAAGATGAAGTTGATGCTGTAAATGCTTCAGGTGATGTGTCGGCAAAGAGGCAGAAGTTGGGTCAATTGGATACCTCTGAACAATCATCGAGACGATTGGATGTTGGTAATTACTACTAATATATATAATCTCTCATCTGGTTGAGTTGAAGTGAAAGCTTATTGTGAATTCTTTGCTGTTTCGACTTCTTGATTGATAGATGACACTTGAGATATTTATCATTTATGAATGTGGCTTTACATTCTGACAAGATGTCTGTTGCAGTGTCAGATATGATCTTAGTTACCACTCTTGCACACACGGCTGTTAGAGTGCTTATGCTTTTACCTATTTCTTTCTAAAGATTCGTATTCTATTCTCTTTTTTGCTCGTAGTTTTTTATGTGTTTGAATTTGTATTGAGGATTTGCATGTATGTCACGAGTATATGTTCCTTTGATCTTCTCATCTGCAAAACAGATGACTAGAGCAAAAGTTTTTTGTAAAATGATTTCCTTTCTCACCCCTTCCCCTTGACACATTTGAAGTGTTTAGTAGCTATCAATCTTCATTAATTCCTAAGGTCTTCATGTTGTTAAAGCTTTTATTTGTATGCATCTCTTCCAACAAGGAGCCTTTAGCTGTGGAATAAAGTTTGCCCCTGTTGTTAAGTAGAGTGTGATTGAAACCACCATCTGGGTATGGCTACTCTGATCTTGACTGGCAAATGAAGAGGACAAATCGTTCTTGAATGTTTCTTGTCTCATGAATGCAGCTTATATCTTAAGTACCAACGAACATTGGTGGAAAGAGATGTTCAATGAAAGATTTGGCATTTGTGGCACGCATGCTACAAGAGTAATTTGCATTCCCTTGTTCATGCTCCTGGTATTAATCAGTTTTATAAGTGATGTGCAGCACCACCTCCCCCAAGTGATCCCACTGTGAAGAATGTTGCAGACAAACTAGCAAGTTTTGTTGCTAAACATGGAAGGCAATTTGAGAATGTTACACGCCAAAAGAATCCTGGAGATACACCATTCAAGTTAGTCATGAGTAACATTAGCTTCATTACACAATGATTTTCCTTTTAGTTCTGATAATATTCTTTTACTTTGCTTCATGTTGCATGTTGGGGTCTTCAATGCTTTATTTATAAGTGGTGTTTGTGTTATTTGCAGATTTTTATTTGATGAGAATTGTGCAGACTTCAAGTACTATGAGTATAGGCTCGCTGAAGAAGAAAAGGCTCTTTCACAGAGCAGGGATTCTCAAATCTCTTCTAGTGGTTAGTACTTTGATTACGATCCTTGTAGCAGTTGTATTCTTTTTGGCTGGGAGCTAAGGCTGTTTGAAGCTTCCATGGCTGCATTTTCACTGCCCATAAGTCCAGGAACAAACTTCACATGTTGATGTTGACACAAAGTCACTTCTTAAGATTTAAATTTTCTTCATTTATGACTGATAAAGAATGCTCGACATATTAAATTAGTATTGTAACGTTGCTCTAGGAGAAGGACGTTATTTGTTTGTTGTCTTGTTGAGGTTCTTTGCTTGTGTTGCTGTGTTTAATTTTCCTTGTTCAAATTTTGTCCATCATAGAATGTAATTTTCATGTCTGTCTGCATAGGTGGTACAAGTACTTCGGCATCTAAATCCACAGGTAGTTATCAGAGCTTGCAGCAGCAGCATTCAAATTACCAAATTCCCGCTTCAGCTCTATACGATGATGCTGAAGAGCCAAAGGGTTCGATGTCAACATCTTCAGGAAGAACTGGTAATAGCACATATCAGTATGCAATGGATATATTTGAAAATTTTGTTTCTATTGATAACCCATGAGAAAAAAATCTGTTCTTTAAGTTCTTTTAACAATAGAAGCTGTTTGAGCACACTGGAGATGTTCGCACTTGGTGAAGGTCAACTGATTGGAGTCTGTAGATTGTATGAAATTAGATAATCCTAATGTTAGTTTATCCAATTCTGTACCCTGCCCAAACCTTTCAGGCTTGGGTCCATCCAAATCCATCAATCTCTCTCTACAATAGAATGCTTACCAAACAGACTTTGTTTCACACTTCTTTTACTGAATTGGCTTCATTATGTTTAAAGCCAATTAATGTTGGATAGTTGGTTTGTGTTCCAACGTTATGTGTCAGATTTTTAAAGAATATATGTATTGGTTGTATATTACAACGCGTGTCTAGAAATTGCTTTGGACTCGCATGATTTTTAGCAGTTGCATTTTTTTATCATGATATTATCATGTAGAGAGGTACAGGTGGCAAGTCAGTACATCACTCCTCTCTTGTGTGCAAATGGATGAATTGTCTAGTTGTGGACTTCCATGTTATGTTGGGAAGCCATCAATCATGTGATGTGTTATGCATAATTGTATCCATATGTTGGATATTGGATTTACTTCTCTTTCATGTTGCAGGTGAATCTAGTGCACCAGCAGGTACAGATCCTATAGCAATGATGGAGTTCTACATGAAGAAGGCTGCTCATGAAGAGAGGAGGAGACAACCTAAACATTCTAAGGATGAGATGCCTCCTCCTGCTTCCCTTCAAGGTTATTATATGCTTTGTGTGCACAGAAATTGTGGTCTCCAAATGATTTCTTCATATAATGGTCTTATTTTGAAATTTGGTGGCACTGCAGGTCTTTCCAAAAAAGGTCATCACATGGGTGACTACATCCCACCAGTAGAGCTTGAGAAGTTCTTGTCTACTTGTAACGATGCAGCTGCACGAAAGGCTGCTACGGAGGCTGCAGAAAGGGCAAAGATCCAGGCTGATAATGTTGGGCATAAACTCTTGTCCAAAATGGGCTGGAAAGAAGGTCCCCTCCCTCCCCTTCTTTTTTTCTCTCTCTCACGCACACATGTGGGTGCACATGAAAAACTAGTTTTCTCTGAAGTCATAAATCATGAATCAAATAATCCTTTCATGATGGGATATTCACGGTGGTTTCTTTGCATGGCAGGATTGAAATTATCTTCTCTTCTACAAAATAAATAAATTATTCATAGCATGTTTCCTCTAGTTCATTTGGCCTGTGTTAGCTCTATTTTTACCAGTTCCTGATTTGTACCATGTGTTTTAAAGTGTACTTTAACAGCTACATTTTGCATGATGGGTCTGCTGGGAATTTGGAACCAAGTGTGCTCGTGAGTCTTTATTTTGCCAGTGCCTAATTTGTACCATGTGAATTATCAATAGCATTTTGCATTATGTTTTTTGAAAATCGAGATGGAGTTTAATTATGTGCATGTTTGGCTGTTGAGGCCTTGAGGGAACAATTGTACAGGGAGTTTGGGAAACCTGAGATCTGATGTGAACAATCAGTCAAAGGAATGAAATTGGAGCCTTTATTACTATATTGATAAAGTGTACTTATTCTAATGGCTTACCTTTTTGCATGTTGGTTCAGCAAGGAAATGGGAACAAGGTGTTCTCATGAATACCACTTCTTTTTAACGTGAAAGATTGGAACTAAAGAATTTTGTTCAACTTGATCATTATTTATTGAGGGCCACAAAGCAAGATTATAACTGATCTGCTTGAACCTCCTTAAAATGTCCACAAGTTGCTTGAATTTTGTAAAAGATGGATTATGTAGATTCAGATGCATGGTATACAGATGACTCCAGTTCATTTCTCCTTCTCAATCAACATATGTGGTTTGAGTTGGAATCATTAGTGGTTTTGTTAAATTCCTCGTTTGCAGCATGACTTGGGATGTATTATACTTGAGTGGATTGTAATGATTTCTGAAAACTTAGTTGGACATCTCTATTTATTTAAAACTATTTGTTTTTGCTCTGTAATGTGGAGTGGAAGCCTGAAATAGTGTGTGGCATTCAGGTGAGGGTCTAGGGAGCTCCAGAAATGGTATTTCAAATCCGATCATGGCTGGTGATGTAAAGAAGGATCACTTGGGTGTTGGTGCTCACAATCCTGGGGAGGTGACTGCTGATGATGATATATATGAGCAGTACAAGAAGCGGATGATGCTTGGTTACCGTCACCGGCCGAACCCCCTGGTATTATCCCTTGTTTCTCTTGTTCTCCCTTTTCATGTATTTGATGTTTGTTATTAGTTTAATAAATTAGTCCATTATATCCTCCTTGGAATTGCAAGTTCAATTACTACAAGGCTAGCCTTGTTCTGATGATCTCCCGTTTCCCATTGGCAGAACAACCCTCGAAAAGCATACTACTGAGCAATATTTCATGCAAGCTGTTTGTTTGTAGACTGTCTTTAAGAAATAATCAGGTGTCGAATTGCTTATTATGCTATTGGATTGTACCCTGTGACAGAATGGGAGTTGTCTAGAGTTTGCTATGTGTGGAATCAGTGCTCAAGGATAATTCCTTCATATTCTTTTTCTGCTTTCATTTTATTAGTGGTGCAGTATCGGCAAGGAAACGATCTTCTGCTTTCATTTTAGTTTGCAGTCCTCTTAATATTTCGATCCATGTGCACAAATTAAATTTAATTATTGAAGAATCTAGCTGGCATCGACTATGGCCTGAGGGACAGAATGGTAGACCGATTGCCGTCAACCCATCAAGAAGTGAAATAAAGCACTGCCCTCTGGCTTGCCCAATCTCTGTTTTTATTTTTCCCTGGTAGGCAGGCAAGTTGAGCCCTCTGCACTCCTGGGTTGGGGGGCCTCTTAACTGTGTACATGTTTGGGAGTAAGGTAATTTTTATTTTTGCATGTTCTTTAAAAATGTGTATAAAAATAATAATTAAATTGATGTTTTTTTAATGTGCTGATATTAAATCTAAAAAAAATTATTTTTAAAAAATATCATGATGCACATGACATCTTCATCGTGAATAGTGTCTGGTAGCGGTGGCTACCTCCAATTGGAGGCTGGGTGGTTTGGAGCAAAGCATGCTCCTACGGAAGGGAGGTCCCCTGCATTATAACAGTGTGCATCCATCCATAATTCGAACTAACGATTACTGCAACCAAAAGTGAGGGCAAAGAGCAGTTTCCTCTTCTTTTTCTTCTATTTTTTTGAGGCAGAGGGCTCTGTTTTCTGGTGGCTTAAGTTACCTTCTAATTTTCTATTTATCAAATATATATATATATATAGCAAAACGATTTCTTTTGTTAAATGGCCAATTCACTCTCAATAAATAACTCCAAAATAACACGTGCAATACGAATTGAAGCAACCGCCAATTAAGGAGATTGGGTTAACGTATGTCTCGATTTTCTCCCGAAGAAAAATACTCGGAAACCTTTTGTTTGGGGTAAATAACACAATAAAGTAGGATGTGCTTTTTATCCCATCTTATTGTGCAATCTCCTGTCATATTGAACTTCCGCCTGCGATATTTTCATAAAAAAGAGGCACTAAAAAAGCTTCTTTGAAGTACATGCTGCCCAATTTCCTGTTTCTACTTTGTAGAGTACAGCTAATCATAAACAAAGGCTCTCAAGATTCATCATCACTTTTATTAAAGGAGTTGCCCTTTATCGCCTCATCGTTTGGTGGGCCTCAGAGAGAAAAGGCTTATCTTGGTACCAAGAGGGGAAATAAAAGACAAAAGGCTCTTCCAAGATAGAAGTAATAAAAGAATTTCTCGTTTTCTAAATTATTCTTTACTCCCATCAAGATGGTAGACTCGTCACCACTGCATTGAATTTGAGAACAAAGTATTTGTTTGATTCCTTTTATTTTTTATTTTTTTTTTATCTCGGAGAGAAATCCCAATTAACAAGATCCTACCTTTTTTTTTATTTTTTATATCAAGAACAGCCACCCCATTTAATAAGGGGGAAGTGCATTTCTTAGGTGCCCCATTCGCTTACCCACAAGATGCCACTTTTTAGGTCAGAGTGGGCGAGAACCACACAATTCGTAACGCCTAATAAGGCTCATTTATATCATTTGTGGGAGTATGATTTAAGATATTTGCTTAACAAGAAAAAAAGGGAGAGCATATATATATATACAAAATTAGCCAAGTTGGGTCAACTGTTAGCTGGGCATTCCGCCCTAAATTTCACAAAAATAAAAATAAAAAAACACGAATTGTTCAATAATGGGTATTTCATGAAATTAGTTGTGTGTTCCTAGGAAGACGGTTGGATGGTCACTTGCTAATTAAGTGGGTCTGTCACCTATTATTATACAAGATTTTGGATTCAAAGGAAGAGAGGGGGAAGAAGTTCCTCAAAATACATCAATTTCGTTCAAATGCACATGTACATAATCTATTTAAGATTGATTAGGAAGATATTTAGTTTTAGCGAGTGAAAAATTATACTAGAATATCTTAATCATTAAAAAATAAATAATTGATATCGACCCATTAACAGAAGATTAAGACATTACGAGGCAAGTTCTTACTTAACCATGTGCAGCGCTCCAATAAACTGTACTGTGGGAGACGGTTGCAAAATCATAATCTTGTTCAAAAAAATAAAAATAAAAAAAACACTTTAAAACATACCTTGTGAAGTTCTTATCAAATAAAGGGATGATGATGCGGTACGGATATAATGTTCATTGTCGAAGAGTGTGGAATTAATACTACCCAGCTTTCTATTTTTTTTTTTTTATTAAAATAAATCTTTAGCACATGGCTGAAACTCATTTTCAACAGCAGTGGCCATTTATGGCACTCGACACAATTTACACGGTCCAAAGGTCTATCCAACCCAAAAGGTTCTGACTTTGTCCGCGTAGAGAGGGTGGACATTTTGCAAGTCAACTAGCGCTATAATCTCAACTGAAAAATGTATTTATATATATATATATTATCATTATTCATAATAAGCTAGCTAAGCAACACGAGATCAGCACGGAAAATTGATTAAAATCTCCTTAAATTCATGCAAAAATGCTTCCAAAGTTAGCAACCACCCTGGAACCACTTGTGGGCGTGAACTACAGGACATGAACAGCATGGTTTAGGTCAACATTGTCACTCGTTGAAAGGCTACTTTATATTATAATCGGGCTCAAACAAAGAGGGTTTTAATGGTTTTTTGACAAAGATCGATGAAAGAAACCTCGTTATTGTCTTCTTCTCCTTTCTTCCTTGAATCTTTGAATTATGCGACCTACCTTGTACTTGCCGAAAGAGGGTTTTCTATTTAAAACCTGACTTGGTTTTGTTAGTTCACCGATTGGAAGGGTCAATATTCATGTGCAATATGTTCACATGGAAGGAAAACGACATGTCATGCCTTTAAAATACTTTAAAACCACCTCGTCCCAGTACAAAACCATGTCTGCGGAGAAATTTGCATCAACTACAGCTCTAATTAATGGTTGCCCGAAAACCCCCCGAAAACCATGTGTGAAGGCGGTTTTACATAAACCCACTGGTTTGATGTGGGAGGATTCTTCCCTCAAATCCAGGGTATCCAAATTCAAAGTCCCAGCTCGCACCCCAAATTACCTTCACCGATCGCCATCGTTTAATTCTACTATGGCACGTGAATGTTAGACCAAGTTTACTGTTACCCCAACTTTTCACAATTACATCAACATTTGGAGTTTTTTCCCGGTGAAAAACTTATTTTCTAAATTAGCATAATTCAAGAAATAATTCTCACATATAGTGGTTGCATACGTAGTATTAGCACATACTATAGAATGTGCAAAAACTTAATACTGGTCGGTCGCGCATATACTAAATGCGTTGCCTATTGGTCACTCTAATACTACATGTACAACCTATTAAAACATCTATTCTTAATCTCAATCATTTCAGCTCATTGTCTAATAACATAGTCACAAGAACAGAAATAATAGTTCAAGCCAACATTTCACATAATCACACAAACATCAACAATAGCCAACAACCAACAAAATCAACTAATTCTCATAATTGGTAAATTTATAATTATAAAAATTAATCACAACACCAAAGTATTTCATTACAATAAAGAATATCAATTCAATTACAGATTAATTGAATTATATAGTTAAACATCTAACAAATTAACCCGTTGATGGACCTACACCATCAGAACCACGAGTATGTTGTCGCCTTATCATTGTGCATGACAACACGATTATCCTCCTTTATTGCATTGTCCGAACGCTGAGAACCTTGTCAAGTGAAGAACGGGACGATGGGAACCAAGTATTGAAAGCATCGCGCACAACATTGTTGGTAGCATAACGTCTTACCCTCGCGTATTAAAAAATTCACCTAATATATTAAAAAAGATATTATTATTATTTTTAATATATAAATAAGAATTTTATTACATGTTAAAAAACTATTTCATACATACATATCAATCTATTATATCTTGGTGCACGGGGCTTATAATTATCAAAATTACATGTCGGCTGACGAGGAGTGTCACATAGATGTCTTGTCACATGCTCCTATGGTGATGTTATGAATCGCCTTGTTATGTTCATGTACCAATACATGTAGAGATCTAACTCAATAGGCGGATACAATTCTATAAATGTTCGATCTCTCATCGCATGTCATAAATTGACATATTGTGCATGAACCACCGACTAATCATCTTTCTTTTTACCTCAACGATTAACAATATGCATGTCATCAAATGTGTCAATATCATTAGGTATGTGTCGATGTAACCCAAACTGATGCATTACCCGATCGGGGCAATACACCTCTATGGCAAAACAGTGTATAAGGACCACTGTTAGCCATAAATCACTTCCCTCCATGCATAATAGAGATGCGTTTTCAATCAAATCATCAGTATACAGTGTCCATATCACCTATGAAACCATAATTTTTAGATTAGCATAATTCAAGAAATAATTCTCACATATAGTGGTTGCATACGTAGCATAAACACTTGTTAGAGAATAATATAAATCATATCTTGGAATACCACCTAACAACTTAAATTTTTAGATTGAATTGGTTCTTTGACATGGTATCAGAGCCTTGATAACCAAGCAGTCACGAGTTCGAATCTCACCATCCCCATTTATTTGATAAAAATTAAACATAAAGTAATATGGACTTGTGCAAGTTTCAAGCCTAAAAGGCTTTCACTTAAGAGGGTGTGTTAGAAAATAATATAAATCATATCTTGAAACCTTACCTAGCAGCTTAAATTTTTAGGTTGAATTGGTTCTTTGACAATACTGATCGGTCGCGTATATACTAAATGCGCTACCTATTGGTCACGCTAATACTACATGTACAACCTATTAAAAATTTAAAACACCATACATTCTGAATCTCAATCATTTTAGCTCATTATCTAATAACATAGTCACAAAAGCAACAATAATAATTCAAGCCAACATTTCACATAATCACAAAAACATCAACAATAGCTAACAACCAACAAAATCAATAATTTTCATAATAGGTAAATTTATAATTATAAAAATTAATCACAACACCAAAATATTTCATTACAATAAAGAATATCAATTTAATTACAGATTAATTAAATTACTTAGTTAAACATCCAACAAATTAACCTGTTGATGGACCTACACTACCAGAATCACGGGTATGTTGTCGCTGTGCATGACAACACGATTATCCTCCTTTATTGTATTGTCCAAACGCTGAGCCTCCCCAACCTCGTCAAGTGAAGAACGGGACGATGGGAACCAAGTATTGAAAGCACCGCGCACAACATTGTCCGTAGCATCACGTCTGACCCTCACGTATTAAAAAATTCACCTAATATATTAGAAAAGATTTTATTATTATTTTTAATATATAAATAAGAATCTTATGACATGTTAAAAAACTATTTCATACATACATATCAATCTATTATATTTTGGTACATGAGGCTCATAATTATCAAAATTACATGTCGGTTGACGAGGAGTGTCACATGGGTGTCTTGTCACACTCTCCTATGGTGATGTTATGAATCGTCTTGTTATGTTCTTGTACCAATACATGTAGAGATCTAACTCAATAGGCGGATACAATTTTGTAAATATTCGATCTCTCCTCGCATGCTATAAATTGACATATTGTGCATGAACCACCGATCAATCATCTTTCTTTTTGCCTCAACGATTAACAACATGCATGTTATCAAATGTGTCAACATCATCAGGTATGTGTCGATGCAACCTAAACTGAT
>Ga0307515_10007156_pt1 | contig 22140 bp, 17 predicted proteins | sample 17_EM_MG_FD_194513 | JGI IMG/M metagenome (GOLD analysis project Ga0307515, IMG submission 194513) | Populus trichocarpa ectomycorrhiza microbial communities from riparian zone in the Pacific Northwest, United States - 17_EM | ecosystem: Host-associated > Plants > Roots > Unclassified | place...
CTGTTTATTTCTCTCTTTTAGCTTGCCTTTAATTCCTGTACCACAACAATTGTCGTTTAGAAAAGCGAATACCGAGGTATCGATTTTTGAACCTAAAACAACAACCCAAGGTTCAGAACAAACAGTAAATCCAGAAACAACTCAAACTGTTCAGGTAAGTCCTTCCAAAGAAAGCAACCCAAAAGAATCATTTTTTAAAGATGTTTCAGTACTAGACGTAGTATTTTGGGTTTATTGGCTTGGCGTTGTAGTTTTTGGCATCAATTTTCTGTTTCAACTTTGCGTTTTATTGTACAAAAGTTATTCGAAACCATTTATTCAAGATGGTAGGTTTAGGATTGTTGAACTCTCTGGTGAGCAGGCGCCATGCTCATTTGCGAACAACATTTTTATCAATCCCGAAAAATACGATTGGGATACTTACAACCAAATCATTCTCCACGAAAAAATCCACATTCAACAAGGGCATAGCTATGATATCATTTTAGCAGAATTGGCATTAATCTTTCAATGGTTTAATCCTTTCGCTTGGTTTTACCGCAAAGCGATGGAAGACAATCTAGAATTTTTAACAGACAATGAATTGTTATCGCATTCTGATATCGAGCCAACAAGTTATCAAATGAGTTTGGTTAAGGTTTCTGCGCCAAACTTCCCGGCAAGTTTAACAACAAATTACAATCAATCTATTCTTAAAAAAAGATTACTCATGATGAACTCAAAAAAATCAAATATTAACTCTACGTGGAAATATCTATGTATTGTTCCCTTATTACTGGTGTGCGTTTCTCTATTTAACGAGCCAGTTGCATTTGGTAAATCAGCAAATGCTACAAGAAAAAACAGCAATAAGTTTATGCAAATCTCTAACAAAGGGACTTGGTTTGCAACAATTAAAAATGATAAAATCAGCATCCGTTTCGAAGATGAGGAAAGCAACAATAACTACAGCAATAGCGAATTTTTATTAGCGGAGTTTAAAAATCTGCCAACAGCCGAAAGAGGAACATTTTCATTAACAAGAGAAGCTGGAACCATTCAGTTTACAGGGAAATTTGATGGAAACGCTGGAATGGGGAATTACGAATTTAAGGTTGACAATAGCTTTTTTAATTACCTAGAAAAAGAAGGAGTTAAGGCAAATAAAGAAAAAGATGGGATGGTTTTTTATATGGTAAAACTTAATAAGGATTACATCAAAATGCTTAAAAGCCAAGGTTATACGCAAATTTCTAAAAATGATTTGATTCCGCTTTGCGCAATGAATGTTACTGGAGAATACATTGCTTCCTTAAAAAATGCAGGATTGGATAATTTAAGCTTGCAAGAGATTATCCCACTAAAAGCTTTAAATGTAGATGCCGCATTTATAAAAGACATTAAGAGCTCTGGTTATAAAAACGTTACGGCAAGCAAATTAATTACATTAAAAGCTCAAGGAATTGATGGTGAGTTTTTAAAGAACGCTAAAAATGCAAGCGATGCAAGTGATAAAGAAACAGCATCTACCAAGACTAAGGCATCAAAAATTAATACAAGAACAGACCATAAGACCAATGGGGATGAAGATGATGAAGACGATGAATTAGGAATGGCCATTGCTAAAAAAGTAATGAACATTACTGGCGACTTTGTAAAAACTTTTACTTCTGCTGGCTTTAAGTTTAATGATGAAGAACTATTGGCTATGAAATCTTTGGGGGTTACCGCAGCATACTGTAAAAGTTTTGAAGACTTAGGCTTGGGTAAATTAGATTCGGAAGATCTTCTTGGAATGAAAGCTCTTGGTATAACCGCAGCAGACTATAACGAGTATAAAAAACTTGGTTTTAAAAACCTTACCATTGAAAATGTGATAAGTGCAAAAGCAACCGGAACTACGCCAACATATATCGCTGAAATGAAAAAGAAAGGACATAATTATACTACTATCGATAAATATGTCGAAAAGAAAGTCGTTTTAGGATTATAATCAATAAGAGATTGCTTTGAATAACAACAAAGCAATCTCTATTTCAATTCAATAAATCAATTAGATTTTACAACAATTTAAAATGCGTCTTGAGATGCATAAGGAATCTCTTTGTCCAAAAATTGCCCCTGTACCAAAATATATTTTTGTTACAATGCAACATTTCCATTATTAGCCGTGTCTCATCTTTAATCAAAACAAACAAATGAAATTAATTTTTATCAGCCTTATATTGGCGCTATGTGTTACAAGCGCTTTTGCTCAAAATGCACTGCCAAAAAAGAAAGTACAAGCACAACGAACAACATTAAGCCCCAAAATAGATGGCTTGTTAGATGATGCCGTTTGGAATACCGCACCAATTGCTACAGACTTTATTGAATTGAGACCTGTTCCTGGTCGTGTGGAAACTAAAGAAGGTAGAACCGAAATTAAGTTTTTATATGATGATTATGCCATCTATGTATCAGCAAGAATGTACGATAAACCAGATAGTGTAGTACATGAATTAGTTCCGAGAGATCAAATTGGTAATGCAGATTTTGTAGGCGTTGTATTTGATACCTTTTTAGATGGCGTAAATGGTTATGGTTTTTTTGTTACCGCAGCTGGCGTTCAGTTTGATGCTAAATATTCAAAAATAGGTGGAGAAGATGATACCTGGAATGCCGTTTGGGAAAGCGAAGTAACAATTGATGATAAAGGTTGGACAGCAGAAATTAAAATCCCTTATTCCGCTTTGCGTTTCTCTAGTAAAGATATTCAAAACTGGGGAATGAACATTACCCGTAAACGTACTGGAACAAATCGCCAAACATTTTGGAATTTCGTTGACCCAAAGGTTGACGGTTTTGTTAACCAAAGTGGCGTTTTGGAGGGTTTTAAAAGTATTAAGGCACCCTTGCGTTTATCGTTTTCTCCTTATGTTTCTACCTTGATTAATCACTATCCTTACAATACGCCAGGCGTTAAAAACACACAAGCCACTATAAATGGTGGTATGGATGTGAAGTATGGGATTAATCAAAGTTTTACTTTAGATATGACTTTGATACCAGATTTTGGTCAGGTGCAGAGCGATTACAGAGTTTTGAATTTAACGCCTTTTGAGGTTAAGTTTAATGAAAACCGCCAGTTTTTTACAGAAGGTACTGAGCTATTTAATAAAGGAGATTTATTCTATTCAAAAAGGATTGGTTCAATTCCATCGTATTTTGATAAAAGTGGGTTAAAATCTACTGACAAGATAATTAAAGACCCGCAAGAAGGAAAAGTGTTAAATGCCACTAAAATTTCTGGTCGTACAGCTAAAGGTTTGGGAATTGGGGTTTTTAACGCCATTACTAATAAAATGTTTACAGAGGTTGAAGATGTGAATGGAAATAGAAGCAAGTTTGAAAGCCAGCCTTTAACTAATTACAACATTTTTGTGTTGGATCAAACTTTAAAAAACAATAGTTCGGTTAGTGTAATTAATACCAATGTTTTAAGACAAGGAAGCGCTTATGATGCAAACGTAAGTGCTGCTCTTTTTAATTTTAACGATAAAAAGAACGCTTATTTTATTGATGGGGCTGGTAAAATGAGTTATGTTACAGCAGACCCAATTAAGGAAAACCGTAACGGTTATAGTTATGAATTGCAGTTAGGAAAGAAAAGTGGAAGTTTTACATTTAACTATTCACAAGAATTTTCAGATACCAAATTCGATCCATCAGATATGGGTTTTTATACCAACAATAACTTTTTTGACCAGTCTATAAATTTCGCTTATAATAAATATAAACCAGGTAAATGGTATAACACTATTCAAGCGTGGACAGAAGTAGAATACTCTAGAAGATTTAAGCCTGGCGATTACCAAAGTTTAGGAATTTTTCCTGGAGTATGGGTTCAATTTAAAAACCAGTGGTCGGCAGAATTGAATGGAAACTGGATAGCAGAGGCAAACGATTTTTATGAATCTAGAAACGGACAGGTTTATAAAGCACCAGAAAGTTATCGCTTAGCTATTTACATCAATCCAAATAGAGCAAAAGCTTACAATTTTGGAGGGAACATAGTTAGGCTTAAAAGAGCGATGTTTGATGGTGTTAGTTACAATTATTACTTTTTCCAAAATTATAGGGTTAGCGATAAACTGGCTTTCGGTTTAGACCTTAATTTTAATCCGAGTTACAACTTTGTAAACTGGGTTGGCTTTAATGGCGCTCAATCTGTTTTCTCTAGATATGATAGAAACACAGTTGAAAACACAATGGATGCTAAGTACAGTTTTAGTAATAAAATGGGTATTCGTTTAGGCGTTAGGCATTATTGGTCTGATAGAAGAAACAAAGAGTTTTACGCACTAAATAATGCTGGCGGATTAAACACTTACACAGGCCCAGCTTTGCAAAATGTGGATAGAAACTATAATGTTTTCAATATAGATTTAGTGTATTCATGGGTTTTCTCTCCAGGGAGTGAGCTAAGTATTACTTATAAAGACGCTGCTGAAACCAACGATAAATTCTTGACAAAACGTTACGGAAGAAACTTCGACAATATTCTTTCTAGTCCACAAAACAATAGTTTATCCATCAAGATATTGTATTATATCGATTATTTAAACCTAGTGAAGAAGAAAGGGTAATCGGTTCAATAGTTCATTGGTGTCATTAGTTCATTAGTAGGTTATCGAGCTAAACCCAATGAACTAATGACACTGTTGAACCGATGAGCCAGTTTATCTAGGAAATGCAAATACCAAACCAAGTGCCAAGGTTTGTGAGCCTTGTACCTTTAAATCGGTATCTCTATCATACAAACCAACGCCTGTTATAGAAACATTCATGAACCTATTAATCTTGGCTATTACGTTGATATCTAACCTATGGTCAATGTGCCCAAAATTATCATAAGGGATAAACATGTTATATTTGGTTTTTAGGGTTACGTTTTGGAAAATTTCCTTTTCGTAATTCATGACCACTTGAAATGCCAGTTCATTCCTGATTTTCTTGCCTTTTTCTACCCCAAAATTTTTCGGATTTGTTCTATAAAGTGCGGTATCTAATACAAATGTTTGTCGGGCTGTTCCAGTACCAATTCGAGTAGAGAAAAATTTATTTGGCTTGTACTCAAAACCGATAGATTCAGTTAAATATCCAGGCGACATAAATTTAGAAAGTAAGTTTTCTAGTTCGTTCCCGGCCTTATCTCTACTGTATGAAAATCCTTTATCAAATTGAGATTCGAAATTCATCGAACCAAAGAAGTACCAATTTTTAGAAAGTTGTACAGCTGCCTTATTATCCCAATAAATCCTATCCGTTGTTTTCTTTTGCAGCTGGTCTTTATTTTTAACCTTGCCGTATTGCAAAATTACTTCAGTTGCGTAACTGTAACTTTCTTTGCTATATTCTGCCTTGTAATTAATTAATCCCCCTATGGCTAAAGAGTTTACACCACCACCTTTCCAGTTATCGCTAAATGCAGCTTGATTGATGTTGATACCAACGGAGGTTTTGGTTTTCCAGTAATTTACTTTTGCGTTAACCAACGCCGGACTTAAATCTACTGGTTTAAATTGTATGGTTCCAATTCGAGATGGAAGTGGGCTACGTTTTAACTTAATATCTAAACCTTTTGTAGAAATAGGAACGGTATCTACTTCTTGAGCAACTAGACGAAAAGAAAGGGCAGATAAGGTTAAAAAAGTAAGTAGTAGTTTCTTCATTCTATTGCAAAGAAAAACAAAAATTAAACGGAATAAAAGTTTTTTATACTTGTCGTCTTTGCACTGGCTTAAACTATCCCCCAGCTTATTTAACGAAGAATTTAATCCAACTGTATAATTTCCTGTCAGATAAATAATTTAAATCTTTCTCAAAACGATAACACTCTTTTTCAAAACAGATGTTATAGTAAGCTTGGTAATGGTTTCTATATTTAACAAGGTTGATGAGGTAATTCAATAAATAAAACACATAAAATGGAAAAACTAACAACTCCAGCTGTTGCTGCAAATGAATTTTCTCATGATTAATTAATGTTAAATCCTTTTTTTGTGATGCACCTTTGAGCAGAATGAAAGGAAATAAAGCCATCCCATTGGCAGGTAGTTTTGGCACAATTAAGAACCAATACCTCATTGATTTTGGTAACTCAAATTTGGCGTATTTATCTTAGGAAGGCTTGGCAATCTAAATACCGCTGGATTCCTTTTATAAGACGCAAAGCTATTTTTAATGAACAGCACAAAAGAATAATCAGATGCAGATAATGTAAATTGGTAAGTGGGGCGATACTGCAACATAAAATCTTTTAACTCTGCATCGGTCGCTGCGGTAAGCGCTTTTACATAATCTGGTTTAAAACGATAATCTATAATGGCTTCGCGATAATCTCTTTCTAAAATAGCTTGTAAATGCCTGGCATTTTTCCCTTGTCGACTTAGTAAGTTATAAATAGCATCAATTCCTAAACCAACACTGCCTATACCTAAATTTAATAAATCTTTAGTGCTACCCCTATCCAATTGATATTTATAGTCTTTTTTTAGGATGGAATATTGTTCTTGAGGAGTGGGTGTTTTGCCGAATATTTTAACTTCTTTTAATTTAATGCTTAGCGATTTTAGTTGAAATAGAATGGCACTCTGGCCTTTAAAAATTACGGTATCCATTCCATATCCACTTAAAGCGGCGAATAGTGTATCCCCAACTTTTGCAGTAGCGGTAAATTCTCCCTTATTGTTATTGTAAATTCCTTCGTCGGTTGTGGGGTTGTAAATGTAAACTTTGGCTAATCGCAATTTGCTATCCTTATCTACCACAAACCCTTGCACCGTTTTATTTTGGGCAATGAGTTGCGTACAACAAAATAGAAAAGAAAGAAATAGACCAAAAGATTTCATTATCCTGCAAAACTACAATATAAGCAAATAAGGTTTATTTATCTTAACATTATTTAACTACCAATAGTTTTTGCCCAATTTTGAGATTGTTATCGGTCATTTTATTTAATCCCTTTAATTCATCAACGGTAAGTTTAAAAAGTTGCGATATTTTAAATAAAGTATCGCCTTGTTTTACCACATAATAACCATCAGCCGGTGCTGTAGTAGTCGCAGAAGTAGGGGGGTCTTTTGGCGCAACATCAACAGGTGTAAACTTTTTCTTATCGACAGGAATGTTTGCATTTATTTCTGTAAAAACGCGGTCTTCTCTTGCAATTTTTTCACGTTCAGATTCTGGTAAATCATATTGATTTAACTTATACTTTTCTATGATGGCAATTAATTTATCAGGATATTTTGGGTCAGTGGCATAACCGGCAGTTTTTAATCCAATTGCCCAGTTTCTGTAATCATTTTTATCTAGTTCGAAAAGAAAACTATAACGTTTACGTTTTAAAAATTCTGAATGGTCTTTGTAAGATTCCCTAGCATCTTTATAAACCCTAAAGCAATCGTTAGATTGGTCATCGTCTTTGTAATATGCCTTTCCCTTCCAATCGGAGGTACATTTAATACCAAAATGATTATTCGCAAACTTTGCCAAACTACTGTTTCCACTACCAGATTCAGAAATTCCTTGTGCTAAAGTAATGCTTGCCGGAATTCCGTATTTGTTCATCTCTTCAATTGCTACGGCTTTAAAAGTTTCTATGTAGCTCAGGGTAGTATAAGTAGTAAAATTCGGATTTTCTTTATTTGCTGCCTTTTCAATTTGTTTATTGTTGCGGCTATATTGTCTCGATTTACAAGAGCTTAAAAACGCAATGGCTATTGCCAAAAATAATAAGGGTTTCTTCATTATAATTTCAATTTCTGTCCAGGTTGTAGCGCAGCTGATTTTAATCCGTTTTTCTTCATTAAAGCTGCAGCAGTAGTCCCAATTCGCTCTGCTAATTTATTAAGGTTATCACCTTTTTTAACAATATAAATATTTGTTTTTTTGGTTGATGATTTTGCCCCACTTCTACTTGTTGTACTTTTTTTAACTACAACCTCGGCTACAGGCATAACAGTCTCTAAATAATCATCGGGTCTTTCATCATATAAGTAAAGTTGGTATTTGTTTATCAATGCAATAACCTGCGATGCCCAAGTTCGGCTACTTGCATAGCCTCCACGCTGAATTCCTCTTGCCCAATTCTTAAAATCATATTGGTCATATTTACCGAACAATACATTAAAATAACTTCTACTATGTAAAAAAGAAACAAAGTGATTGTAAGAAGAATCCACTGTTGGATAATCGCGATAAGCAGACCTTATTTCGGTATTGCTATTTTCTCCCTTAACTCCAAAATGATTGTTTAAATACCTGGCAATCTTACTTTTTCCTGCGGCAGATTCATGTATGGCAACCCCCAAAATTATACTTGCAGGCAATTGATGAATTCTCATTAACTCTTGAGCATGATCAATATGTTCTGCAATGTAATCTTCGGTAGATTGGGCTTTAACTTTTGAGAGGATTAAGATGAATAAACAGAAAGTAAATACTCTTTTCATTTCTTCGGGTTAATTGGTTAATTGTGTGAATCGCTTAATTGATACCAACAGTTAACCAGTTTAAACAATTATACAGTTAAACTACTTCTTCCTTATCACAAATAGACCATCCCTTACAGGCAGAATTAATTTCTCAACCCTGTTATCTGCAGCAATCTGGTCATTAAAATTACTAATGTTTTTGGTGTCTTTATCTTGCGAGTTGTTTAGTACTTTTCCACTCCACAGCACATTATCCACAATGATAATTCCCCCAGGTTTAACTTGGTCAAAAACCAAATCGTAGTAAGTACCATTACTTTTTTTATCAGCATCGATAAATACCATGTCAAAAACCTCTTCACTCAAAGTTTTTAATGTTTGTTGAGCATCACCGATGATGTATTTTATTTTTGAGTTTAGAGGCGATTTTGCAAAGTTTGCACGAACCATATCTTCTAGTTCTGCATTAATATCTAGCGTGTAAATAATGCCATCTGCGGTTAATCCTTCTGCAAAGCATAAAGTGGCGTAACCCGTAAAAGTTCCTATCTCTAAAATTCTTTTAGGATTATTCATTTTACTTAACATACTTAAAACCCTACCTTGATAATGCCCACTTAACATTCTGGGCATTAAAACTTTTAGGTTGGTTTCTCGGTCAATATGCTGAAGTAATTCGTCTTCAGGTTCGCAATATTTTAAGAGTAAATTTTGTAGTTCTTCGCTAATCATTTTGCTTATAAACGTGGTTTTTCCATAAAATATTGCAGAATTATTGTGGCCGCAATCGTATCTACTCTTTCTTTGTCCCTTCTATCGCTCTTTTTTAATCCGCTTTGCATAATGGTTTGTGTGGCTAACTTAGAAGTATAACGTTCATCAATCCAGTGTTGTGGAATAGTGGGAAAGTTCTTTTTTAGAATGGTAGAAAAGCCTTTTACGTGTTGCGCAGATTCTGATGGAGTGCCGTCCATTTGTTTAGGGTCGCCAATTACAAAAGCCTCAACCTGCTCAGTGAGCATATACTTCTTAAGGTAATCTACAATATCTTTTGGGTGTACATTATCCAAACCTGTAGCAATAATTTGCAAAGGATCTGTTACGGCAATGCCGATACGTTTGGTCCCATAATCAAAAGCAAGGATACGTGCCATATAAAGCAAAGATAAGCTTTTTGTAATAACTGGTTCTTGAAGCGCACAAAGTGATGTTGTGAGAAACTAATACACTTATTAGGGTGTAATTTGCTCAAAATAACTTTTTGAGATTACCTAATGTCCCTATTAACCGCCATTTCCCGCTCGGCAGCAATTTTGTTTTAGCTATAGCTCATTGAGTTTTATGAGAAAAATATTTAGCTTAACTGCATTGTTTTTTGTGATATTAACTAATTGCATTGCACAAAATCAAGGTAAATGGTTCGGTTATGGAAATGAAAAAAACATCTTGAAAGTAGAATTAGCATCGCTACTAACAAATACCATTTCGTTTCAATATGAGAGATCGCTACTATCAAACACTGCAATAACAGTTTCTATGGGTATAATGCCTAAAAGTAAAATGCCATTTGCTTCTTATTTAGAAAACAAGTTTGCTCAAGCCTCTAGTTTAAATGTAAGTAAATACTCAATTATGTCAGGGTATCGCTATTACTTAAGCGGAGAGGCCTTTCGTGGATTTTACGTTTCACCTTTTTTAAAAGTTGCCGGCAGTTCCATTACAATAGATTACAAGTTTAATGTAGAAAATGAAGTTAAAACAATACCGCTCAGTGGAAATTTAATAGGTATAACTGCAGGTGTTTTAGTAGGTGCACAATTTAGTTTGGGAAACAGATTTAATTTAGATTTAGAAATCTTTGGGCCTCATTATGGTTTTTCTAAAGGAGAATTAATCGGGCCGATGCCTTTAAACACAATTGAGAAAGATTTTTTAGAAAAGGATTTAACAAATTTAGATTTACCAATTATCAAAACAAATAGTATCGTAACAAACAATGGAGCATCAATAAAACTTAGCGGTCCGTGGCTTGGCCTTAGGTCAAATATTGGTATTGGCTATAAATTCTAAGCGCTAAAAATCCTTATAGGTAATCTTTTCCCTTTTAAACTGATGTTCTGGAATTTTTTTGAGTAAATTAGTTACAGGGTCAACATAAAATTTAGATGACTGAGAATATGGAAGTTTAGCGGGTTTACCATTCCAAGTGCCATAAACATTTCCATCCTCATCAAAACTTACATTTGCTTTTGGTTCAGCGTACCAATAAATACATTCTTTATATTCTTCTAAATATTTTGGTTGTATTCGTTTTATAAATTCAGAATAGACAAAATCAAAATCTTTATCTATATAATTATTTAGCCACTTTTTAACCAAACCTGTATCTAAAAAAGAATGTGAAGTTTTAACGCTTTCACGTAATGGAAGCTCATCAAGAAGGTTCAAATCCGAAGATTTATCATTAGCATAATCGACTTTAACTTTATACTTGGATTTAGAGCCAGATGATTTTCTGAGCAGCCACTTTTCTTCCTTCATTTAGGTTAACTGTTTGAATTGTAAAACTGGTTAATTGATTTCAAATTGTCAACTGAAAACCGCCAACTGAAAAATGACTAACTTCCCGCTCTATTAATCTCATCTCCAGCGCCACCAGTACTACGTTTTGCAGCTTTTAATGGTTTACCAAATCTGTAGCTAAAACCGACATTTAAAACTTGAGTATCCCTCCATAAAATGAAGTATTCACTCGCACCTGGAAAATCCGTTACGCCTTCCATAGATTGTGTGTAGAAAATATCTCTGGCAGTTAATCTTAAAGTTCCTTTTCCTTTTAAAATGGTTTTTGCTAAACCAGCAGATAACTGACCAGTAGGGGATAATAATTCTTGTAAATCGTTACGATTTTTGGTGGTGTAAAAACCAGAGATTTCTCCGTTTAAAGTTTTGCTCAATTTAAACTGGTTGTTTATGCTGGTGTGCAATTGCTTAACAGACGATGTATAGTTTACGTTTTGATAACCACTTAGTTTTTTATAATTAAAATTGCTTTGTGCAGTTAGCGACCACCATTTGAAAGGTGAAACCTGCGTAGAAACAGAAATACCTAAATTGTGCATTTGTCCAACGTTTCCTTCTGTATAAACTAAAATATCATTTCCTTCAGATAAGAATAACTGCGAAAAATAATTCTTAATGTTACTATATGAAACAGCCGTGGTTAACACTTGTTTAAATGAATGACTTAACTCAAAATTCCACGTGTACTGTGGTAAAAAGAAAGGATTTCCTCTTTGGTAAGTGTATTTGTTAATGATGAAAACGAAAGGGTTTAACTTCTGGTAGGCTGGCCTATCAATTCTTCGCCCCGAGGTAAAAGAAAACGAATTAGCAGAATCTATTTGATAAGAAATATATCCCGATGGGAACAAGTTGTCATATTTTTTAGAAAACGTACTTCCGGCTTGTGCTGCATTTCCTAACTGGTTGCCATCGTATTGTGTGTTTTCATAACGCAAACCTAATTGGTAACTAAGCTTATTAATTTTATGTTCAATGCTTGTATAAACAGAGTTGATATTTTCTTCATACAAAAAGTGATTGCTTTTCTTTAAATCGGCCGTCCAGTTGGTTCCATCAAATAATTCGTAAGCAGCAGTATTATCTGTATTAATTTTTGATGTTTTTAAACCAGCTTCAAACTTTGCATCTTTTCCAATTTGTAAAGTATAATCAGCCTTTGCTGCAAATATTTTCAGTTTAGAAGGAATATCGCCTCTAGAACCTTGATTATAACTCACTGTCCCTGTTCTAATGTTCTGAAAATTTTGGTCATTATCAATTCCATATCTCAAATAATCAACATCAAAGCCAATATCCTGAGTTTTGTTAATATTATGCCTTCCGTAAATATTTATAGCACCATTTCTCAGTTTAAAATCACTGCCGCTATAAGTTGTAATTGCAGAATCCACTACGTTTTGGGCGTTTAACCAAGTAGCAACTGCATCTCCTTTTCCTCTACGCTGCACAATGGTTCCAGTAAGTGTTAGTCCGAACGTTGTTTGTTGCGATGCATAAAAATCTAAACCTGTTTTTAGCGTATTGTTATTCCCTTTATTGCCTAAATACGATGGCTGGTCTAGTCTTGCAGCTACAGCACCATTGTTGTCGAAATACTTTCTGTCGGCATAAATAGACATGAAACCTTTGTTGTAGTTATAGCTGTAATTTAAAAAGGTATTAAAAACTCCCTTCCTATAATTTAATACCAAAGAGTTATTGCTCTTTAAATATTTTCCTTGTCCAACATTGGTTGATAAATTACCATTAAAACCTTCTTGCCTATTCTTTTTTGTTTTAATGTTGATGATACCTGCATTTCCACTTGCATCATATTTAGCCGACGGACTTGTAATTAATTCTATCTGATTAACTTGCGATGAGCTCATACTGTTTAGCAAATTATTCAACTCCGCACCAGAAAGATAAGTAGGTTTATCATCTATCATTACTAAAACACTGGCTTTACCTTGCAAGCTGATGCCGCCATTTCTGTCAACCATAACGCCTGGAGATTTCTCTAAAACCTCTAAAACAGTAGTGCCGGCATTGGTTACGCCTGCATCAACATTTACTATAGTTTTTCCCTGTGTTCTTTGCACAAAAGGTCGTTGTGAAGTAACGGCAACCTCATTTAAGTTTTTGCTGGTCACTGTTAAGCTAACCGTAATATTAGTTGTTGTTGATGGAACCTGAAAAGCTTCACTATTTTTAATCGCATAGCCTAAAGCATTTACCTTTGCAATATATTTTCCATCAGCTACTTGAAAATCTGCACTACCTTTATTGCTCGTAATCGCAACCTTAACCAAAGCCAGATTATCCGCTTTGCGTAGCTCTACAGTTGCATTTTCAATTGGTTTTTTTTGTTCATCTAAAACAAGAATGTTTATTGGTTTGGTTTGTGCCAATAAATTATTGCTAATTGCCAAGCAGCAAAAGAATAATAAGATTTTAAAAATAGGTTTCATTTGTATGTTTGTTTGGTGTGTGCTGGTTTAATTCGGCATCAACTAAGCGCCATTATTACAGTTTGTTATTACTTTTTGTAGTAAATCCCTCATCAAATTAATCGATTGCTCATCAATACCTTTTAAAGCCGCAGCTCTATTTTGCAAGGCGATTTCATTAACGTCTATTGTTATCTTTTTTCCAGCCTCAGTTAGGGTTAAGTTTGCTCTTCTCCTATCCGAGGGATGAATTTCTCTAACTAAATAACCTTGTTTTACTAATAATTGGATAATTCTAGTGATGGACGCATTGTCTTTAAATACAATTTTGCTAATGTCTTTTTGAGTAATGCTTGGATTTTCGGCAACACTTTTTAAAATTAGCCATTGGTCAATAGTGATGTCGTAACCAGCCTTGCGAACATTTCTTTGCGCAAATTGATTGTAAGTTCTAAAGCATTTATCTAAAGTATAAAGTAGCGTGTTGTTTAACTTTTCCATAATTCTATAGCAAAAATATAAATGCCAAATCAATAATTGATATATCAACTAATATTTTACAAAGCGTATTGGGATTTGAGTATTGTGTACTGCGACCAGTAGGGATTCAAACCATTTCTCTATACGCAAATCGCAATACGCTATACCATTTCTCACATCTATTTCTTATTTTGCACCAATGCAGTTTAAAGAGATAATTGGTCAGGAAGACATTAAAAAACAATTGATACAAACCGTTGTAGAGAATAGGGTTAGTCACGCACAATTGTTTTTATCTCCAGAGGGAAGCGGTGCTTTGCCATTGGCTATTGCTTATGCACAATATCTAAATTGTCAAAATAAGTCTGCTACAGATAGTTGTGGCGAGTGTTCATCTTGTAGAAAGTACGAAAGGTACATCCATCCCGACTTACACTTTTCATATCCTTTTTTTGCCTCACCATCTGTAAAAATTGCGGTTGATGTATTAGAAGAATGGAGAAGTTTATTATTAGAAGACCCATATTTCAATCTGGATATTTGGCGTTCAAAGCTAAGTGCGGATAATAAACAAGCCAATATTAACATTGCAGAATGTCATGATATCATCAAAAAATTAAGCTACAAAGCGTTTGAAGCAGACACGAAAGTTTTAATCATGTGGCTGCCAGAATTCTTAGATAGAGAAGGAAATGCCCTGCTAAAAATAATTGAAGAACCATCACCAAATACACTTTTTATCTTGGTGGCTCAAAATCAAGAACAGATTTTATCGACTATTTTATCACGTACACAAATTGTTAAAATCCCCAAATTACCAGATACAGAAATTGAAGGATATTTAATTAACAAAGCTGCTTTATCTGAAAACCAAGCAACTGAATATAGTTTTTTGGCAGATGGAAATTTGATTGAAGCGAAAACGATGTTAAATGATACGCCAAACAATAACGCTGGTTACTTTGCCGAATGGTTGCGTATGGGTTTTGGCAATAAAGTGCCTGCAATGATAGATTTTACAGATGAAGCCGCCAAGTGGGGAAGAGAAAATCAGAAGAACTTTTTAAAATATGGCATCAACTTTTTACGCGAATGTAGCTTGCTGCTAAGCGGAGCTGATGACTTGGTTAAACTGCCTCACCAGACATTAGAGGTAGCTATAAAATTATCTACCCATGTGTTAAATTTGGGAATGGTAGAGGCATTAATTAACGAATTGGAGAAAGCACATTACCACATTGAACGCAATGCGAATCCAAAAATTCTGTTTTTAGATGTATCTTTACAATTAGTTAAAATAATTAAGTTTAAAACGTTCCCGAAAGGGACTCAACATATATACAATTAATATGGGATGTGGAAGTTGTTCTACAGGTGGCGGTTGCGCTCCCTCTGGCTGCAAAAGTAATGGCTCATGCCTTACTGGCGGATGCCAAAAAATGGAAGTTCACGATTGGCTGTCAAACTTAGATATGCCATCTAATTATATACCTTTTCAAGTTGTTGAAGTAAAATTTAAAGGCGCTAGAAAAGAATTCTTTTTAAATAACGATAACATTTACCTAGAGATTGGTGAGTTGGTTGCGGTAGAAGGTGCAACTGGTGGATATGATATTGGCCACGTTTCGTTAACAGGAGAATTGGTGCGTATGCAAATGAAACGCCGCAAAACACCACTAGACCAAGTTACTCGTAAAGTTTATCGTAAAGCTACAGAGGCTGATGTAGATAAATGGAAATTAGCGAAGGATATGGAATGGGAGACCATGCATAAAGCCCGTACCTTGGCATTAGATTTACGTTTATCAATGAAAATTAGCGATGTAGATTATCAAGGAGATAAAACAAAAGCTACGTTTTTTTATACAGCAGAAGGTCGTGTAGACTTTAGAGAGCTGATTAAAAAAATGGCAGAAACTTTCCGCATCAGAATTGAAATGCGCCAAATTGGTATGCGTCAAGAAGCAGGTCGTTTAGGCGGAATTGGCTCTTGTGGACGCGAATTGTGTTGCTCTACTTGGTTAACTAATTTCAAAACAGTTTCTACGGCTGCGGCTAGGTATCAAAACCTTTCTTTAAATACATTAAAACTTGCTGGACAATGCGGTAAGTTAAAATGCTGTTTAAATTATGAGCTAGATACTTATTTGGATGCATTGAAAGATATTCCAGACCGTATTGAATCTTTACAAACTGAAGTTGGCGTAGCTCGTCACCAAAAAACAGACATCTTTAAAAAATTAATGTGGTTTAGTTATGCCAATCAAGAAGATTGGATTCCTTTAAAAGTTGATCGTGTGAAAGAAATCATGGCAATGAATAAAAAAGGTGAAAAACCAGTTAACTTAAAAGATGAAGCAGTTGAACTAAAAACAACAACAATAGTTGAAAAAGTTCATGATTATGAAAATGTGGTTGGTCAGGATAGTTTAACAAGACTAGACGACAGGAATAAAAACCGCGGCAACAATAATAATCGCAATAACCGTAACGGTAATCCTAACAATAGGAATAACGACAGGAACGATAGAAACAGAAGTCAGTCTCAGGGAAATGCGCCACAACAAGCACGACCACAACAACCTAAGCCTGCGCAACAAAACAAACCTGTACAACAGAACCAAAACAAACCTGTTCAGCAAAATAAGCCTGTTCAACCACAAGCCCCTAGGCCACAGCCTCAAAAGCCAAATCCTAATCAGGCGGTTCAAAAACCTGTTGCAGAAGGAGGTGAGGTAACTAGTCCGAATGCGCCAAGACCAAATAAAAATAAAAACAGGAATAAAAATCGCAATAAAAACAAACCTAAGGATCAAGCCCCAAATGCCCCGAAAGGCGATGAATAGTATAATGTATAAATTAAGGTTCGTATTTTGTCCCAAAAGGATGCTTTTAGCATTTGCAGCATTTAGCATTTTGCTCATTGGGTGTTCTAACGATAATTTGGTAGATACCAATCAGGCAATGCCAGAAAATAATTGGGCTTATGCTAAAAGCATTAAGGCCACAGTTGAGATTAAAGACATCAACGAACCGTATAATTTGTATTTCAAGCTTCGCCATACAGCTGATTATCGCTATTCAAATATCTATGTGATTGTTCATGTTAAGGGAAATGGCTTAAATAGAAATAATCGTTATCAATATAAATTGGCAAAAGCCGATGGCGAATGGCTGGGTAGAGGTTCTGGAGACATCTTCACCTACAATTTTCCAGTATTAACGGCTTATCGCTTTGCGAAACCAGGTAAATACGAAATTGAAATAGAGCAAAATATGCGTGATAATCCATTAACCGGGATTAGTGACGCTGGAATAACAGTGGCTAAAGCGCAAGCAAAATAATACCCATTTATAGGTATTTAAATATCATTTCTTTAACGCTACTTTGCGATAGTTAAACACAGAAAAGTATAAATTCAATTCAGATGAAATCATTATTTACGGCAATTTGCCTTTTCATTATATCATTATCAGTTTCTGCAGCTGAAATAACCTTTTTAGAAAACCCAACATGGGCAAGCGTTTTAGAAAAGGCAAAAAAAGAGAATAAAATGATTTTTTTAGATGGTTATGCTACTTGGTGTGGTCCATGCAAAAAAATGGATGCCGAAACTTACAAGGATCAGGCAGTTGCAGATTATTACAACGCCAACTTCATCAATGTTAAATATGACATGGAAAAAGGAGAAGGTAAAACATTGGCAGAGACCTATGTCGTTACTGCGTATCCAAATTTAATGTTCATCAGTTCAGCTGGTACAATGTTGCATAAAGGAGTTGGCTTTTTAGAAGCAGCCGAATTTGTAGACCTAGGTAAAAAAGCTAAGGACCCAAACACACAATATTATACTTTAAAAAAGAAAGCACTAGAATTAACCAGCGCTCAATTCTTAAAGTTTGCTGAACAAGCGGCAGCGTTTGAAGATGAAGATTTTGACCAATTGGGCTCAGATTATTTAGCAAAACAAGCAGACGTTTTAGGCAACGCTGATTTAATTGACCTTTTAATGGGCCTGATTAATGGGTTGCCAGATGAAAAAACCCTTGCTTACTTTGCTAAAAGCGAAGCGAAAATTACAGCATCAGGCAAATATACCAAAGCTGATTTTGATGAGCGCTTGGTTGGCCTAACCATGGATTACGCCATTTCTGATAATGCACAAGGAGACGCTGAAGAACTAGATTTCGATATAGTAAAAACTATTTTGGATAAATATATTCCATCAAAAGCTTTTTTTGTGTTAAATTATTTTAAAGCACAATATGATTTGGATAATGGTAAAATTGATGAGTCAATAACCTCGTTAGACCTTTTAATAGCAAATACGCCTAGTAAGGTAACCCTTGATCAAATTTGTAATGCCATGATGAACATGGGGCCAATTCTTTTAGAAAAAGCAAAACTAGATCCAGTTCTGAAAAAATTTGAAGCCATACAATTTGATACAAAAACGGCTTATATGAAAGATTTTGTAAAGGCAATCATTTACATAAAAGCTAAAGACTTAGACAAATTTAAGGTAATTGCTAACAAAATGATTCTAGATGTTAATACGCCGGAAAATGTAAAGGAGGATATTAAGTCTGCGCTAGCAAGGATAAACGAGAAACCATAAACTTACTGCCACAATTGGTTAATTTATTTAAACAATTACTCCTGGTTTAAGAATGATTTATCACCTACAGCAAAGGCAATAACTGTTCTAATGCCATTCCCCTACTCCCTTTTAGTAAAACAAGTTTATCTTTAATTGGGTTTGCTTTTAAGTAGTCGGATGCTTCGGCAGGCGTGCTAAAAAACTGACCAGCATATTTATCCTTGAACTCAAAAAAACTTTTGCCAATAAACAAAGTTGATAACTCGTTTTGAGCAGCAAGTTTAACTACGAGTTCATGCTGTTCTGGTCCTTCAGTACCTAGTTCAAACATATCGCCAATAATGGCAACTTTGTGTGCAGCACTTAAAGATTTTAAGTTATTCAAAGCAGCCGTCATACTACTTGGATTGGCATTGTAAAAATCGCAGATTACGGTATTGTTCTCTGTTTTTGTTAGTTGAGAACGATTATTTGTCGGAAAATAATTCGCCAAGCCATTATTAATTTGAGATGGGGTTAAATCAAAGAAATTCCCAATGCAAATTGCCGCCAAAATATTTTCGAAATTATAAGTTCCGGTAAGATTTGCTTTAGCAGAATAGCTAGCACCTTTTGTACTCCAGTTAAATTCAATTAAAGGGTCGCTATTTTTTAATTCACCACTTACGGCATTTTCTTTTTCAGTACCATAATATACTACCTTATTCAAATCGGCACGTTCGCTCATTTCTAATAAATAAGGATTATTGCGATTGATAAATGCAAAACCGTGATGCAATTTCAAATAAGCAAATAATTCAGCTTTACCTTTTTTTACACCTTCAAATCCCCCAAATCCATCTAAATGTGCCATACCCACGTTGGTAATTAAGCCATGCGTTGGTTGCGCAATCTCACATAAAAATTCTATCTCTTTTTGATGGTTCGCCCCCATTTCTATTACAGCTATCTCTACATCATTCTGTATAGATAAAATAGATAATGGCACACCAATATGATTATTCAAATTTCCTTTTGTAGCAAAGGTTTTAAATCGCTCTGCTAAAACCGCCCTAATTAACTCTTTGGTAGTTGTTTTTCCATTACTTCCCGTTAGGCCAATAATAGGAATGTCTAATTGTTTTCTGTGATGTTTGGCTAAATCTTGTAAAGCAGTTAAAACATCAAAAACTAAAATGCACTGTTTGTTTTTGGCATATTCATCATTATCAACAACTGCAAAAGCAGCACCCTGCTCAATCGCTTGCTCAGCAAAAGTATTGGCATCAAAATTTTCGCCCTTAAGCGCAAAAAACAAACAACCTTTCGTTATGGTTCTTGTGTCTGTACAAATTATGGGGTGGTTTAAATAGTGTTTATAAAGCTGTTCGATATTTGCCATTGCGCAAAGCGGATAAATTCAATCGTAAAATTACAAATGCAAAGACAAATAAAATATTCTTTTTAGTATTATTGGTAAATATTCCCTTTGTATGAAAAATTATCTGCTCTATCTTTTATTTGTTTGTCTTGGTACAACCACTGTTTTAGCTCAAACACCATCACCCGATGAATTTTTGGGATATCCATTGGGTAGTAAATTCACACCGCATCAAAAAGTGGTTGATTATTTTAAAAAGGTTGCCTCAACTAGCAAAAACATCCAATTACAGGTTTACGGAAAAACTTATGAGGGAAGAGAATTATTGCTAGCTGTAATTTCTGATCCTTCAAATATGGATAGATTAGAACAGATTAGGACTAATAATTTGGCTTTAGCTAACGCAGAAAAAACAGCGAAAGCAACAAAACAACCAGCAATTTTATGGCTAAGTTATAATGTACATGGCAACGAGTCCAACTCAACGGAAACCTCAATGAAGGTGCTTTATACATTAGCAACGGCAAAGGAGAGCAATATCAAAGATTGGTTAAAAAATACAGTGGTAATTATCGACCCTTGTTTAAATCCTGATGGAAGAGAAAGATATGTAAGTAATTATAACATGGTGAGTGGAGTAGTTCCAAATCCAGATCCATCTGCTCGCGAACACAGCGAACCTTGGCCAGGCGGAAGACCAAATCATTATTACTACGATTTAAATAGAGACTGGGCTTGGCAAACGCAAATAGAAACCCAACAAAGATTAGCCGCTTATCATAAATGGATGCCACAAGTTCACGTAGATTTTCATGAGCAGAGTTATAACGAACCTTATTATTTTGCCCCTGCAGCAGAACCTGTTCACCAAGACATTACAACTTGGCAAAGAGAGTTTCAGGTTACGGTAGGAAAAAACAACGCAAAATACTTTGATGAAAATGGGTGGCAATATTTCACTAAAGAACGTTTCGATTTATTATATCCATCTTATGGGGATACCTATCCTTTATATAATGGCGCAATAGGGATGACTTATGAACAAGGCGGAATTAGAGCAGGTCTAGCAGTTATCACATCAGACGGAGATACACTTACCTTAAAAGATAGGATTGACCATCACTTTACTACTTCAATAGCTACTTTAGAAACGGTATCTACACATAGTGAAAAATTATTAAGCGAGTTTAAAAAGTATTTTGAGCAAAGTGCTTCAACTCCTCCAGGAATTTACAAAACATATATTGTTAAGGCGCAAAACATAGAGCGTTTGCGTAAAATGGCTGAGCTTTTAAAAAGAAATCATGTTACATTTAGCTTCGGTGCTGACAGAACTTTAAATGGGTACAATTACGAGACTCAAAAGCTTGAAAATTTTAAAGTAGATAGAAATGATTTGATTGTGAATTTGCAGCAACCTAGTTCTGTGATGGCTAATGTGTTATTTGAGCCACAAACAATGGTTACAGATTCTAATACCTATGATATTACAGCTTGGGCATTGCCTTATGCTTACGGATTAAATGCTTATGCTGTTAAAGAAGCTATATCGGGAACTTATACTTTTATTGAAGAGAAAAAGGAAAGCGCACCAACAATTGCTAAACCTTATGCATGGGTAATGCCTTGGAATTCAATTAAAGATGCTCAAACATTAATCGCCCTGCAAAAACAAAAAATTAAGGTTCGCATAGCGGAAGAAGCCTTCACGATTGGCGGAAAGGTTTATCCTGCTGGATCTCTATTAGTATATAGAACTGAAAATGAGAAAAATGTTAAAGATTTTAATAAGATTCTCTCAGAAATAGCTAAAGGCAATAATGTGTCACTATATCCAATAGCAAGTGGTTATGTAGAAAAAGGAAAAGATTTTGGATCATCTGTTTATAGATTGTTAACTATGCCAAAAGTTGCTTTAGTAACTGGTCAGGAAGTTTCATCTCAAGGAGTTGGAGAGGTTTGGCATTTCTTTGAGCAAGAATTAGATTATCCAATTACATTAATAAGCGTTCAAAGTGCTGGGTTTTTAGACATCAATAAAATTAACACGTTGATTTTGCCAGATGGTTCTTATACTGAAAAATTAGCAGACCAATTATCTGGGTGGATAACGGCTGGTGGCAAATTGATATTGATGGAAGATGCTATCGGCTCATTTGTTGGCAAAAAGACTTTTGATATCAAGAAAAAAGAATACCCGGATAAAAAAGAGAAAGATGTAAATG
>Ga0307515_10007157_pt1 | contig 22139 bp, 18 predicted proteins | sample 17_EM_MG_FD_194513 | JGI IMG/M metagenome (GOLD analysis project Ga0307515, IMG submission 194513) | Populus trichocarpa ectomycorrhiza microbial communities from riparian zone in the Pacific Northwest, United States - 17_EM | ecosystem: Host-associated > Plants > Roots > Unclassified | place...
CTCCTGGTTGCTGCCGATGGTCGTCGCCTTCGGCATGCTGAACATCTTCACCGTGCCTGCGACGCTCGTGGCCCAATACGAAGAGAAGTCGGGAGTCATTCTGCTCAGCAAGCTGGCCGCGATCTATAATGTCATCGCGCTGCTCATCCTGTTGCCTCTGCTCGGCATTTATGGCGCGACGTTGGCGAGCGGCTCCGCACAATTGTTGAAGAACGGATTCATCTGGTGGAATGTGCGCACTCGCGCGGTGTGGCTCAACGCTCGCGGAGCTGTCATCAGCGGCCTGTTGCTTTGGGGCGGCGTCGTTGCGATCTGCGAAGGCGTCAAGGCGATTTCGCACTTACCGCCGATTGTGCATCTGTGCATCGGCGCCATCGTCTGCGCTCTTGCCTTGCTCATCCATCTCAGAGGTCCCGCGCTGTCGCAGACGGATCGAAAGATTCTCTCGTCCGTCATGGGTGGCCGTGAGGCGAATGTGTTGAGGCGACTCGGCATTTATCTGCCGGTCGACGCTCGCTGATGCGCCTACTCGTCGTTTCATCAGATAATTTTCCGGTCGCGCGCGTCGACGTGTCGGTGCTGTTTGGACAAGAGTTGGCCGAACGCGGCCATGCCATCGATTGGGTGCTTCAGAGCGAGCACGCCTGCGAGAAGGCGTATGTAACGCAGTGGGGTGGGGGCAGCGTTTGGGTCGGCGCGACCGATCTCGGCGATTCGCGGTTTCATCGCGTCCGCAAGCATTTCCTCGGCATTGCGCACGACCTCAAGCTGTTCTCGTTGATGCGCACAGGCCGATACGACGCCATCGAGGTGAAAGATAAGTTCATCTCCGGCGTCACTGGCCTGATCGCGGCTAAGCTCTTCGGCAAGAAGTTTTTGTATTGGCTGTCCTACCGCTTTCCTGAGTCGTATCTGCTGCGCGCTCGCGACGGAACGGCCCGATATCCGTGGCTCTATCTCGTGCGCGGTTGGGTATTCAAGATTCTGCTGTACCGGATCTTGCTGCCTGCGGCCGATCATGTATTCGTTCAAAGCGAACAGATGCGCCGAGACGTGGCCGCTGAAGGCGTACCGTTCGCCAAGATGACGCCCGTTCCCATGGGCATCGACGCGGCTCGCTTCAATGTGCCCCTGTCCGTCGGGCGCAGGCTTATTCCGTCCGCGGAGCCTTGCATCGTTTACATCGGGGCGTTGAGCCGAGTCAGGCGTTTAGATCTGTTGATTCGCGCGCTCGCGGAGGTGTTGAAGCAGGTCCCAAATGCGAAGCTCTATTTCGTGGGCGCGGGCGATGATCCGGCCGACGAGAAAATTCTCGATAAAGAGGCGGAACGCCTGAATGTGCGCGGGTCCGTGGTGATGGTGGGACACTTGCCGCAAGCCGAGGCATTGCGTTATGTGCAAGAGGCAGATGTTTGCGTGTCGCCGATTTATCCCAACCCCATTCTCAATGCGGCCTCGCCGACCAAACTCGTGGAATACATGGCGCTTGGCAAAGCCGTGGTCGCCAACGATATTCCCGAGCAGCGGCTCGTCATTGAGGAGAGCGGCGGCGGCTATTGCGTCCCGTGGAGCGAGCAGGCGTTCGCTGAAGCTATTGTGACGCTGCTGAGCTCTCCTGAAAAACGCACGGAAATGGGTGAGCGCGGGCGGCGCTACGCTCTGCAACATCGTAGTTACAAAGTCATCGCGGATCTGGTCGAGCGCACGCTGCAGGGCGTTCTTGACAGCTCCGCGGCGAGGACCACGGCGTGAGTGACCAGCCGCCGCTGCGATTGGCCATCGTGACGCCCAATCATTCCAGCGTGGCGTCCGGCGGTGCCGAGTATCAGATCGATAACCTGATCGAGTCGCTCGCGGCGACGAAGCGTTACGAGATTGCTTATCTTGCACGCATCGTCGATCCGACGTTCGAGCCGCGCGGCTATCGAATCGAACGAATCGGCCGCTCGAATAAAGTGTCGCCGCTCGGCTATTTGATGGACGCACCGCCATTGTATCGAGCGCTCAAGAACGTAAGACCGAATGTCATTTATCAGCGTGTCGCCTGCGGGTATACCGCCATCGCCGCACACTATGCAAAGCAGAACGGCGCGCGAATGATCTGGCACGTGGCGCACGATCAAGACGTGACGGAGGGCGGTCAGACCGGCGGCCGCAATCCGATTCGTCCGTTCCTCGAGAAGAGAAGTGTCGAATACGGCATTCGGCACGCGCAGCACATCGTCGTGCAAACGGAGCATCAAGCTCGGTTGTTGAAGCAGAATTACAATCGCAGCGCCGACGCGGTCATTCCTAATTTTCAGCCTGAGCCGAGCGAAGTCATCGATAAGAGCGGGCCGCTCATCGTGCTCTGGGTTGCGAACTTCAAGCCTTGGAAACAGCCCGATCTGTTCGTGCGAGCGGCGAACGCGTTGCGCGAGCTTGCAGGGGTACGGTTCGTCATGGTGGGCACACCGGCCACGGGACGCGGCGATCGAGAATGGAGCGCTGCGTTGATGCAGAGCATCCGCGATACGCCAAATATCAATTACGTCGGCGAGAAGCGGCAATCCGAAGTTAACCAACTCTTCGGTCGCGCCCATGTGTTCGTGAATACGAGCCGCTATGAAGGTTTTCCCAATACCTTCATTCAAGCGTGGATGCGTGAAGTGCCGGTGATCAGTCTCGATGTCGATCCCGATGGCGTTCTCGATCGCGAACGCATCGGAACTCGAGCAGGATCGCTGGACAGCCTCATCGACGCGATTTGTACATACGCTACCGACCATGCGCTGCGCGCCGAAGTGGGCGCTCGCGCACGGCGATATGCGCTGCGGCGTCATTCAATGGACAACGTTCGATCTCTCGAACAATTGATTCAAACGGGGCGAGTCCTCGAGCCGAGCGCGAATCTCACCGACAACGCCGATCGTTCGCCGGTCGTCGGCCGGTGATGGCGTGAAAGTAACCGTCTTAGGCATTCGCGGAATTCCGAACGTGCAAGGCGGAGTGGAAACACACGCCGAGAACCTGTACACCCGCGTTGCCCGAATGGGATGCGACGTCGAGGTACTTGTCCGTACTCCCTTCGTGCCGTCTCAACAGAAATCCGTCGGTCCGATTCGGCTGGTGCGCCTTTGGGCGCCTCGCACATCCGGCATGGAAGCTTTGGTTCATTCGTTCCTCGGCGTGCTGTATGCGGGCTTCAAGCGCCCTGACATTCTGCACATTCACGCCGTAGGCCCGTCGATCGTGACGCCGTTGGCCCGACTTTTCGGGCTGCGAGTGGTCGTGACACACCACGGACCGGACTACGATCGGGATAAGTGGGGCGGATTTGCGCGTTGGGTATTGCGCACGGGAGAGAGCCTCGGTGCGCGGTATTCCCACGCGCGCATCGCAATCTCGAAGGTCATCGTGGACCTGTTGCGGGCCAAGTACGGCAAAAGCTCCGATCTCATTCCCAACGGCGTCACGGCTGTTGTGCCGCGGCGCGATAGCGAACATGTCACGCACTTTGGTTTGGAGCCGGGACGTTATTTTCTCCAAGTCAGCCGTATCGTTCCTGAGAAGCGTCAGTTGGATCTGATTCGCGCCTTTTCTCAGGCGCGTATGGCTGACTCGTCTTTGGCCGGATGGAAATTGGCGCTAGTGGGTGGCCTGACCGACGATGGCTACTCGCTCGAAGTCCAAGCCGCCGCGCGTGCGGCCGGGGTTGTTTTGACGGGGTTTCTGACCGGGCCTCCGTTGCAGCAAATGTATTCACATGCGGGCGGATTTGTATTGCCTTCGTCACACGAAGGCTTGCCGATCGCTATGCTCGAGGCGCTGAGCTATGGCCTGCCTATCGTGGCCAGCGACATTCCGGCGAATCTCGAAGTGGGGTTGGACCCGTCGAGTTATTTTCCGGCCGGTAACGTCGCCGCGCTCGCCGAAGCTCTGGAGCGCCTCACGCTCGCACCTAGAGATCCCGGCGCTCGGGCAGCCCGCATCGAATTCGTGGCGCGAAATTTCAACTGGGATCGGGTCGCCGAACAAACGATGGAAGTTTATCGGCGGCTCCAGCCAAGTTAGCACTTTGTCGGATCGGCGGGGTCAGACACACGGTCGGACGGTTCTACGACAATGTCGCCTGAGTCAAAAGCGTCTTCGACTGGCAACAGTGTCGTCATCGACGAACATATGCAGCAAGATCACGAAGTGACTCTGTTAGCGTAATTAGAAAATTACGCATACTTTTCGCGACGTCGCCGTACTCTGACACATTGAAACCTGCGCAAGCAGCGCGTTAAATTAAATACATGGCAAACTCGCCGAAAGGCGGGGACGCAAAGCCTCCGGTCCGATGGGTACATTGGGATAGCGGGGTTGCCGGCGGGGAATGAGTGGTGTCGGTCGTCAACCGGTCGCAATCGTTCCGTCGATAACTCTTCGCTGTCGTTCGCGTCTTGCGGGCAAGCTGACCTAACGAGCCCGAGTTAGCCGAATTGATATTGAGGAGACGATTGATGATGTTTAAACGACTGGCCTCCGGCCTCGTAACGGCACTCGCCGCATTCACGATACTTGCCGCCGCTACCCACGTGTCCGCCGCGGTGAGACCGAACCCACCGACCCGTATTTGCATCGACCAGACTTGCCTGCCCGAAGATCCGGAGCACAGCGGAGAAGGGATCAAGTGGCATCCTGGCCACTATGTCTTCATCGGAGGCAACAAGCACACTCCGGAGATCATCACGCGCAACTTGAAGTTATTCGATCAGATCGGGAATGAGCCGAACTTAAAAGGCGTGCAGCTCTACATGTGGTGGGGAGATCTGGAAGGCCCGAACAAAGGCGACTACTCCCCCGGCTACGCGCTCATCGATACGTATCTCAAAAAGCTGAAGTCGCTTAAATATCCCAAGCAACTGATGATCGTTATTCTTGAGCGAGCGTTCGTTTACGGGGCGCCTGCTGACAAAGCGACGATGGCGAAGTTCTATCCCATGTATTTGCTCTCTTCCGAATACAACAGCGGATACGCGGCTGCGCCGGCCGGTACGCAATGGTCTGGCGGTCTTACGTTTGTCGCGCGTCTTTGGGAAGCGCCTGTGATGGATCGCTTGGTGGCGTTGAGCAAAGCACTTGGGTCCAGATATGACAAAGATCCGAATGTCGAAATGCTCAGCCTGGCTGAGACCACGTTGAACCCACCGGTTAGCGGTTTCTCGCAAGCGGCATATGGAGTCCAACTTCAACGTTGGTACGCTGCGACCAAGCAGGCATGGCCGCATACTCAGCTTCGCCTCTATGCAAACTACTTCGGCTCCGATACGGACATGACTAATCTCATCTCCAAGACGACTGCCGCAGCAGGTGTTGCCGTTGGCGGTCCGGATCCGGAGTTGCCGCTGCCGACGATCACGCGATCGATTCAGGCCAATCGCATCTTCCGCGCCGGCAGTGGTGGCGGAAATGATCTGCGGGGACAGATTCCTTGGGTCGGAGAGCAGCAGGAGTTCGGCCTCACCGGCCGTTTCGTGCAAACGCCCAACCAGATCTTCGACTATCAGTACGGCACCATGCGTGCCAGCTACATGATCTGGCTGATGAACACGTATGCGGGCGGTGATCCGCAGAAGTGGGCCACAGGCATCCTGCCGTACATTCGCTCGGTCGGCGGCAAGATTCATGCGGAGTGCCCGGAGAGCTATCAGAACCGCTGCGAGCCGAAGTAGCTTCTCGGCATTGGAATTGAGGGGGGCGGGACGGCGCAAGGCGTCCCGCCCTACTTATGTCTGCGACCGATTGACCGTGGGCGGAAAAACACCCACAGTGCGCACCATCGGCGGCACCACCGCCAAGCCTGCCTGACGCACCGGCAAAACCTCGCTACGAAGGCGGCCGGCTACACCGAAGGCCATACCGAGAATGAGATTAAGAGGGTGAGCTCCGTTGCCATCATCGTGCCCGAGATGCTGCCTGTGCCGCCGGTGCACGGTGGCGCGGTGGAATATTGGGTGCACGAGGCTTCCTCGAGAATGACCGGCGCGCATGAGCGTCTGGGCGTGGTCTCGCGACCCGCTGGGGTTCCGGGGGTCCAAGGCATCAGCTACATCGGAATTCCTTGGACGAGCACCGAGCGTCGCCTCTATGCGATTAAAGAGCGCTCGAGGCGCCGAAATCCGCTCAAACACCTCGCAAAAATTCAGAACGTTTGGTCGTACGGCCGCCGCGCGTCTCGCGCAGTGCGCGGCTTCGATGTCGTGTATCTCCACAACGAGCCGAATATCTTGCTGTTTCTATCGAAGCGACGCGGGCAGAAAATCGTTCTCCACATGCACAACGATCATCTGACCCTGAAGGTGTTTCGACCTCTATATCGGCGCGCGCTTGAGAAGGCCGATGTGGTGGTGTGTGTCAGCGACCATATTCGGCAACGCGCAGTCGAGCATTTTCCCGAAATGGCCGATCGGTTCAAAGTGATCTTGAACGCAACGGACGCAGACACTTTCAAGCCTTACGGCGAAGTGGCCTGGCAGGCGCTGGCGGGGAAGCTGTCCTTAGATCGCTCGCATCGCCACGTGCTGTACGTCGGCCGGCTCGTGCCGATCAAAGGCGTGCATGTGCTCATCGAGGCGTTCAGGGAAGTGCACGCGCACGATCCGAAGTCGCGTTTGATCATCACGGGCTCATCGTTTTTCCACGGCGCCGCGGCCACGCCGTACGAGAGCGAGTTGATGCGACTCGCGGATCCCGTCAAGCACGCCATTCTTTTTACGGGTTATCTTCCCCATACCATGTTGAGATATCTGTATTCGGTCTGCGATGTCGCTGTGGCGCCATCGGTATGGCAGGAGCCCTCGGGGCTCGTGGTGCTCGAAGCGATGGCATCGGGCACATGCGTCGTGGCTTCCAGAGTCGGCGGCATTCCAGACCTCGTCGACGATGGACGCACCGGCATTCTCGTCCCACCCGGCGATGTGTCCGCGCTGGCGGCGGCGGTCTCCGGTGTGCTGGGTGATCCACGGCGCAAGCAGTCTATCGAATCGGCGGCCCGGCAGGCGGTGATCGCGAATTTCACGTGGGACCGCCTCGTGACCCAGGTTGAAGCGGTGATCGGGGCGTTGCAATGATTGCGCTGGTGTATCCGCAGTTTTATTTGGTCGGCGGCATCGCACGCTACCTAGAGTCCTTCTTGGAGAACCTGCCCGCGGACATGCCGTCCCGGCCAGTGTTGATCACGAGCGATGAGGCGCTAGTGCCGCGAAGCTATCCGGGCGTGGAAATTTTGCACATACCGGCGACTCACGGACGTTTAGATTTGTATACCTGGGGTCGCGGCGTGCGAGCCTTATTGCGAGATCTGTACCGCCGCGGACGGATCAAGTGCGTCAACATGCATATTCCGCCGTTGATTCCGGGGTTGCTGTTGCCGCCGGAGATTCCCGTCATTCTCACGGCGCACACCACGTACCTCGGTATGTCCGGCCGTTTCTACAACGCGCATTACTTCGACAGTCAGTGGAGCGCACCGTCCGTTTTCATGAAGACCTGGATGGAACGCCGCATCCTCGGTCGCGTTAAAAAAGTGATCACGCTGACCGAGCAAGGGCGGCAGGAAGTGCGGTCCTACGGCTACAGAGGTCCGATCTCGGTCATTCCGAACGGTGCGGATATCGTAAAGTTCAAGCCCGACGCCACAGTGGCAAAAGACATCGATGTGCTGTTCTCGGGCCGAATCGAAACGCGCAAAGGCAGCCGCGCCATGCTCGAGCTCTGCCAAGTACTCATATCGAGGCGCCCAGCCATTCGTATCTGCATCGTCGGCTACGGTCCTGACGAACAGCTCGTGCGTGACGGCTTGAAAGACCATCCGCAGAATGTGCATTTCACCGGCCGTGTCGCGTTTCAGGACATGATCGGCTACTACAATCGCGCGCGCGTGTACGCCTCCACCTCGTTCTACGAGGGCCTGCCCGGCACGTGCCTCGAGGCCATGGCGATGGGCCTGCCGGCTGTCGTTTGGAAATTTCTCTTTTACGATAACGTCGTGATCGAAGGGGAGACCGGGTACTTGGCCGAGCCCAAAGATTTTGCAACTTTCGCGAATTGCGTATTCCGTTTACTCGAGAACGAGCCGGCGGCGCGAGCGATGGGACGGCGCGGGCGCGAGTGGCTCGCAACCCGATTCAGCTGGCGTCAGCTCGCCGCGGATCTTGTGCGCGAATTCGATTGAGCCTGCTCGGAGAAGCTCATGTGGATCCAACGTATAACGCTTTTCATGCTCTTCGCGGTCACCACTTTCGAATATCTTGTCAAAGGAGATAAGTGGGGCCGAGGCGCCATCCTCCCGCACGTCGCGGCCTACACGCCGGAGATCCTGGGCGCGCTTGCCGCGCTGATTGTCATCATCATGGGCACGCAAACGCGCTTCAAGTTCGTGCGCCCGGCTTACTGGCTACTCGGCATCGCCGCTCTGCTCGTGATGGCCAGTGGAGTGCTCGTTAATAGCGTGGATGTCGGCCCGACCTTTGCGGGCATTCGAACCTATCTTCGCGGCCTTCCCTGGTTCTTCGTTCCCGCGGTCTTTGCTTTCTCGGATCAACACATTCGCCAGCAGTTGAAGTTGCTGCTCATCATCGGTTGCGTGCAGTTACCCATTGCCGCCGAGCAGCGCATGAGAACGAACGATGGATCCACCGGCGTGGCCGTTGTCACCGGGGACTGGACAGTCGGCACGCTGGGCGATTCCGGCACACTTTCGATCTTTCTGGCCTGTCTCATCTGCGTCGCCGCGGCGCTGTACATCCGCAAAACGATCGACTTGAAGCGGTTCATCATCATCTTCGCGGTGCTGCTCGTTCCTACCCTGATCAATGAAACGAAAGGCACGCTGATCTTCCTGCCCATTGGCTTGCTGCTTGTCTTCACCTACGCGGCCAACCCGGGAAAGCGGCTCAAGTACATTTTCACGGCATTGATGTTCGTCACCTTGTTTGTCTCCATCTACATTCCCGTGTACGACGCGCTCGGCAAGGACCGTGAGTACGCCGTGCCGCTCACCGAGTTCTTAACCGATCAGAGGCGCCTCGAACGATACTTCGTGACGGATAAAGGCGTCGGCTCGGAAGGGGAGGTCGGGCGCGGCGATGCGCTCATGGTGCCTTTCTATTTCCTGGCGAAAGAGCCCATCCATCTGGCCTTCGGCTTGGGAATGGGGAATGCGGCGGAGTCGGCTCTGGGGCAGCAGTTCAACGGAGCCTACGCGCCGTTGCTGGCTCAGTTCCTGATTACCGGATTCACCCGTATAGCGCTCGAGCTGGGTTTTTTGGGCGTTCTGCTGGTGATCGTTTTCTTTTGGGCTGTGTACAAAGACGCCAGATACGTAGCGCGAATGAACTCGGAGCTGAAAGGCACGGTCGCCGCCGGATTGATCGGAGCGACGGCCGTCATTTGGTTGGGGATGTTCTACAACGATGTCACCATCACGCCGTCGGTCTCTTACCTATTCTTCTACTACTCCGGTTTGATTGCGGCCGATCGAATGCGCGTGGCGCTAGAGGTGCGAGAGGCGCAAGCGAATGCCGCTCGTTTGCTGCGCCAGGCTCCCCAGCGTGCGCCGTTGACGCCGGCTCGATGAGACGGCGTATCACTCTGCCATGACTCATACCGAAACGACGGCGGATAGCGCTGCCGTGCGCGTGGATACAGCGCGTGTGTCGCGCATCGCGTTATGGCTGATGTTGATCATCGGCGCGGCACTCTGGGTTGGGCCCGCTGTCCTGCGTCCCGATATCTTCGATGGCGACTCGGCACACCATGTCTTCTGGCTCTATCGGTATGCCGATCCCGCGCTGTTTCTGAACGACCTCAGCGCCCAGTACCTGCGCACCAGCGCGCCGTTAGGTTATCGGGCCATGGCGGCCGGCATCGCGCCGTTCTTCGACCTGCTTTCGACCTTGGAAGTGTTGTCGGCCGGCCTCTTTGTTCTCTCCGGTTGGCTCGCGTGGAAGCTGGGAACCGCGTTGGAAGGGCCTGGGCGCGAGATGCGAGGGTTGCTCGCTGTACTGGGCTTGTACGTCATGCAGTGGCTCTCGTGGCATACGGACTTGCTACCGGCTATGGCCTTTCAACGAACATTCGCGCTACCACTGCTCTTGCTGTGCCTATGGGCGTTGATCACTCGAAGCTATGCGTGGGTTGGCATTTCGTGGGTTCTGTCGGGCTTGTTCTATCCCGTCGTACTGCCCGTGCAAGGGCTCACCGCGGGTTGCGTGTTTCTTCGAGATCTCATTGTCGAGCGGAAGATGCCGCAGCACTGGGCGCTCAATGGCGCGCTCGCGGTGATTGCCTTGGCTCTCGCCATCTTCGGTGTCCCTAAGATCGGAGAGCTCGGGCCTGCCGCCACCTACACACAGGCCGTCGCCATGCCTGAGTTCGGCCCGGGTGGCCGCTTGGATCTATACGGGCCGGGAGCAGGCACCCTCGGCAGCTACTTCTGGCATCCAATGACAGGCCTGGGCTGGTCACCGCGGTTCCTACTCGCCATAGTCGCCTTCGCGGCCGCGGCTTTCGTGCTGAAGCAAAGACGCCTCGTGCCGTTTGCCGCGTGGGCGATGCTTGGAGTAGGACTCGCCTTGTGGGCGGCACTGCGACTGTTTCCCGATGTCCTGATGTTCGGATTGTATTTGCCGAACCGTCATTCGCGCTGGGCCACGGCAGCGTTCGGCATCATCGCCTTTTCCGCCGGCGGTTTTGCAATCATTCAGGCACTGGTAGCACGCGCACGCGGCATGACGACGGAATCGGCAACCTATGCGCTGTCGCTCGCGGCGCCGGTGCTCGCTGCCGCAATGCTGCTGCCGCATGCGCTCGGAGTGATGAGCAAGCCCTACGATGCGGATTTGGAAAAAACTTATGCGTTCATAGCCGGCTTGCCGAAGAATACGCTCCTTGCCGCTTATCCGGACCTCGCCAATTACATTCCGGTGCGCACGAGAAGACGTGTGTTGGCTTCCTCTGAAACGTCGATGCCGTGGATGATCCAGTACTACTCGATCATGAGGCCCCGTCTCGAGGCCGAGCTGCGTGCAGCTTATGCTACAGACATCGCCGAGATGGACAGACAGATGGCGCCCTACGGTGCGGATGTGTTTGTCGTTGGCCCGCAGGCCTATAGCGCGACAGGTTATCTCGAGCCGTTCAACAGGCTGGCGACTGAATTGATTGCACGCGGCCACCAGAAGGGATTCGCATTGCGTGTGCCGCCCGCAGATCGCGTGCTCTTTCAGAGTGGCGAGTACTTCGTGATCCAAGTTCACAAGCCGCAGTGATGCGCGACGCCACACTGGAAAAGCTCTGGCGAACGCTGCTGGAAAGCCGTCAGGTCCTATTCGGCTTGTTTGCCGGAGTGGCCGCGGCTGCCTTGCTCATGATCATGGCGCGACCTGTGCTCGATCACGTTCCACTCTACGATGAGTTGCTGCATGTTCTGGCCGCTCGCGGCCTCAACGAGACAGGCGAGCCTCAGATTGCCGATGGCTACTACTATCGCGGTGAGCTGTATACGCGGCTAGCCGCGAGCGTGATGGAACACCGTGGCGATACAGTCGTTTCCGCGCGGCTGCCGTCACTCGTCGCGGGCGCGGCGCTGGTATTGCTGCTAGCTGTTTGGATTTCGCGTCTCGCCGGGTTTTTTGCCGGCGCTGCGGCCGCGTTGTTCCTCTGCGCCGTTCCCACCACACTTGAGATGGCGGTCTTCGCGCGCTTCTATTCTTTGCACGCGCTCATCGTACTCGCCATGGCGGTCGTGCTGTTCGCGGCGTTATCGCGAGAACGCAAGCGTTGGCAGCAAATCGGGCTCATCGTCGCTGCATTGGCGCTCGCATTGCCGGCTTATCATCTTCAAGACACCACCTTGATTGCCGTGGGCGCATTAGCTGCCGGTGTCTTAGGGGTGTTGATTCACGACCACTGGCCCGCGGTGCGAGATTTTATTGTCCGTCGTCCCGTTCTCACGGCAGTCGGACTCATCGTGATTCTCGGCGGCGGCGCCGCGATCGTCGTAAAAGTGGGGTTGTTCGCTCTGCTGCGTCAGGCGCCAGGCTGGGTGTCTTGGGCAGCGGATCGACCGTACGAATATCTCGTGCGATTCGCGGACAACTTGCCGCTGTTGTGGCCGCTGTTTCCGCTTGCAATCGTACTTGCGCTACGGGGCGAGCGACGCCTCACGATCTTTTGCGCAATGTTCATGCTCAGCGCCTTGTTCGTGCATTCGATCGCCGCGGCGAAGTCGATGCGATACATCTATTACGTGTTTCCGGCTTTCTGCGCGATCTTAGGTTGCGGGATCTCGGGCGCGTTGCAGCTGCTGAAAGTTAACGCATCGCCGACGCGAGAAGAGGGAGCAGGCGCAAGCATTCGCCCGATGATGGCGTTCGGCTGGCTCGCACTCGTGGTGGTCGCATTCGCAACCTCACACGAAGGTCAGCGCGTTGCCAAAGCTGCGCTGGGCCATAGCAAGCCGGCCGAAGTACTCTCGTATGCCGTCGAAGCGGATTGGCAACCCGCGGTTCAGACTTTGAAACCTTTGGTGGCGTCGGCTGATCGCGTTGTGACCTCGAACGCCATGAAGGCGCTCTACTATTTCGGCCGCTACGAATACGAGCTCAACGTCAGCATCGTGGATGAGACCGACACGCGCGCCGAATTCGGAACGGACGAGCGCACCGGGATGCAAGCCATCGGCACGCCGGCCTCCATCACAAAGGTCATCGACCTTCCCGGGTCTACGGTCGTGATACTGGAACAGGAGACCATTGGCCGGCCGACCGGCGTTCCGTCCGAAGCGGTGGCCGCGATAGCCGCCCGATGCACGACGGTGCCATTGGCGAACGACATGGGCTTGGTGGCTTGGACCTGTCACGAGCCCCACGTGACATCGACCACAGGCTAAGCGCTGCGCGTATATCGCCAGCTAGGCGCGAAGCGCCGGGCGATCACGCCCGGCGGGGCCCACTTTTCCTGAACACGGTCTGGTTGATTCGCTCTCTCATGCGCTCGCCGACACGCGTCCACGTGTAGATTTGCGTAACGCGCTCGTGCCCCGCCGCGCCGTATTGTTGGCAACGAGCAGGGTCGCCAAGCAACGCGATCAATGCCGTCGCCAGTCCGTCCACATCGCCGGGCATGACGAGCTCACCGGTCACGCCGGCTTGTACCATATCGGGGACAGCGCCGATGCGAGTGGCAACGACCGGCAGCCGATGCAGCATTGCTTCCAAGAACGCGATGCCAAAAGGCTCGAGCTTCGTCGGCAAACAAAAGACAGACGCCTTCGCATAGTGCGCGGTGAGGTCTTCCAGAGCCACTTGCCCCAGCACCTGGCAATTGGGTAGGTCCAGCTCCGGTTGAGCGCCGGCGATGGTTAGATAGGCGTCGGGGTAGACCTCGAGCACCCGCTCAAAGGCGCGAGCAAGCTCCGGGCCGCCTTTGCGAACCCAGTCGCCGCCGACAAAGATGATGTGTCGGTTGGAGTACCCATCGTTTTGCGGACGAAAAGTGGGCGAGACGCGAACATTGCTGCCGGCATAAACGCAGGCGGCCTTCGAGGGCGGCAAGCCGTATTGTTGGACCAGGTCTCGCATGACATTCGTGCTGCGAGTGAATACGCATGCCGCATGATGATAAGTGTCGCGCTCGAGCGCCCGCCATGCCGGGGGGCGCAACGTCTTAGGATCGAAGTAAGTCGAGTGCAGATTCGAAAGGTGGGTGTGGTCCGTGTAGATAAAGTGCGGCACGCCGGGCACTGCGGTGTCGTACATCGACTGAGTCTGAAACGAAAACACATGGCGCCGTCGATCGATGAATTCCGGCATGGCGCTGCGAATCTTGCGCAGCAGATAGGTGGTGTGGAAGTAGCGCACGCGAAGCAATGCCTCGCGCCTCAACAGCTCACCGCCGTACTCTTTGAACGTGGTGAGTAGATTCGGGATTCGCCAGCGGCGATGCGCCTTCAGCACGGTTGCGAGATCGATGACCTCGAGCTCGAATTCAGGAAACGCTTCGCGCAGAGTTCTTTCGACGCTGTCACGTGATGGATGCGCATACGTACTGACGAATGCGATGGTGTCCTTACCCATGAGTTTGTCTAAGAAGCACGCCGGTCATCACGATACTTGAATACAAGCTTCCGGGAGAGTGTGAAGTTTACCGCTAGCCCCGCGATGGAGCCTGCGCCGACCCCGAGGAAGGGCATGGCCGCGACGGTGGTAGAGGTGGCCACCAGAATGGCATACAGCGAATAGTTCACGAGGCCGCCTACGGAATTGGCAGCGAGAAACTTCGCCCACTGCATTAATTTGCCGGAATCGTTGGCGGCGGATTCGAAAGTAAAGCGTCGGTTCAGAGCCCAGGTGGCTGTGGCCGCCGCAATATATGAAACGACGCGCCCTGAATAAAGACCCGCTCCCAGGGCCAAAGCCGCATACAACGCGGCCGTGTCCACCAGTAACCCTGCAACGCCGACGAGTGAAAATCTCAAGAACTGCGATTTAAGGGATCGGGCCATGCGCTCTGCGTCGACCGGTCTCGCGATTAGCTGCGGGGAATGCGGACGGGGATGCTCAGATATTGCAAGCGCTTGGCTTCCATTCGTCCTCGGGTCACGGTCGCAAGAATGAGGCCGCACATGAAGCTCAGAAAACTGAGCAGGATGAGCCCAGTCGAGAGAATCGCCGTCGGGAAGCGCGGCACGAGCCCGGTTTTTAAATACTCGGTCACGACGGGGAAGGCGAGAATCAACGCCACCAAGGCCAGAATGATGGCCACCGTGGAGAAGAATTCCAGCGGCCTTTCCTCCCGCACCAGGCGCGCGATGAGCCGAGAGATTCGAATGCCGTCCGGAATGGTTCGCAGCTTGCTCGCCGAAGCGGGCGGGCGCTCGCGATAGGGTGTCATTTGCTCCGCGATCGGCAAGCGCATTTGCAAAGCATGCACGGTGAGCTCGGTTTCGATCTCAAAGCCGCTCGCCAGCGCGGGGAATGATTTCACGAAGCGCCGCGACATGATGCGATAGCCGGAGAGCATGTCTCCCAGCCGCTCGCCGAAGAAGCGCGCCACGAGTCCCGTGAGCAGACGGTTGCCAAAGCGATGGCCCGCTCGATATGCGAGCTGCGATTGCTCTTCGCGCGCGCCGTTGACCATGTCCAGCGAGTCGTCGAGCAGGCGCTGGATGAGGGCAGGGCAGCTCGGTGCGTGGTAAGTGTTGTCACCATCCACCAGCACGTAAATGTCCGCCTCTACATCGGCGAACATGCGCCGCACCACATTGCCTTTGCCTTTGAGCGGCTCGCGGCGAACGATGGCGCCGGACTGTTTTGCTACTTCGAACGTTCGATCCGTCGAGCCATTGTCGTAAACGAAGATCAGCGCGGTCGGCAAGGTCGCCCGGAAATCGGCGATAACCTGCGCGATCGCAGCTTCTTCGTTCAGGCACGGCACGAGCACGGCTACCTGAGGTTCCCAGCTCATTCAAACCCTTGTTTCGTCAAATCGGCAGTTATTGTTGGATGGCTATCGCGGTGTCGAGTGACTCCACGCGCTTAAGCCCTTTGCACAATACGTACCAGCTTGGCCGGTCGTATCGGCGCCGCGGCGGAGTATAGCTCACAACACTTGAGCGACCTTATGCGGTGGCTCGCACGTTGCGCGTCTGCCTGGAACTACCCGGCGCGGGGTGTCAGGGGCCCGATCGTCGCCAAGCTCGGGTTCGCGTAGTGCCACGGTCGTGCGGCGCCGATCCCCATGGCCCCACCCTGAGCTTCATTTCGCTGCAGGCAAATGCAAGGTCCCGTCTCCCAGCAATACCGCTTTATAAGGATCGATGCTGGGATCCCACGGCTCATCCTTGTCGCACCATTTCAATTTCAGGTTGCGACCGCCGTGGTCCAGAGACCATTCCATCGCCTCGCGCCAAGCCTCGCCGAGGCTCTCTTTCTTGGCGAGATTGTCGTAGAGGCGCGAGACGCCGACAGCGCCGCTGTGTTGCGTACCCGCGATGACGGCAAGCCCTGAGCCGAAAAACAGATAAGCGCCTGCCAAATAGCCCGGTACGTCGTGTCGGCCGGTCTCGGAAGACAGCACTTGATAGAAGAGCACATTGGGTTTGATTTGAGCGATGTCACGCGATGTGAGATCCCACGGCTTATTATCCAAAAGCGAATACTGCGCGAGTAGCTGATGTCCTTCGCGTGTTCGGAACCATCCCTCGTCGATTCCGCCGCCTTCGTAATAGCTGAACTTGTGGACCTGAGGTCCTGAGAACGAGCCGACGACAGCAAGCGCCCAGCCCTTAGGATCGGAGAGATATTGTCTTGAGAGGACGGACGCGTTCGGAACACACTCGCTGACTGCAACGTCCGAGTAGAGCTTTCTCGGACGCGTGCCCCAATCTGATTCCGTGAACTTCGCGCTGCTGGCCACAACAAAGGCACGCGGTGGAACCTTTGGCCCGGTTCCAGTGCGGTATGCATGATTACGCATGAAATAGTCGCGGTACAAAGTCATCTCGTCGGCGAGTGGTGCGAGCGTGCCGGCGCGAATGCGGCTGACCCAGATTTCCGGAGCGCGACGGTCCAAGCCAAGACCGGCTCGCTTGCCGATCGCGGACCATAGTCGCGCCCATTTGCCGCCTTCGAAACTGCGATGCGCATCCAGAACGCCGTCATTGTCTGTATCGACAAAGACACCGTTCAAATCCATGTAAAAAAGATCGATCAGATGATCGTGCCAGTAGGCGTCGCCTTGTTGCGATCTATTGTTGAAAAGCGGCGCGCTGAATTCCCCGATGAGAATGGCGCCGCGAAGCTTCGGTGTTCCGTTCCAGCGTTTTTGCAGTGCCTGGCGGATCTCGCGTGGCGAGGTCGAGGCTTCCATGCTACCGTCAATGCTGACCGAATAACCCTCCGATCGGAGATCGGATTCAAACTGCTTCAGACTGGAATCGAGCGCCCTCAAGAGGCGATGCTCGACAATCAAATGGATTGCACCAGCGTGCCCAGCAGAGCCAACCGAGTTGCCGCAGCTGCTAGTCATGAGAACTGCGGCGCAGAGGACAAGCGAAGCGAAAGTCGCGCCTTTCGCAAGCGCGCAGAAAGCGCCGCAGGCGACTTTCTGCAATCGAACGAGCGAAGCGAAAGTCGCGCCTTTCGCAAGCGCGCAGAAAGCGCCGCAGGCGACTTTCTGCAATCGAACGACCGCCCGCAGCACGCAAAACAGAGATTCCGGTCGAGAAAAAATAGTCTGTGGCATAGCGCGAGTCAGCGACGAGATATTGTTCGGGGTGGACAGGGATATTGGATTGTCCGGGGATTCTCGCACGACCCGAGACATTAAGCAGGCACCCTCATGTTGACCGATATCGTTTCCGACCGGCGGTTACCGATACTCATCGCCATCGTCATCGCGCTCGCGGTGCTCACGCTGTTGCTGCCGTTCGCTGTACACCATGCGTCGGGTTTGCAAGGGTATGAAGCGGAGTGGACAGCGCGTGCAATTTTAGACGGGCACGGCTTCAGTGTTCGCGGCAATCATCGCCATCTCTGGTACGGCCTCGACGCGGATAAAATTTATCCCACGGCGTGGGTCGATCCTGTCTTTACCTACACGCTTGCCGGGGCACATTGGCTATTCGGCCGCTACGCGTTTCCTGCCATCGTCGGCTTGAATTTCTTGGCGCTCGCGGCCGTGATGTACATGGCCTACAACCTGAGCGCACGCTTCGGTGGGCCTTGGGCGGGTGTTGTGGCGGTCGTTTTCATCGCGCTCCACGTGCATTTTCTCCGCGGCTATATCGGCATCGACAACGCGCCGCTCGCGTCCTTCTTTCTCATGCTTACCGTATTGGTTGCGGTTCGATATTTCGAGCAGCCCACGGCGATTCGTCTGGTGGTCATGGGGGTCTTCACGGGCGCGTCATTGCTCGCGTGTCCCGCGGTTCAATATCTCGCTTACGGCATTGCTCTCGCTGTGTTCGTGCATCATTTGATCTCGCGGCAGGTGTCGCTAGCAATTGTCAGGCCGATCGCCATGCTCGCTCTGGCCGCGGTCGTCCTAGCTCCGTGGGCGATCCGAAACTACCGCACGTTCGGCGAAACGGTCTTAGTGCGCAACGGGGCGGGGCAAATGGCCTATGTCGGCACCGTGGCAGCGGCCGAGACCTTCATGCCCGGCGCGGCGAAAAGCGCTCTGCCCGCGCCGTGGCAATCGAGCGGCCCGCGCGAGGCGATCACGAGAATGATCAATAAGCCCTATCGTATGGCACTGAATCACTATCAAGTGGATGCCTGGGTGGCGACACCGCCGCCGAATTATGAGCAGATGAATGAAGCGCAGCGCGACAAGCTGTACTTCAAAAGAACTAAGGATTTCGTGCGCGAGCATCCGCGCGCGTTCATTGAAATGGGCCTCACGAAGCTGCAGATCTTTACGCTGAGGTACGGCAAGTACGGCTTCGGGCTGGTCTTACTCGCTATTGCGGGGGCAGTGCTGACCCTTCGCGAAACGCGAAGCTGGCCGCTATCGCTTGCCGCGGCGAGCTATGCCGCACCGTTCGTTTTGATCGTCGCGTATTACGAACGTTATCGATTGCCCATCGAGCCGGTGCTCGCCGTGCTGTCCGCCGTTGCAGTTGCGTTCGTCGTGGGGTTCGTGCGGGAACACTATTCGCGCCGAGCCCGCCTGAGCCAGAGCACCGCAGTGAAGATGGGCACGAAGATCACAGCCTCCAACACGCTTTGAGAGAGCATGTGGCGCCATGTTTCGGTGGATTCGAGCAAGGTCGTGTAGCCGAGCTTGTAGCGGCTCGATGTGAAGGGCCATAGCAACGCGACACCGCCGCCTTCGAAAGAGAACAGCGCGTCCAAGAATCCATGAGACATCATCGCCAGGCAGTAAGCCCAGAGATCGCGCAGGTGTGATTGAAGCGCGTAGCGGCGGCTTACGATTAGCCCAGCGAGTGCGCCGCCGATGATCGCAAAGACCATCGAGTGCGTGAAGCCGCGATGCCACGCGCGATCCCAGCCGAGTACCCAGACAAAGAAGAAATCGAGGTCCGGAGTGACGGCGAGCAGACCGCTCAGCAGAATCTTCCAATATCGATGTGGTGTTTGCGGCGAAAGAATCGCCGTGGCCACCGATGCGCCGACCAGCGCGTGTGCGAGAGGCAGCGGCACGCCGCTTCGACTCAGGTACTGCGCTTATCGATCATGTCCGCCAGAAGCGCGAACATCGTGCTGTTGATGAAGAGCATCATCAAAAGCATGGTCATTTCCCGCAAGTCGTGTCTCACGAATACGTCCCAGCAGAGCGACGCGGAAAACGCGACGAAGAAGATAACCAGCAGTGGAGAAAAAATGCGCAGCGGCGCGAAGTACATGCCGGTGCGCAGAATGAGTTGGAAGAAACGCAGCGTGTCTTTGATCGGCTTGATCTTCGACTTACCGATGCGATGCGCGTATCCGATCGGGACATAGCGGACCACATAACGGTTGGTCAGCATCGCAAGCGTGATGGTCGTCGTGAAGCTGAAGCCATCGGGCAGGATGTTGAAGAAACGTTCCGCGATTGGGCGCCGAAACACGCGCATGCCGGAGTTGAGATCCGGTATCGGCTGACGTGCAATCCAATTGGCATATGCGGTGAGGAAGATTTTTGGGATACGCCGAATCAGCGGGTACTCGACGTCGTCGCTGATGCGCGCGCCGACCGCCATGTCGGATTGCTCGGCTTCGACCACGAGCTCGAGCAACCGATGATTGGGATACGTTCCGTCCGCATCGGTGATCGCAATGAGCTCAGCGCGCGAATGACGAATGCCGGTTTTCAACGCCGCGCCATAGCCGCGATTGATGGGGTGATTGACGACGCGCAAGTTGGGATCTTCGAGCTGGCACTGCGTGAGAATCTCGGCGGTGCGATCCGTTGAGCCATCGTTCACGATCACGAGCTCATAAAACTCGTTGCTGCGAGAAAGTGCGTTGCGCAGCTCCGCAATCGTGCGCGCGATGGCGCCTTCTTCGTTGAAACAAGGCACGATGAGCGAAAACCGAGGTTTGACCTCGGCAGGCAATACGGGCAACTCTCGACTCGTGCCGCTGAGACTCTTGAGAGGTTCGTGAAGGCTTTCGATCGACATCGACTAAAACGCGACTGCGTCTCCGCTTGCTATTGGGGGCTCGGCTTGCGAGCAAACACCAGCTTCTCGTAAACCACAAATTTAATGACGAATGAGCAGCCCAGCACGAGCACGAGAGCCGCCAGGTAGTGGACGCCCGCCGCGTTCGTGGCCCAGAAGCCTGCATATTCCAGCCCGCGAAACACGCCGCTCGATGCCAGGAACATGGCGAGCTGGCGGAGCAACGGCACCGGCGTGCCTCGAAACACGTAAAATCGCATGAACAAAAAGTTCGTCACCAATGCGCAAGCGAAGCCGACGGCAGCGGCGATGCGCTCATGAACGCCCACTATTTCATGCAGGTAAGCCGTGACGCCTAGCGTGACACCCACGCTGAGCAAGCCTCCGACAAAGAATCTAACGAGCGCTGGGATATTGACCTTCTTCAAAAACTTCTGCAGCGCGCCGTCGGGTTCCATCTTGATCAGCTGGCGACCGTGCTTTTCTCGGCCAGTGCGTGGGGTGGCGGATTCGCAGGCTGGCGCGCGAAGTGTATGACTTCCGCGATCTGGTAGTCCTTCAGATTGCGCGCATGCGTGAAGATGATGAGCTCGCCCAGCAAGCCTAAGGCAAACAACTGCAGACCGAGCACGATCAGCAGGGTGGAGAGCAACAACGCCGGCCGATCGGCCAACGCTTGCGCGAAGAACAGCCGCTGCACCACGAGCAACGCGGTCCAAAGCGCTCCGAGGCCGAACATGGTGATACCCGCCATGCCGAAGAAGCGCAGCGGCCGCTTCGTGAAGCGCACGAGGAAGAACACCGTGAAGATGTCCAAAAATCCACGCGTGTATTCGCGCGGACGGTAGATGCCCGTGAAGCGATCTTTGGGGGACTGCCGCAAATTGACTTCGGTGACGCGGAAGCCCTGACGATCTGCCAGCACCGCCAGAAACCGATGCTGATCGCCGTAGAGATTCAGCTCTTCGAGCACTAGCCGCTTAAAGGCGCGGGCTCCGCAAGCCAAATCGTTGAAGCGCAGGTGCGTAACTCGCGCGAGCAAGCTATGAAACATCCAGCGGCGCGCGCGCTCGAACATGCCCCCCACTCGGGGCCAGCGGCGGCCGACCGCCACATCGCTTTGATCTAGCGCGGCGACCAGCTTGACGATCTCGGAGCCTTCGATCTGATGGTAGGCGGGAAGCGTGATGATGATGCGCCCGACTGCCTTCGAGAAACCCGCCATCAAGGCGGTGGCTTCGCCGAACTGGCGCGTTAGCCCGACGACGGTAAATTGCTCGCCGGAATCCAACAGCTTCTCAAGGCCTAGGGCGAATTCATCGCGCGGACCATCGAGCACGAAGATGAGCTGGTAGGGGCGGCCGAGCGTATTCAAGCCGGCGCGATATTCGTAATAAAGCTCTGTGGCGTCCGAGTGGCGTCCGCTCACCGGAATAATGACCGAGTAGTCCATTTGTTCGTTGATCAATCCCATTTTCCTGCAAACCTTCAGCCCGCGCTCGATTCGGGGAGCCGTACCCGTTCCGTGAGACGCGCGAACTCGTGCTCCCGCATGTCGCCCAGCTTATAAACCAGCTCGCCAATAGCGCCACTGCAAACCATCGTGACAGCGGCCATGAGGAGGATGACGCCCGACCCCGCGACGGGCAAAGGAAGCCCGCTTGTACCCGTTGCCCAGGTCCACACGGAATGGAGGAGGGCGATGGAGCCGATGGTCGCCAACGGCAGGGCGAGCAAAGTGAACCACAGAAGCGGCCGCGACGTGAAGGACGCGACTGTTTTGATCACGAGAAGATCCAGTAGCACCTTGTATACGCGGGAGAGCCCGTACTTGGATTGCCCGAACTGCCGCGCGTGATGGCGCACTTTAATCTCGGCGATGCGCGGTCCTGCGATGGACGCCATGGCCGGAATGAAGCGATGCATCTCCGAGTACAAGGGAATCTGTTTGATGAGCGAGGCGCGAAACGCTTTCAGCGAG
>Ga0307515_10007158_pt1 | contig 22137 bp, 11 predicted proteins | sample 17_EM_MG_FD_194513 | JGI IMG/M metagenome (GOLD analysis project Ga0307515, IMG submission 194513) | Populus trichocarpa ectomycorrhiza microbial communities from riparian zone in the Pacific Northwest, United States - 17_EM | ecosystem: Host-associated > Plants > Roots > Unclassified | place...
GTCTTATATAGTTATAATCTTTAGGATTTAAGAACTAAACCAACTTATTAGTTTATTAAACTTTGTAAATCCTACCTAGACTACTAATATAAAAAGGTAATAACTTAGCTAAGTATAGAATGCACGCATTGTTTTTAATTATTTTATAATAGGAGACTAGGTATAGCTAATTAAGCCTTTACTATAGCCTCCTTTAAGCCCTCCTCTACCGCCCTTAATTAATCCTCTATATTAAACAGCCGCTAATTAAACCATTTAACCGCTTATAACACTTAATACACCTTATTTAGCATATAGTACGTCCTCCCTTATAACCTTAAGCTAATTCTTTACCGAAAGCTTTTAAAATATTACCTTTCTTTAATTTACATTATTATGCGCTCCAATTAGTTGCGAATATAGTTTTATAACCTTAAAGATGGTCTTGCTTTATTACTTAGGCGTCCCGGATTAGATTAGCGATAAATGTATTTTAAGCCTTCTTAGCTTTTTAAAGTTCCTTAATTTCCGTCTTTAAACTCTTAATATTTTGGCGATTAGTAGCTAACGCAGTCTATAAAGCATCCTATCCCTCCTTTATGCTACTGATTGTCTGACTTGTAATATTAGAGAGGTCCCTCTTTTATAATCTTCTAGTTTCCATAACAGCTATCTCCGCGGCGCTATTTTTATTTAACTTAGTTCTCTCTAGACTATATATAGCGGCATTTCTAGCAACTAATAGGACAGAATGGGTTAGCGGAGGCTTCTTAATAGGTGGCTAGGCTATTTTTGTAGCTTTAGCTACCTTACCATTCTTCTCTTACTTAATTAGAAATCCTCTAATCTCCTTCTAGTAACTATCCGCCGCCTTCTTCTTTCGCGGCTTTAGACCTAGCTTAGTAGTCCTATCTCCGTTCTTTAGTGACGCCTTTTTAGTATAGGGACGCTTAGTGCGCTTAGCTAGGGTAGCTATATGCCCAGGGTTTTCATTTATCTATAATAACCAATTAGCGTAAGATATCTATAACTCCTCACTAGCATATATACCATTATAACGTTTACTTTAAAAATAGGTTAAGTTAAGGGGAAATTGGTTCTAATACAGAGAGTAGGTAATAAATAGATAGATAGTGTTTAGCAGTAAGATCTAAGAGGGAAGCTTATCTTTATTAATGTTAAGAACGCGTATAAAGCGGATAGGTAGTAGTAATTCGGGTAAGGACTCTAATAGAGGATTTTCCTATATAATCGGCAGCTAGTTAATAGAGAAAGGGTAGAAACCTACAGTCATAATATTATATATTACGACTTTTTGCCCAACTTCCTTAAATATATCTATATATAGGTAGTAGCCTTCTATAGCATTTTATCAGCATCGCAATATTAATGTTACCTCAGAAGCTCAGACCAAGAAATCGATTGCGGATATTGGAATATCCGCACCGTCCGCTAAGCTGATTTAGGACGGGTAATCGTTTTCTTGGTCTGAGAGACTTTGGCGAGATTTGTAGGAAAACCTAAACACGGTTTATATGAGAAGACCTCATCAACTTTAATGAAATTAATCTACCCTCCCACAATACCTATCGACATAAAAATTACACCAAATTATAGAGAAAAGCCTACTCTATAAAGCTATAAGATCCTCAGCTCCTTATACCCACGCGATGTTAAGAGGAAGTCGCTGTGGCAAAGGCTATAATTCCCCCTTTGTTTTTGAGCCGCGTAATAAACACTAACAACTATGCCGCCAGCCCTCTCCACAACTAGCGGATATTCCATCTGCTATATACCTGTTTAATTTATTTACTTTGCAGCCCTTTATAGGTTATGGTGTTAGGCCTAATAGAGTTATAAGCTCTGCGGAACGAAGCTCGGAGCTTTGCACGGAGCTCTACCAAAGCTCTGCAAAAGCTCTGCAAAAGCTCTGCACGAAGCTTTGCACGAAGGTCTGCACAAGCTCCGCTCAAGCTCTGCTCGAAGATCTGCTCGAAGCTCTGCTCAAACCTCTGCTCGAAGCCCTGCTCGAAGCTCTGCTCGAAGCCCTATATACAGCTCCAAAGCTCTACTAACACGCAGCACTTATATACTAGGAAGGTTCTACAATCGCTCGTACGAACGCCCGTACGAACGCCCATACAATCAATCGATCAATTGCCTATATAAACGTCTCTACAAACGTCTCTACAATTGATCGCCCGTACAAACGTCTGCACGTCTGCACATCTACACGTCTGCACGCCTGCATGTGGCTCTGCACGAGGCTCTGCACGAAGCTCTGCACGAAGCTCTGCACGAAGCTCTGCACGAAGCTCTGCACGAAGCTCTGCACGAAGCTCTGCACGAAGCTCTGCACGAAGCTCTGCACGAAGCTCTGCACGAAGCTCTGCTAAGGCTCTGCACGAGGCTCTGCTAAGGCTCTGCACGAGACTGCCTAAAGCTTACCCCCTAGTAGTAGCAGAGGCACTCTGGGCCAAGGGAGGATATTTTCAAGGAAGGACCCAACTATAGCACCTACTAGGTGTTGCAATAGCTTTGAGTAGTAGATATCTATATATCTGTATAGTTTTATCTATATTAGCAGACTATTTAATAAGATATAATATATGCTTAGGCTTTTAACAACGCGTTTTTTGACTTTAACGAAATTAATATTAGGACTAAGTAATAGCCGTATAATAAAATTCATACTATTTAGAAGCCCTAAGTCTTAAAAAAAAAGTGACTACGGGGTTTAATAATAACGCGTTGTGTGAATAAATAAATTAGATATCCGCAATCTCCGTTTTGCGGATTTTGCTTATGCTTTTAACAAAACTCGCCAAAGTCTCTCAGACGTGATTTTGCAATTCGGAAGACGGCGTAGGTTATTCCGATGCTAGCTAAAAAATCGCGTCTGAGCTCGCTGAGGTAAATATTAACGCGTTTTAGTAAGGCTTACTAATAAAATCACGCTAGCTAGGGTGCCCGCAGTATACTAATCTAGGTAGGAGCGCCTAAAGTGCCTAATATAAAAAGTTTCTTTTGCTAGATAAAGGGATATAGAGCTTAAAGCTCCTTATTTAAACCTAAAGGGACTATTTAGTTGCAAATCGCCTCTATTATAACTATTTAATCCATACGCCTTTTAGTGTCACCCGTTTTATAATTAGTGGCGGCTACTATAGCTTATTTAAATCTGTAATAAAGTTAATTATTTAGTAAGGCTCTAGAATAAGGCTCTAGATTTAACTTTGTATATTAATGCGTGATTAACTAATATCGGTAAGCGATTTAAATAAGCCCCTCTCTACCACTAGGCCTCTATCGCGACTCCTTACTTTAGTATAGTAACGGAGTCCTCCTTAGCTAACGTCCTTTTTATAATCGGCGTTTTCTATATCTTTACCTACCTCCTGTATAAGCCCCCCCTAGAAATAGGCTTATCGCGATTACGAAGGTTAAGATAATAATATTATATAAGGTATATAAATATAACTACAGTATCGCGATCGGGGTATATAGAGTCGCTATATTACAAAAAGTCGTCACTTTAGCGCGTATACGAGAGCTCTAGATTAAAATGGAATATAAAATAGGAGCTTGAAGTTATATATTAAAATAGTACTAAGAACCTTATTTTAACTACTATAATCTAAAACGAGCCGTATACTAGTATAAAGAGAATAGTAGTAGAATAAGCGGGTGTTCTAGATTCTATAGCTAATGCGCCCCTTAATAAATACTAAGTTAGTAGCAAAGCTCTAGGAGTTACTAATTGGCCTTATATTAAGCACGGAGTTATAAGTAATCTATTCTTCCTTAGCTATATTTTAAATTAGGTATAGATCTAGAGCTTTAAGAGCTACATTAACTTTATATTTACTCCGCTCTACTAATTAAATAATTAGATTTAAAGTTTATATTAATTCTAACTCCGGCTAGGAGCTCTAATCTAAATAAGATTACTGCCTTAAAGAGTAAGCTAGTAGCTTTAATTACTAAGCGCGAAATTGCTGTATATTACCTAGCATACGCCTAGTTCCTTAAGCGGTAAGCTAGTAGACTTCCATTACTAAGCGAGAGATTGCCGTATATTACCTAGTATATTGCCTAGTTTTTTAAGCGGCAAGCTAGCAGACTTCTATTACTGAGCGAGAGATTGCCGTATATTACCTAGCATATTGCCTAGTTCCTTAAGCGGTAAGCTAGCAGACTTCTATTACTAAGCGCGAAATTGCCGCATATTGCCTAGTATATCGCCCAGTTCCTTAAGCGGTAAGCTAGCAGACTTCTATTACTAAGCAAGAGATTACCGTATATTGCCTGGTATATTGCCCAGTTCCTTAAGCGATAAGCTAGTAGACTTCCATTACTAAGCGCGAAATTACCGCATATTACCTGGCACACCGCCTAGTTCCTTAAGCGGTAAGCTAGTAGACTTCTATTACTAAGCACAAAGTTACCGCATATTACTAGGCATATTGCCTAATTCTTTAAATTGTAAGCTAGTAGGCATTGCCTATTAGCAGAGTATTCTAAGATATTAGCTTATATATTGCCCAGTTCCTATATCGCAAGCTAGTAGACTTACTATATTAATAAAGCACTACAACATATCGCCTAGCGCATTACTTAGGTCCTTAAATAGTAAGCTAGTAGGCGTCTCTTATTAATAGAGCACTATAATATATCTAATTATGCGTTACCTAGTTCCTATATTATAAGCTAGTAAGCTCCTCTTATAAGCAGAGTATTCCAAATATTGGCTCGTATATTGCCTAGTTCCCGTATTATAAGTTAGCGGCTTCTTTTATTAACGGAGCACTATGATATATTACTCGCGTATTACCCTCCTTAAATAGTAAGATAGATACTTCTCTTATTAATAAAAGAATTACGGTATATTAGTGATATATCGCCCAGTTTTATAAAAAACAACTTAGTATATGCCTTCCATTAGCTGTAGGACTGCGGCACATCGCCAAGTACATTACTTAATTCTATAAAAAAAAAACAATCTAGCATTTATCTTTTACTAACCATAAGACTACGGAATACTGCCTACTATATTACCTAATTCTAAAAACAATAGTCTATTATACTTCTTCTACTAGAGAAGAATTTACGGTAAACTACCTAGCATATTGCCCAATTCCGCGCTAAAAGGATTAAAAACATATTGCTACTATAATCTATAACATTTACATTAGCTACTTCTTTAAAATTTCCGGCTTATTTATATCTACGTCTAGTCTCTTATTAGCGGCGTTTTTTTTAAACTTAAGCTTATCTAAAATTCCACTTTTAATACAGGAAGCCGTTAATAGTAACACCCTCCACAATAGCCTTTAGAAATAATAAGAGAATTTACGGTCCGTTTAGCTGCTTCTATAAGTTATAGATTATGTAGTCTTTTACTTTAGTAGTATTCCTCTAGGGAGGTATATAATAGCATCCTTGCTATATTTAGCAACTAAGGCCTAAAATAAGTGTTAGCTTAGAGTTCTAGTTAAACGTGCTGCTATTAAGAGGTAAAAAGACAGAGTATTTTGCTACTTACTGCTATATATACCGCCCTAATAATTAAAAAATTAGTACTAATAATAAATTTGCTACGATAGCCTTTAACATATAGTGCTGCTATAACTTCTTTATAAATAGCTAAAAGCGTCTTAAAACTTCGCGTTATTATAAAGAATTTCCTCCTTATTCTAATCCAAGATACTTCTAATAGGATTTTTAACTGCGTTAGTATAGTATTAGAGTAGACGTTTATTTTTTTTTATCGTCTAGAAGATCCTTATTAAATCTATCCTTCTATAAAAGTAACCTAGGCGTTATTACTACATTATAGCACGTAAAGTAGCTGCTTAAGGAGCTGCTGGTTATTTGTACTAGTTTTTTCCCAGTAAGAGAACCATCTTCTCTCTATTTAACTATTTTCTGCTAAAATACCTCTTCTATTTCTAATACTATTGCACCTTCTATACTATATAGGAATTTAAGTTCTTTAGTTTTATAATTACACTTTATATATTAAATTTAGAGGTCGCTTGGGATAGCTTTTAGTTTTTAGTTACTAAAGCTAATAGTATCCCGGTTGCGGCGAATAAGAAAATTCACAAGAATTAGGCCACTGACCTTAATTGATTCTTTATATATCGCAGACTGCGAGGCACTTTTAGGGTTGCTCCTTCCCTGCTTTAAAAAATTAGGTCCAGAGTTTAGCTATTTTATTGACTTTTATAGACGTGCATTTTCTAAGAATGCTAGGGTAAGGTTAGCTTAAGCGGTTGCCCAATCTGCATCTTTAAGGGCGCTTATAATAAACCAGTATATATCTATAACGCCATTCTCTATTACTGTGCTAGTAATGGCCTAGGTAAAGAACCTTAGGTATAGCGGTACCACTTTTTTTTTAAGAATAAAGGAATTGGTTAACATAAGTTTCTTATTTTTTTTTATTATAGAACTTATCCCATAAGATTCTGCTAAAGAGCGTAGTTGTAATAGTCTGTATACCTCTATAGGGGGCCGTTAGAGAACTATAAGTAGGGCGTTTTCTTTTTACCTACAAAAGTCCAACTATTATTTATTGTATTATAATCTGACTAGTCCCCTAAAGTCCCCGTTTAAAGCCATTCCTAAGGGTTTAATCGCGCCATTCCTTTAAATACACCTTCTATCTTATAGCATATTGCAAACTGTAGTGACGTCTACTCTTCTATTATAAGCGTAGAGTTCTTAAATAACAAGATGTAATTATCTCTCTAGCTAGTAATTACACTTAAAAATATAATGACTAGATTTATACTATGCTGTCTTCGCATTATAAATATAGCGTTTCGATTTATATATAAGTATAGAAAAGGTATCTTGTCCTAGCTAGGATACTTGGCGTCTTTAGCCTAGTTATCCTCCTATAGATACTAATTTGCATTTTTAGCTACTTAATTAGTAGCTACTTTGTCTAGGTTTATGGTATAGTAGTAACTAAGGACAATAGTTAAGTACGTGGTTACGATTTTTCCGGTTCCTATACTATTAGTAAAAACCCTACTGTTTAGTTGGTGCGCTCCTAGTAGAACATCTTAGATGCGCTATATAGCTAGTATAGGAATAATTTAAACCTTGGATTTAAACCCCATTTACTAGGAATAGGGACCAGGTTCTTCGCTAAGACGGCCTTTTTAGGAACTCTGCATAGCTTAGCCAAACATTTATATATCTACTGCTCTATTTATTAAACCTTACCTCCTACTTTAGCTATGGCGGCCTCTTAAAATCTAAAAAGAGCTAATATTAGTCTAATTTAAGATGTACTCTATATAACTATATACTTATACCTTTACGCAATAGGCATTATAGCCTATATCTCCTTAGCTTAGGTTATATTATCTTTAAGCATATTTTTACCTAAGGTATCTTTAATTACATTAGTTTCTATAGTTTTACTAAGGAAAGCTTTTACGAGTATAGAGTTTAATTATTATATAGAGTCTAAGCTAATTAGGGATATAAAGCAGTTTTACTCTTAGGAGTATCGCGATTATCCTTACCGTGCTCTATATCGTTAGGATTATCCGTAGGCTAGATAACTAAATTATTACAGCTATTCCTAGTAGCTTGCCGCAGTTTGCCGTAGTTTACCTATAAATACCTCTAGTAGGTTACTCCCTTTTATAATTACGTTTCTTTAGACTTATTAGACTTAGAATACTACTGCGTATTAATAAAATGGATAAAGCATCGCTCTTATTCTCGCTGCCTTTATTAATAAACTTAATATCTAAGTGCTTGCGGATCGGCTTAGGCGTAATCTTTTGCCGTTTCTTAAGTGCGCCTTAGTACGCGAATACTAGTAGGTTAGAGTATCGGCAATTCTAGGAGGGTTTATACCTTACTTGTTTAGTAATTAGTACAGTGCTTTTATAATTAAATACTTAGCTGTAATTATTAGTATATAGATAGCTAGATGTTATTAAAGGGACTTATAATCCATACTCTTAAGTAGAAATTCCACTCTGCTCCTATTATATAGCATATACTACTAAAACACGGCTTATAGTAGCCCTCGCTAGGTAATACAAACCTCCTTATTAGTAACTACGTCGAGCTAAGTAATTTTATCCTTATCTAAGATAAAACCTACTAATACTACAACCTCTTAAAATAGCAAGAAACTAATTTCTTTAACTATTAGAGTTTCTGTATTACCTTTTAAAATTTATAGACTTTATAAAGCTCTACTGTGCTTTAGGTGATTAGGTTTATTCTTTAAAACTAGAAGGTTATATTTTCGAGTAAGAACGGCTTATTTAGTGATATAAAACCATGTAATTTGGAGATTGGGCTTAGAAGTAAATATACGTACTAGCGTTATTATAGGTTTGAATTAGGTTTAACTCTAACTTTTAGGTTCTAACTTTATATTACTCTACCGTTTAGTGGTATTGGTTCTCTAGGATAATATAAAAGGAACAATAGCCTATTTAGACTAGCTGTTTAAAGCACGTTCCTTCTTAGGTAAGTTACTAAGAACCTTTTAAATAAACTAATCGCGCGGCACTTTATCTTTAGTAGTATAAAACGTGGATTTTTTAAGCCCGGCCTCTTATATATCATCTAGGATTGTATCTCTTAATTTTCTTAAGGCGGCGAGCATTAATATCCTATCCCTTTATAATATCCGAGTTCTTTATAATGCGTAAAGATACTAAGACAGAATAAAGGAGTGGAGCGTTGCTATATAAAAGTAGAAGAATCTAGTTAGTATTTAGTAAAGGTGCAAGTCTAAAGTAGGTAAGTGAGACAAACTAATTATAAGAGTTAATCTACTAGGCAGATTGCCGTAGTTTTAGAAAGGGAGTTATAGCTTAAAGCAGCAATTGGCGGTTAAACTAATTAATTAACTAATTAATATCGCGTAGAGGCGCCGTGCGAGAGTTAGTTAAGGTAGTAGAGGTAAAGAGTATAAAGTAAAGTAGATAAGCCTAAGGCAAATACTCTTACTAATAGAATATAACACGCGCGTTAAAGGGCAATTTGCTATAGCAGATTACCATTAAATGCGCTTCCTCTGGTTATAGAAAATATTTTTTATAAATAACTAGTATAATAGGCGGAGTTAGAAGTATATTAAAATATATAACCTAAGAATAAGGGTTAATGCGCCTAGGACGTTTTACCTACCTAGAATTAATATTTTGGCTTAATTAAGACTGCTTTAATATACCCTTTTAAGTAGGGCTCCTAGTAAATAATTCAGACTCTAAATAGTATTAGATTTAAAGCTATAAAGACTACTACTATATACCGCGTATATTCGCAACCGCGAAAATAATTATATTCTTAGAGGCTTTAAGCGTTTGTTATATTACATACTTTAAAAGTCCCACATTCCGAACTAGCATAATTATTAATATATCTGCCCATAACTCCTCCGTCTCTAGGTTAACTCTAGCGTCCTAGGTAATATTAAGAAATTTAGGGAAATCTAAAAGACTTATCTACCCTTTTACTAAGTTAGTTTAAAGTAGACTAGTACCTAAGTCTATATAAATTATAGACCGTAGTATATTCTCTAAATCTTAATATATACAGATTACGAGACCCTAAACGTCATATTTGTTAACATATTTAGGTAAAAGAGATTAATATACGTCCTAAGGCTCTATATAAGGGTACCCTATAGCAGAATTTATAGCTCTATACCAAAGTCCTAATTTAGCACTGGCCCGGCCAGCTTTCTTACGCATATTTAACTGCGTGCGAGTAAGGAGATATTAGGCTACTTCCTTAGTCTACCTAACTAGAGTATTACTGGACTCTAGGATTTAATTAACGATTTTAGCTATAATCTTACTTTAAATGGCGTAATTTATTCGGTCTCAAAAGCGTATAGATATTATATTGCTCTTATTTATAATGTCCTTAACTACCCCTTTAATCTTATATAAATAAGCACTACTAATACCAAACCCGGATATAATCTGCTTATCCTTCCTGGGAGTCTTACCAGTAGACTTATACTATGCCTCTTCTATAGTATACATACCATCTAATTATATTACCATGCTAGGTGGGTATAGTGTTAGCGAGGGACGCGGGATTAAAGGTTTATAAATATTTGGCGGTTATAAATTAATTATAATAGGTACTGTAGAATATAATACTGCTTTATATATTATTAGCGCACAGGATAATATACTACTTAGTATATTTAACTTACAATTTAAAAAGAGCAAGCTGTTATAGTTATTAGAATAGCTAGTAAATCGCCGCAGATTATATACTATTAAATTAGTTATATAATCTACTACCCTTTTTAGGCATAAACCCACCTGTCTTATCTTAATAACAACATAAGGAGCCACATTAGTCGCTATTATAATAGGCTTAATAAATCGCCAGTGCCCTAAATATAAGCACACAATTTCTACCGTAGGTGGATTAGCGCGATATAAGCTGTACTATAAAGTTATGGGTATACACTATCTTAACTAACAGGATAATATCTATCCTATAATTTGGGCTTAAGCGGATATATATAAAGACGACGAATTTACTGTAGAGTAATGGGTATACAACCTTATAGCAACTAATACCACTATTAATAATACTTTGCTAACTACTATAGGAAATACTAACTTAATATTAGCAGAGGAGCTAAGCTATATAACACCCGTAGAATAACTAACTAGCGCCGAAACGTATAGTCACGCAGTAATAAGCCTCTCTACCTTAAATATCTATTGTACCTAAACTTATTATAAAATGACCGGCCACTATACAGGAACCCCGTTTAGTTATTTAGAGGGGAACTCTAATTAGCAGTCTGCCATAGATCGCGACTACCTATTAAGGCCTAGCCAACTAGTAGATAGAATAAATAAAGATAATAATATATTCTATTCTTTTATAAGCTCTATAGAATAGGCGTAAGTTACCTAGTAGGTACGCAATAGTACGTTAGTAAAAGAAATAGACGCGTGGCTATAAGACCCCCGTATTAAAAATATAAGGGATGGATATATATTATACCAAAATGCAAAAGAAGTTAAGATAAAACTACATTCTATTTCTAAAGGTGTGAGTAATAAGAGCTGGCGAATTACAGAACTTAATATATACGGCAAAAACTTAAAGATATACTACCGTAATATACTTAGCGTAGTAGCCTTCCTAATTAGTCATTTCCTATTTAAAGAGGATATGGTTTATTCCCCTATTTGTTAATTTAACGTAAAGGGTAATAGAGTATATAATAAGGTATACTTGGCTGACCGTTGGTGGGAGATCTAAGATCAATTACCTAATAGTGCGACGGCTATTATAGTTATACCTAGTAGTAACTAAACTAAGCTAACTACACTATCTAGAGATAAAAAGGCGTATTTGGTTTATATTACAATACTTAATATTTTGTTAAAGACTTAATATATAGCTAGTAGGCTAGTAATACTTCTGCTAGGTTATATACCTATAGACTTACTAAGTAATTGGATAAAAAAACTAGATGTATATTATTAAGTAATAAGCATTATATTTAAATGTAAGTATTTACCTTAGTAGTAAGTAGGTACTTAAGTTAATATAAAAACTAGCCCTTAAATATGCTGCTAGGCGCAGCATGCTAATACAATACGTGAATAGGTTTATCTGGCAATGCTACCCTATACTTATTAGGTTTATAGTAGACTATAAGGAGCAGGTTATATTAATAGGAGTAAAATTAGGGTAATACTGCATAATATATTATATACCGCCTTATAAATAAGGTAACCTACTAAGCACTATATCCAGCAAATAGCCGCGACGGACATATAAATTAACTATTAAGTAACTTAAAAGACAGCAAAACTTATAGCTAGATTGCAGCAACCCTAAGTATATTAGGCTAATTTAAAATTTTGCTTAGTTCTATTATATAGCGGATATATACGCTATAATAGCCCCTAATTTACTACACTAGCTATATAAAGGCGTCACGGAGCATTTAATAAGCTGGGTTTAGGCACCTACTTAACATTAAAAAAGGGAAAGGGAGGGTTCTAATAACTAATTATAGTGGTGTAAAAACCCTATTATCTGCTAAGGATAGGGTAGAACGTCTTCTAACCGCACGATTCGCCAAGGTTAAACCCTTTAATGGTATAATTAGGTGGGATAACTTCGTAGAGTTAAGCTAATAGACTGGAAAGATATACAAGTCCCTATTTCGTCAGATTATACCAGTTATAGCACCGTTGCTATATAGATATAAGGGGGCAATACTATTTATTTATACTATAGTTAACTTTATATTATTAGCCGAATACGAATTATACAATAAAGATATAATTAAATATCTTAAAGCTGTATTATACCGAATAGATAAGACTAAAGAGGCGTTCTTACTATACCGACCTAACGACAAAAACCTACCCAATTTTAACATACCTAAACTCTATGCAATTTCCCACTACCTAGAGATAATTCGCGTATTTAGCGCCCTAATAGGAACTATAACAGAGCATAGCAAAAGGGCATATATTCCTTAGAAGAATTTCTATTAAAGAATAAATAAGCGTAAAGGATACGAAGAGCAAATAATTTATCTTAATACGGAATTAACAAACACTATAGTAATATAAGAGATGGAGCTATAGGAAAATACAAGGCTAATACTAGCAGCTAATACTATGGAAGATTCATATATTGCATTATTATTAGGCATAGTTAACCTAATAGATAAGCCGTATAGATAGGATTACTGCCAGTTAACTAACTAAATATTTTCAATATACGGAATAAACCCAAATTTATAGCGCAGAGCCTGCGAAATTCAGACTAGGTTAGGTATTAATGAATTTATTATAAAACTAGCTTTATTTATACAGGAATATTATAAGCGAGTTAATGGTATATAAGCAACGGATTTAGATATTAAGCGCCTTAAAAGAAATGCAGCCTAGGCATAAGATTTACCTATTAGTATTCATTACTCTATAATATGCTATATTAGACGCAGTAAAGACTCCTATAATCTTAACCGACTATATAAAGTATAGGCACGTTATAACCCAGTCTAAATATAGACCACTACCCTATAAAGGGACTAAGTTCTTATATAAGAATATAAGAACGAACTAAATAGAATAAAGGGAACGCGGGCTGCTCGTCTAGAATTGCTAGTATTGGTATAGGACTTATAATATATAGATAAAAATAGTAGATACTAAGTATACTATAGAGCACTTCTTAAGCTATTCCGTCTATGCAATAGAGGCAAGGGGGATCCTTTTAATAGGATAATTAAAGTAGAACAATTTTTTATAAATATAGCGCAAAATAGATAAAACCTAGACGGCCACTAAATATACGACATTTCCTATATTAAGAGACCTATATAACTAATACCAACTTCGCTAGATAAAAGGAGAACGTTTTAGATAAACTTATATATAGATTGGGATATATACAATCGATTCTATAATAATAATTTTCTTTAAATTAACCGTATACACGCGGATAAGTTTATAAAGAAATAAAAATCTAAAACTAAGCTTCTATTTATATTATAGGAGGCCTTAAAACAAAAACGGAAACGGCTAATATAATTAATAAGGAATCCGGCATATTTAACCCTTAGGAATCTAGTAGAATTAGGGTAAAGGTAAGGTAGGCATAGTAAATTAGCTAGGCAAATTGGCTATAAGATGAGGTAAGATAGAGAGAAGTTAAGAAAGTAGTTAGTTAGCTTAAAGGCGGAGGTAGCGTATCTAATATATAGGTAAATTAAGTAGTAGAGGGGCTTATTAGAGTAAGAGGCTGGCTGGCTATATATATTTTAGCGGATTTTATATTAGCAGAGTAGTGTAATAACCCCCCCTCTTCTGCCTTTCTCTTCCGATTTACCGCACGTTTTTCTTTAATAGGCTTTATTTTTATAATAATCTCTACCTTTACAGTCTAAGCTCCTTTAATCTATTCACAATTAAGTATATTAACTCTATTAATACTTAGGGCTAAATTAATAGCTAATCTTTACAACCGTTACTTCTCAACATATAGAATAGCCTTATATTACTCCTCTGCAAAGGCTCTTTTTACGTTTTATATATAAAACGACTTTATTAACTTGTCGCCTAAGCTAATACGCTTTAAGGGAGATTCTAGGTTAAAAAAGGCGGAAACAGCACGATTAAACTAACTCTACGTCTTAGGTGTATCTATAGGCTAACTAGGTATAAAGGGAAGCTCTAAAGTACGTCTTAACAAAGAAGGAGAATAAGGACAACCGTTAGGCACTTACTGTTTAGTAGTAGGTAGTATTAACCTACCAAACCGCCAAAAAAGGTTAGCCATATCTATATAAATTAGTTAAATTCTTACATTTCTGCAGGCAGTTATAACGCTTTTACCCATAAAGATTAGCTCTAGTGCTTGCTTACTAGTAGGAATTCTTAATATTATACAGCTAACGGCAAGATAATGCGGCAATCTGCCATAATCTACCCTAAATAGGCTAGTAATAGGCCTAAGCTCCCTAGTAGAATATTAAAATCTACCCCTTTACTCCTCTATTTTATTAACTGTATCTACACCGGTAAATATACAATTTAAAAGTGTTATACTTTATCTTTATATCTTTATCAACTTCTTTAACTTCTCCTATATTAGTTATGCCAAAGGTTTACTAACCTCTACTATCCTAAAAGAATATAACTATAGCTTCTAAAAAGAATAAGGTACAGACTACCCTCTATATAACTGCTTAAAATACTAATATATGCCTACCACTAAGGTAAAGGTAAAAGAAATAGCACTGCTAGTGTAAGAAGAATCTAAAAACGTATACGCGAATAACAGTTGGGCTAAAGTATTATAAATAGTATATGCACGGTAGCATATAGCTAACTTTAGCAGACGGCTATATATAGCGATAGAGTATCTAGGGATGGTATCCTAAAACGCCAGTTAGATATAAGTGATGATTTTAAAAAAGATAGAGGCCTAAGGCCCCAGGGAAGAGCGCATCGTTAACAATTCTAGTAGAGTTTAGACGAAGAATCTCTAAATCTATATACATAGAATTTAACTATAGTATCTATTATATAGACTCTATTCCTTTATACCCGCTAATGCTTTAACAGCGGTTATAAGTCCTAAATCGCCCCAATAAGCGGCTTTAATACTACTATCCCTTTACTAAAGAGCCTATCTCTAGTGCCGAAGATAACTCTATAGCCGAGTCGTTTTATATAGCGCCTATACGCAGTAATAGACCGCGGAAGGCTTAATACAGTATAGATACAGTTAAAAGATAGCAAAAAATAAGTCGTAGTAGTAAACCCAAATTAAAACCTACAGATAAACTAATATTAAAAGCTGCTATGCGCTTCTTTCTAATATTTATAATATTAGGCAAGGCTCCTAAAGGTCTTTCTCTTACACTATAGCCAAAAGGGAACATAGGGACTCTGGAAAAGACGATGGACTTAGCATAGGATAAAGCAGTGGAGTTTAATAGGGTTTCTAAAGGCGACGGTTCTAGCGAGGCTATATAAAAACCGTCGCTATTAATATATCGCATAGTAAGCTACCTCTTATTACTTTTATATATACTAACATAAAATAGATATATAATAGTATTAGCCAGTTTTAGTCTTACCTATTAAAACGCATGCGAGATTGCGTAAAGGCTAAGTACTTATTTAGAAAGCTCTCTAAGTAAGAAATAATTGCTAAAGTAGAAGAGCTACTTTATATAGATAACTTTTAATACTTTAAGACGGTACGCATAGCTATACTACCTTGGCAACCTCCTAACTATTTATAGGGCGAGCAATCCCGCTTTATAGTGTGGGAGGGTACGACCTCTCTAAGATGGGAAAGTCACAGTGCCGTCTGTCTGTCTGTCTGTCGGTCTATCAGTCAGTCGGTCGGTCTGTCGTCAGTCGTAGTCAATTAGTAGGAAAGCAGTCAGTAAGAAGAAAGGAAAGAATGTATTCCGGTAGGTCGTGATATATAAGATAAAGGGAAGAAGAAAGGAAGCCGAAGGCTCTATAAATATAGGAAAATGCTAAGACAGTAGGCGACGTCCAATCTACACCACCACATACCTCCCCCACTAAGAACGTTGTCCCCTAACGTTCTACAATATAGAAAAATAGCAAAACGAGAGTAAAGCAAAAGCAGAATAGAAAAAGGAAAGCACACCCCTAAAAGAACTCAGATAACCCTATCCTCAGCTCTCCCATAGAACTGTTCTACAGTGCCCCTCTGTTACCTATAGCTAAGATCCAACCTAGCAACTAGAACAGCAGTAAACTAGAAACAATAACGGTAGCAGTAACAGTAGCAGCAGCAGTAATAGCAGTAACAGCAGTAATAGTAACGGTAGTAGGGACAGTAATAAAAGCAGACACTTAGCGTCGTAAAATAAAACGGACCAGTTAGTAGCAGAACGGTTAGTAACAGAACAGTTGGTAGAAGAACATGGTCCGTATAGCAAGCAGTAGGATATACCCGGCAGTAGAACTTTTAATAGCAGAATACTTAGTAATATAGCGGTTAGTAGCAGTTAGTCGGCGGCAGTCAGTTAGAACAGTAGCGGTAAAACAGTCGAATCGGTGGAACAGAACGGTGAAATAGTAGCAGTAGAATAGCTGGTCGGAACAGCAGTAGTAGTAGCAGTAGAAGTAGAGCAGTCGGTCGGCGGCAGTCGGTTAGAGTAGCGGTTAGTAGAAACTAGAACGGAACAGGTCGGTTGGAACAGTTAGGCGTCATAGCAGATCCAGCAGATCTAGCAACGGTACAGATCTAGAACAGTAGGGACAGAGCAGTCAGTTAAGACAGCAGGGATAAAATAGCCGGACGGAATAGGGCAGCAGTAGCGGCGGCAGGGCAGTTGATCAAGGTGGTAGAGGCTCAGGCTTAATTTGATCGTTTGGTTAGTCGTCTAATATCAAAACTCTACATCTAGCTCTACATCGGTCTGTATCGTACACAGCTTCTCAGTTAGGGCTCTGCCTGTGGCTTTGCATCAGACCCTACATCTAGCTGTGCGTCTGGCTGTGCATCTCGCTGTACATCATATACTGATTTCCTATATAGGCCTAGCGTCTGCGTACGTGCCTGCGTGCATGCCTGTATATCTGCTTTGACTGCCGGACGAAGACTGTCTAATTAGTCAGCAACGACGTGCTGCAACTGGTCGTTCGGTCGTTCAATCAAGGTAGAAAGTTGGCCCGGTTAAAGGCTCTAATTGTCCTAATTTAAATACGGAGACGGCGTTCAGCTAATTAAGATTTAATGAGGCCCTGGCTTAACTTAAGGTGTCTTCTGCCGCATACATAGCTAAGGCTTTGCATCCATAGACGGTTAATCAAAGCTTCCGTATAGACGTCCAATCGGTTAAGGCTCCGCATCTACCGTTCGATTAAGGCTGCATACTCCATATCCATAGACTCCGTGTAAAGCTCCGTATCTATATCTATAGGAAAGATCGTTCTAGTTAACTAATCTGTGGGCGTCGAGACGGGCGGTAGTTGATCGATACGGGGGTGGGTAGTCAAGGGAAGAGATTCTCGCAGAGGCTTTAAAACGTTAATTAACCGTGTTTCTAACGTTCTTCTGGCCGCGTACTGATTTCCTAATCAGGCCTAGTGCCTATCTGTCTGCCATTATAGGATCTTTGACTACTAATTGAAGACGTCTAACGGCGACGGTAACTAACTCAACTAACAGTGACAACGTACGACCGACGGACATTTAAATAGGGTATTAGGTCGGCCCGACCGAAAGCTCTGGTTGATCTAACTTAACTATAGAGGCGGCGTCCGATTGATTAAGATTTAACTAAGGCTCTGGCTTAACTTAAGGTGTCTTCCGCCGTGCGTACAATTAAGGCTCTGCATCTGTAGGCTCTGTATCTGCGGACAACCGATTAAGACTCTGGCTGTGTAGTCGTTCGGCTAAAGCTCTGTACCTATGCAGTTATTTAACTAGGGGTCTGCATCCGTAGTCGACTGAGGCTCTTAGTGTTCACCAGACGTCCAATCCAGAGACCTGTCTTAAGACTTCCTTATAAGCATAAGCGGCAGCTTCCAGTAGACCATTTTCATAGGCCTGGTGCTTTTCTAGGACGTCCTTAATAGTTGCTTTCTTCTCTTTCTAAACCGTCCTTGCTCTTAGCTTCTTCGGTATATCCTTAGGCTTTTGCGGTTGCTTCTTTGTTCTCGCTACTAGCAGTATGCTCGCGTATCCTTAATCTTCCTCCGGCTTAAGAACCTTCTTAGAATTGTCTTCTGCTTCTAGTCTCTTAATTACCGTCCTACTGACTTCTGCGCTTCACCTAAGCCGTTATCTATATCTTCAAGGTTATCCGGTAGCAGCTTCTCGGCTATTATAACTACTTCCGTCGCATATCCCTTGCCCTTATATCCATAATACAGTCCTTCGTTAAGACGACTTCTAAGGAAAAGCACCGGTTCCTGTACGTCCAATTCCTGTTCCCCTTGTAATCCTTAATAAAGTCCTTTACTGGCTTGGCCGGATACGGCTTAGTTCCATCTTTAGTCGTATAAGGATGGTTTAAGCTTGACATAGTCAGCTGCGCCCTATATACGATCTCTTGCAGAGCATCTTATCAGCGCCTCTTTGTATATTACTTTACCGTTCCGCGGTACTTGTTTTCCAATATTAGGTTACTGCCCTTATATAGGTCCCTTGCCGCGGTGTCTGTTCTTATTATGCAGCTAGCGCAGTACTGAATTCGGATGGCAGTGATAGCAGGGACAGTTGTGTTGCGATTAGTCGTCGTTTAAATAAGGAATAAGGTCGGCCCGGTTAAAGGCTCTAATTTAACGACATTCAACTAATTTAATTCAGTAACGGTGACGTGCTAATATCGAGGCTCTGCTTAATTCAATTCCTCGACCAGTCATGGCCCCTGTGCAGTCAATCGTTCAATCAAGACTCTGCGTATAGCTCTGTATCTGGCTCTGCATTATATAACCGGCTCTATATCCGTGCGATTAATTGAGGCTCCTGGTGCCGTTCTCATTGTGCAGCTGGCGCATTGTCGAATTCCAGAGGCGGTGTAGAGTTCTGCCGGCTTTACTGCTGAATGGACTAATTAGGATTTTCCATCCCCGGGATAGAAAATCGCTATTAGCTCGGTGGCAGGCAGTGAGCTGAACTGACATCTTTGCGGTAGATCGTCGCGACTAACGCGTCTCAACGCGTTATAATTAAGAAAATGAATAAGAAAAGGAGTTTTAGGAAATACTGTAATTAAGCAGATAAATAGAAATCTTTTTACGGCTATCACCTACGTCCCCTCCCCCACCTCAGGACTTAACTATCCCCTAGTCAAACATCCTACACTTACTGCGGAGCCTACTGCGGAGCCTGCTAGTCAAGCGTCCGTCTCCAAGACTGTCTCCAAGGATCAGACGATTCATTCTTCTTCCTAGCTTCAGCTGTCTTATCCGCATGCCGTAACCTAATCTAGATATAATCTCCTAGTCGTACATTCTTCCCCTACGGTGAAGCCTACGGCTCAACGGTTGCCCTGGCTGTACGGCTGTCTCTAAGGGTTGGGCAAGTCTGCGGACGTTACTAGCTGGGCGTTACTGAGTCCATAGGCCGTACCCGATAGTAGTCCTCCCAGTTCGTACGCATTCCGTCACTATTCTTCAGCACTACTCCGTCATGGAAAGCAGTAAAATCTATTTATCCTATAGGGGCCTGTTTCTGCGTCTGTCCTTGTCCTTTTATTTTCTAACGTACCTGTCCATCCAGGTCTATTCCTCGGTACGTACGGAGCCAGTTCTTAATACCCTTCAATCGTCCTTTATTGCCGAGCCACGGAAGTTCGGGTCCAGGTCGTTCGCGCGTCCCAGCTACTAGTCTTCCTCGATTAGACAAATGTACAAATCCTTACTAAATAAGATCCTTTAGCCCTTAGCATTCGTACTTGGTGAAACGGTAACCTCCTCCGCATCCAAAACAGGTCTGTCGGCATTGCCCTTGCGTGCCTTGCTGACCCCATACGTCCCATTGCGGCCGTCCAAAGGCAGTAGAATCTTGCGGATATTGAGAGCCTTGCGGATATCAACAGTTTTGCGGGACAAAGGGAGCTCGGGTGCTATTCCGCCAGTCTTCATATCCTGGTGCTAGGCTGTATCTCTGTGCTAGGCCTTAAGCTATAGCCTAATCCGCGGTGGGTAACTGCTGCTGCATTAGAGCTCCTCCGCGTATACCTGGTCTAACTAGGTTAAGAAGTCTCCCTTCTCTCCTACGGCTAAGCTCATCCTTTTGCTGCCGTAGCTTTTATATAAGCTAGACATGCTGGACATCTTCTTCTAAAAGCGTATCCATTCGCTCCGCACCTTCTGCAGCTATCATTCTTAACTCTATGGCCTCTTTCAGTCTTTCAAACACAAGGGTACTGGACTCGTCTGCTACGGCCCCTGTCTTCTCCATTACGTGCCTGCGGTATTTAATAGGGAGCCCCCGCATAAACCACCACCCCTTCTCTTGCTTAGTAAGGTTTCCTGCGGCTACTGCTTTAGCTGAGATGGTAGTAAAGTCCTGCACGTAGTAACGTAAGTCGCCTGGCTGCTCCGCTAACTTTTAAACGAAAGCTTCCACAAAATCTCTTATCTCCATACGTCGGTAGTAGTCGTCCGCTCGGTATTCAGCCCTAAGCTTTCTTACAAGCTCCATCCAATTGCCAGCTGTAAATTCAGGCAGGCTTTGGATCCACATTCCTATCCAATAATCGCAGTACTCCGGGAGACCCTGGTGCTTCTCCTTACCTATTACATAATATCGGGCGCATAGTCGCTCGTACTGCTCGATAAACTATAACACGTCCTGTCCTATAAAGTATGGAGTTCCAACAGTTCCTGGGGCTAGCATAGGCTGAACCACAACGTAGACCTTATCTCGAGCCGTCGACTGCTAGTCATTGGGTGATGCATCTAGAGCTTCCTCAGGAGCTTACAGGTGGTCTTTACGGCCCATATCCTTCGTCTGCTAAGGGTCATCGGTCCTAGGGGTCGCAGGTAAACGCTACGGTAGGTCTGCTTGCACGGCCGTAGTCTTAACAGGGGGTGTCCCAGACGGCTGTCCCGGCGGAACCTTAACAAGTACATGCTGCAGCTGGTCTACTTGTACAGCCATATCCCTAACAGAAGGCACCTGCTTCTTAACGCCTAAGGGGGGATCTCCCTGAGAGAGCACGGAATCTTCATCTTCTACCACTGCCGGGTCTCGACACGTCCGTCTGTTTTGGCCTACTATCGTTCCGCGCGGCAGTTCTTTACGGAGTGCCTCTAGAGCTGCTGCTGACATAATCCGCATAACTCAAAAGAGGATAAAGCTAAGCCAGAATAGGAAGCTTTTAAGGACAGATCCGATCTCGTGTGCTTGCGACCTTGCTCGGTATTACCTCCTTTGTTCGTAAAGGGCAGTACTAACTTCCTTCGCCGCTAGATGTCTTAGATCTCATTTCCGTCTAATTAATTAGCCCTTAGCTTGCCGTCTCTGCATCTTTAGTAAAGGTCTAGCCATGCTCGGTAGTAGATCTCGGTAACTCTAACCACCGGTCAAAGTTGTCTAATTGGCTCGCTGGTTCGCCTAACGCCCTTACATATAACTTTCCGAGACCCTTCTCTTCCTGTAACTAGGTCGGTGACTGAGTTAAGGTGGCAAAGAAATCCGATTTAGGTTAATAAACCCATAGTCTTTTGCTTCTTGTTGCCACTCTTTGGCCTATACATTGAGTCTGGCTATCCTGTCTTTTTCCGGTACTGCCTGGTTCCCCTTACTGTTCGATATTGCCTAGTTCTCTTCTACTGTCTCGTCTATCTGGCTAGCGGTTCTTCCGTAGCTGGTCGTTCTTCTACAGCTGGTGGTTCTTCTATAGTCGTAGTATGTTTCCGCGTGTCTTCTATGTATATAGCACTAGACTTCTAATCCAAAGAGCTTGCCATCATCCCCACGTGGAATGCCATAAAATATATAGGAGGGTACGACCTCTCTAAGATGGGAAAGTCACAGTGCCGTCTGTCTGTCTGTCTGTCGGTCTGTCGGTCGGTCGGTCGGTCTGTCGTCAGTCATAGTCAATCAGTAGGAAAGCAGTCAGTAAGAAGAAAGGAAAGAATATATTCCGGTAGG
>Ga0307515_10007159_pt1 | contig 22131 bp, 5 predicted proteins | sample 17_EM_MG_FD_194513 | JGI IMG/M metagenome (GOLD analysis project Ga0307515, IMG submission 194513) | Populus trichocarpa ectomycorrhiza microbial communities from riparian zone in the Pacific Northwest, United States - 17_EM | ecosystem: Host-associated > Plants > Roots > Unclassified | place...
AATACGCAGCCTACGCGCAGCCTGCGCGCAGTCTGCGCAATTAACGATTTCGTTAATTTACCTTTTACTTATAAAAATATTAAAGTCTTTTAAGTCCTATATAACATAGTATTATAATATATATATATTCTATAAGTAGGGGCCTATATAGAGTAGTATAATGGCTTATAAGTTAAGGGGTTCTTTAATAGTTCTAGATAGTATATAAGATCTAATAGAAGGATATAAGAGGATACGCCCCTTTTAGGCCCTTAGGAACTAAATACCCCCGCTAAGCTAAAGGCGGTATATAAATTACTAGACCCTTCTACTACCCCTAGACCTTCTTAAATATCTTAAAAGTATAGTATAAAAGGTAGATAGACTTTAAAGGAAAATAAACTAGGCGAAGGTGGAGCGCGTAAGACTAGCTAAAAGGTTATACTTAGGTTTTTTCTATATTAGAGATTTTTCTTATAAATAGAAGGTAAACGCCTATATAGACCTAGAAAAGGAACTAAATCGGGCAATAAATAGAATAAATAGAATAAATTATAATTATAATGTATATATAATGTATATATAATACAACTTCCCTGGGTAAACTTTTTATTAAAAAAATTATTATATAATAATTATTTTTATAGCATTATTAGGGTGCTTATTAGAGCCTAAGCAAAAATAGGAAAATTAAAAAATCTATTAAGTTGGGTATTAAGTTGGGTATTAAATGCGCAATTGGCGTAGGCTATACATAGGCTATGTATCAAATACGTTAACTACGTTAACTACGTCAACGATAGCCATTTGGCAGCCATTTGGCCTAGTTAGCAGTATTTGATTTTTACTTAATAGGTAGTTTAAATGTTAGCTAACGAATACTTTTCCAATATACTAGTAGGATAATTAACGTTAAATTAAGCTCTATAGAGCCCTATTTCGATCCTTTACTAAAAGCTCTACTATACTAAAGTTCTATATAAAAGATTATAAAGAAGGTAGAAAAGCGGCTGCGACTTAAATATAGAGAGGGCTATATTTAACTAGTAGAAAATCTTTCTAAGCCTTTATAGAGCTAGAAGCTATGCTAGCGTAGAGCTTAATACCCTCTAATTAGCTAGTTTATTAATTTATCTATTAAATATATAATTTTTTTTATTTAAAGCGTTTACCGTTTAGCGTCTAGCGTTAAACTTTATGTTTTATTAGTAGGCGTTAAGCTAAACTGCCTAATTAGGGATGTGTAATTAGCTATAATACTAGCCTCTATATATAAATACAATTCTAATTTAAAGTCGTAGACCTCTAAATATAATTATAAATAACCTATATTACTTATATAAAGTAAAAAGTTAATTAATATTAGCCCTATAAGGCTTATATAGCAACTCTATATTATAATAATAAAGTATTATATACGAACGCCAGATAAATAGGCATTAGATTTAAAGAATTAATAGCTATATATAGCTATTGTAGAGATTTAAAAAGATTGCTAAAGAGCTTAATAGGAATATAGCTGAGGCTAAATCTATATAGGGGCATTAGGGTAGATAAACTATCTACTAACAACGCTAAGTAAGAAAAGGAAACTAGCTACGCGTACCGCGTATCGCTTATAATGGTAGTCCTATTATAGTACCCCCCTTTTAAGGGGAGGCAAATCTAGTAAAATAGTAGTATAGTGCTAGCAACAGGTTAGGGTAGTAGTATAATACTAGCAACTAGTTTAGGAGTTAGAATAAAAGTATGAACACTAAGTAATCCAATAATCGCGTGCACTACAATAAAGGTAGAATCCGTTCTTTAGGCAATGCAAACGATGCTTAGCGGAGGACAATCGTAATCGCGATTACGATAAGATGGATAGTAGGCGGGAGCGGGAGCTAGACTAGTAGATAGGGATAAGATTAGTAGTTTGGATCTAGTGGATAACGTCTATAGGCTTATAGGCAGCGGTAGATTTCTAGGCTAGTTTCTAGACTAGAAGGTTCTAAACTAGTAGGCGACAGGAGCGGCGATTGAGGCGTTAAATAAGCTTAACGTACTTACTATACAATAGGCTAAATAGGGTATTGCTTAACTTCTTAAGGGATTAGTAGAAGGTAGGACAGAAACTATAGTAGAGCGCTTTAACGCGTAATATGTCTAACTAAGAGGAAGTATTAGCCTTATATATAAATCGTTTAAAATAAGTAAGGTATATAATAAGTAACTCCTCTTCTCTTTAGCGTATAGATAAAAAGCGCTAAATAGCCTTCTATTATTCTCTTAGGTTATAATAAAGGCGCTAAAAAAAGGAGAAGATATTCTTAGAGTCCTAAGGCTAAGTATCTTTAATTAATTAGTAGAGGCATAAAATAGAAGCTTATTAAAGCTGCTTAAGGTAATCCTATATATAGTTAAATGCATTAGTACTGGCGAGCTAGTTAGATTAAAGCTTTGCTTTAACTAATAGGAGCTATATATATAGTATAAGAAGCTTACTATTAAAGTAAGGTAGATTAGGGAGGCATAGGGTAAGTCTAGAGCTAGAACTAAAGCTAGTAAATATTAACGCGCAAGGCGTTAAGGTTTAATTAGAGTAACTAGATCTTAGTACGCTGGTTTTAAAGCTTTTACTATAGCTATTATTCTAGTAGGAGAAAAGCTAGGTTGGATATAAGAGCTAAAAAAAATCTAGATTAGATATGTTAAAGACTCTATAAAGAGTCCGTAATAGCTCTATACTATTATTAACGTCTAGCTAGCTAGGCGAGCAATCCTAATATTATAATAACAAAGCATTATATACAAACGCTAGATAAATAGGTATTAGATTTATAGAATTAATAGCTATATATAGCTATTATAAAGACTTAAGAGGATTGTTAGAAAGCTTAATAGAAATATAGCTACGGCTAAATCTATATAGAGATATTGGGGCGGATAAACTATCTACTAACAACGCTAAGCAAGAAAAGGAAACCAGTTACGCGTCCCGCGTAGCGCTTATAATAGTAGTCCTGTTATACTCCATATCGTTTAATAGGCCCTTATCTCTTTACTAAGTATTATAAAGTAACGAGCGCAAGCCTATATAATTAGTAATTTATAGATAAGGATATTATGTTAAGGAGTAGAGGAAGGTAGAGGTCACGTCTATATATATATGCTGAGTCTTTAGCTAAACCGCTAACCAGGTTTCGTAATGGTGCCGTTATATTAACTCCCCCCTTAAAAAATCCTACCCTTAGACTTTATTGTCTATCTCTTATATAGGTAAAATAAAATAAAAATAAACCTATTTATAACTAACAAATTTTCTTGTTTATCTAATCCTTAATTTACTAATAGGTTTTTTTTACCCGTCTGTTTCTTATATAGCTATAATAAACTACTATATAGTTATAGCGGACGGTTTTTAATCCAGTAGCTAAATAATCTATAGTATACGCAACGTCCTTTATATCTATATCGATTTCGGCAAGCTAGTAATATAGATTAATTATAGGGACTTATAGACTCTAGGGGCATAAATTAAGAGCTAGGAACATTAATAGAATGAATTATAATTATACTAATAACTATAGGCTCCGATCTATATTAGTTATTACTATTACTAGAAGATTAAGTTATAAAATAAGCAGATAATTGGCTAGCTAATTATTAAACGATTCGAATAAAATTGGGGTATTTTTATAATAGGTTAAGCTACTAACTAAGCCTACTATAGATGGTCGTGTTTAGCCCGTTTCTAAATATTAATGTCTTATTAATATCCGGCTAATTATACCTATATACCTCGTATAGAACGCGTTCGAATTTTAATATATAGGCCGGTACTAAATCGTTGTCTTGCCGCAGCGACAGCAACCTATCCTCTTACAGTCATCACCGAAATATCGGTAACTCGCTTAGAGCCAAACGTCGCGCACTACCTACCCTATCAAAACAATATACCCCTTATAACTTTACCAACATACCTTTACATTTTATAAATAGCGCCTTATTTTATTGTCCTTTACTAAAGCTATAAAACTAGCCCCTATTTATATAATTTAGAGCCATATTAGTAGGACTGTGGGGGGTAGAGCCAAATATCGCGCATCGCCCACCCTATTAAAACAATATACCCCCTATAACTTTACTAATATAGCTTTATAATTTATAAATAGAGCCTTATTTTATTGCCCTTTATTAAAGCTATAAAACTAGCCCTAATTAATATAAATTAAAGCTACGTTAGTAGGGCTGTAAGGGGTATTATGGGGTACTAGTTCTTAGGGCGGGAAGCTAAAATTAGTTAGCGCAGAGCCTCAATTTAAGTTTCTATAACGTTAGTAAAACACCCTATATAACTCCACCAATATAGCTTTATATTTTAAAAATAAAACTTTATTTTATAGCTCTAAAGTAAAGCTATAAAATTAACTACTATTTATATAAATTAAAGCCATATTGGTAAAGTTATATAGGGTGTATCGCTTTAATAGAGGAGGCCATAGGTAATATTCGGCTCTACCCCCTATAGTCCTACCAATATAGCCCTAAATTATATAAATAGGGGCTAGTTTTATAGCTCTATTAAAGGGCAATAAAATAAGGCCCTATTTATAAAATATAAAGTTACGTTAGTAAAGTTATAGGGGGTATATTGTTTTAACAAGGTGGGCGATGCGCGACGTTTGGCTCTAAGCGAGTTACCGATATTTCGGTGATGACTGTACCTCAGCAAGCCCAGACGTGATTTCGTTGGTGCGGAGTCAATCGGCCCGCAAGCGGGTGGCTAACCACGTTCGTGATGCATCACCGAAATCACATCTAAGGGACATATCCAACGTTTCTTAAGAAACCCGACTTTTTTTATAATGTTCCCTATACTCGCAGTCGAATTGCTTAACTATAACGCCTTAAAATATTACTAAAAGTTTATCAATTATGGAGATAACCTAATATTTTATAAATATTTAGTCTAAATTAGCCTATAACCCCCTAGAGTTAAGATTATTTTCGTTAAAAAAGATCCCGTTATTAAGAATCCCGACTTTTATAATTAATATTATAATAAAGTATATATAAAGCCTAAAAATTAATTTATTATAGAGCTAGTTTTTACGACTGTTTTAAGCTTATATATAGCCTTAGACCTTATATAAGTAGCTTTAATAACTTTATTAAAGATTGTATATAACTCCTATACAAAATAGTAAGACTTAGGCTTAAGAGAAGGCTTTTAGAAGGAAGGCTTTTAGGAGAAAGGTTTTAACTAAGTAGGCAGCTAATTAAGGGCCCATTTGGCTCGATGTTAGCGGCGCTACTTTGGCTTAGGATTGTTATATAGAGGCTCCAGATTTAGGAGTTCATTTAGAAGCTAAGGTCCTATTTATATACGCTCTAAAAGCTTTGGTTCCTGCGGTTTTCTTAATAAAGGCTTTATAGGACCAACTCAATTAAGCCCTAAAAGCACCTACTATTATATATAAGCAATTATATTACATTAATATCGTATTATACGCTTTAAAGTCTTCTAATTATAAGTAGAGTCAGCAGTACCTTTAATATGGTTATTGCCACCTCTATAGTAAATTACCTTTTAAATATATTATAGTATTCGCTTAATCTAAGCTTAAATTTACCACTACTTAAACTCCTCCTATACCCGCCGCTATACCTATTTAGCTTCTGCTTAAGACTTTAGTACTCCCTTCTTTATAGTAATTTGTTTAAGATATATCTAAGCTAGCTTAATTATATTTAAATTGGGTAAATTATCTAGCTAAATAAACCGCTAGAGGCCTACCACGTTAAAGTAGATCTATTAATAATGTAATATATAAGATAGAGCCTTATCCTCTTAGATAATAGTATTTAGGCAGTTAATTTAATATTTAACGCTAAAAGGAATAAAGATTAGTAGGACAATCATCGTTAGATGGTGGTACTAATTAATACCGCCTTTCTTACTAGTTTGTTTAAAGGGGCTATTTGTTTCTATTATACGGAACTAAGGCTTTCTACCTAGCTTATTGCAAAGCTTAAGTTATTATATACTAGTATTAAACTCCTAAGCCTTATAAAGCTCTGGCTTAATTATAATATTAATTACTTTAAGCTTAGGCTTTACGGCTTTCTTTACTACTATAGTCTCTGGTTTCTATATATAGTAGAACAACTTCTAATTATATAAGAAGGCGCCCTAAATTATAAGTTCTGTTCCTTTAAAAAAGTGCGGTTAAATTATCTTTTTATTTACCTTCTTACCAGCTAGGCGCTAAAGCTTATAGCTGTCTCTTTAATAACCTAAAACTATCCCTTTTTGATTGGTCTAAATAACATTTTTAATCCTTAATTATCTAGTGTTAATACTATAAGGCAAACTGTAAATAAGTCTCTCTTATCTCTAGTAAAAGGTAGGGCTTTCTTATTAGCTTTATCTTGCAATATCTATAGCGGTAAAGAACTCGCCAGATAGTTTTATAGAGTAGTTGTACTTAGCACTAATATATATAGAAGACTTCTCTCTCCTATATTAATCGGAGGTAGCTTTCTTAAGTATTTATAGCTTAAATTTGCGGTTAATTTTAGTTTTTCTTCCGGTATAAAGAGTATATATAATATAGCTATTAAGAAGAAGAGAACGAAAGACAGGGTCCTAGCTACGGCTATAGGCTTTTAAGAAGATATATTGCAAAGTGCAACGCTTAATTTAAGTAATATTTTTTATATAATCGAGAGTTACTTTTATAGCCTTTACAGCTAGGACCTAAGCCCTAGTTACGAGCTAATAAAAGTCTATTATTAGCAAAGTTGTTAAGTAACGGAGGCAATCGAGCTGTAGAAGTATTCTGCTATTAGGCGGTAAGTTAGTCGTTTACAAAATAAACTGGAATCCTTAGTATGCTCATCCCCGATTTTTGTACCCAACCTTACTTATAAAACCATAAGATAGCCTATTTTCCACATTAAACACGCCTTATTGTTAATATAACTACTATTAGTTAGTAAGTTAAAGCCAATGTCGCCCTGCTATTTGCCCTATCTTAACGGGTTTCCTAGTACTATAGTGCCCGCGAAAAAGGCCGCGAAGTAGGTCGTAAAGTTAACGCTAGCAATAGCTCCTCAAGCTAGCAGTACTCGCTCTATTAGTAATAGTTAGGCGCCGCTAACGGATTCGTCAGTAATATAGCTAGCTAGCTCTATAAGTTTAAAGTATACTATGGCAGTAAAAGGCTGCTATAGCGGCGAACGTCCTTACGGACCTAGTAGAAGGCTTTATTTGTATATAAAGGATATATAAACTAGGTAAAAGGGGGCATTTTCCATAGTAATTTAATATCAGACGATTTCCTAGCAAGTGCCTATAGCAATATTAAAGGCCGTAGTTAACTCCCCTAGCCCTTAAACCTTAACACTAGGCTTAAATTACTCTAATTAACGCCGTAAACGCTCTAGCTTAGCCTATTCTATATATATTCCTTCTATAGTATATTAAAACTGCTACTAGGTAAAAGAATTATACCTACTTTTACGGATAGCTCGCTTTAAAAAAAATTACTATAATTATAGTAGAATTCTTAATATTATAGCGACTTAGTTAATTAAGATACTAGTATAGTAATATAACGCGCGCACGCCTATACAATTAATAGTCTATAGATTTAGATATTAAGGTAAAGGGTAAAAGAAGGTAGAAGAAAGGATATGTCTATATATATAGAGCCATGCCCTTAGCCAAACCCCTAACTAGGACCTCTATCTAGGTAACAGACGTGCACTTTTAAAACAGCCTATATAAGCTTAATTAGATTAAAGTCTAGTAAGTATAGTAACAGATAGCAAAGGATATAGCCCTCCTTCTTAATAGCAGCCGAAACCTACACGTTAATATAAACCTTAAGGTTGTCTATTATAATTACTATAGTCTAAAATTTAGATATTATATAAAGCGTAGAAAATAGGTAGCTGTATAGTTGCCTAATAAAGTCGTTAATATAAAAGTAGCCTTTATAGGCTTAATGGCAAACCCAGCCATTGATTATTATAGCCGCGTAGATACTCTAAGTATTACCCCTTTAAGGATCACTCTAATAGTATACCTCCTTACTAACTAAAGCACGCCCTCTTGTCCGCTAGCCAGTCCTTTTATTAAAAATAGCCTTATTAAGGAACACTATAATATTTACCGGAAACCGCCTATATTATTATAATAGAGCCAGTATTAAATTTTATCTAGATATTTCCAGCCATTATAGAATAAGAGTTTAAGAAGGGCCTCTCTATTAGCTCTTATTAACGCTACTAGCTAGCTAGTCTTCCATATATAAGGCCTAATAGGCTAGCCATATTATATAAGGTAATGTTTGGTATTATATATAGTGGTTTGACTAATATGTAGCTGTTCTGTAATAGCATCTCGTCGCTAGCCTAATTTAAGTAGATAGACTATATCCGCGCGACAAGTAGGGTCAATACGAGGCACTACAACACCAGAAAACGCGTTAAGATAGGGCAAATAGCAGGGCAACGTCGGCTTTAACTTACTAACTAACGGCAGGGAGTTATGTTGACAATAAGGCGCGTTTAACGTGGAAAATGGGCTATCTCACGGTTTTACAGGTAAGGTTTGGTGCAAAAATCGGGGATCTGCATGCCAAGGATTCCAGTTCATTTTGCAAACGACTACGAAGGTCGCTGTCCTAAGTTCTTGTACCTTCCTAATTAGGAAAGTAGCATTATCCTAGCGCGACTTTTGTGATCTTCCGGGCGAACTCCTTGCTGAAACTGCTCGTGCTCGGCTTCGACCTTGCATTGCAGCTACTCCTGACCGGCCGAACGTCTTCATGCGCCTCCATCACCGGCCCTAACAATCGGACGAACGATTTGCACGCACTCATTCGTTCCTTCCATCACGTCCATTTTCAAGCGTCTGCGGTTCTCCGATGTAGATATATTACTTCAACTTCGCTCTACTGCAAGCTCTTATCAGCTTCTCCCAACTTCCCTAAGACGTCAAGACACAATGAAACAAGGAGATCTACGCACCAGCACTCTTGTGCTCCTCCCAGTGCTACTTTTCCTGCTCATAAGTGGAGTTAGCGCGGGAATAGTACTCAATCCCTCGAAGTCAGCGGGCAAGTATGCTTCTCGTACCTACCGACATTCAACTAATTGGGATGTTCAACAGTATATCCAAAACTGATAAATGCTACCATCAGTACGCTCTCAGCAGGTCTCGCTAGCAAGCAGTTCACTAGTGTCGATCTCGTTCAGGTACGCTGTGGTCATCGTTATCTCGTTCACATTTTTTAGACCTCCCTTGGCCATCGTTATCTCTTTATTTTCTCAAGGACGATTAGCGTTCAGAACTTTCTGACAAGCTGTGCTAGGCCTACTTCAATCGAATAGCTGAGGTCAATGGCACATTCCACGCAGTGACTGAGCTAAACCCAGATGCTCTGACCATCGCAGCTCAACTAGATGCTGAGCGTTCATTAGGACATATTCGCGGGTAAGAAGTGCTTCGAAGCAGGGGTGTCAGTTGGCTTACGGAATTAGCCCACTTCATGGAATCCCTATCTTAATCAAAAATAACATTGCCACAAGCGACAAAATGAATAACACTGGTAAATGTCAATTCCTGTATGACAGTGTACCCTCTCACCTTTACCAGCTGGTTCTTGGGCGCTCTTAGGGGCTAAAGTACCCAGAGATGCCACAGTCGTCCAAAAGCTTCGAGCTGCAGGAGCAGTCCTCCTCGGAAAAACGAACCTGAGTCAGTGGGCAAACTGGAGATCTCTCAACTCCAGCAATGGTTGGTCTGCGTATGGAGGTCAAGTTTATGGCCCCTACTTTCCGAAAGAGGAGCCATGGGGAAGTTCAAGCGGAAGTGGCGTAGCATCTGCGTAGGTAAACAGCTTGGAACTGGAGAACATATCTAATGTACTTGCAGTCTTGGTCTGGCTTTAGCCTGTTTAGGAACTGAGACCGATGGTTCTATCACGGGCCCTTCATCTTTCAACAACTTAGTCGGAATCAAGCCAAGTAAGCTCAATCATCTATTAAGGCCCTGGGTGTTCTACGACTAATAATTTCTCAGCTGTCGGACTAACGTCTAGGCATTTGGTAATTCCAGTCAGCGAGCATCAAGACACAGTTGGACCTATGGCGAGAACGGTCAAGGACGCTGCCCACATTCTACAAGCAATTGCAGGCGTAGATTCGCGAGACAATTACACTTTTGCTATTCCGGACGGAATTATACCAGATTACATCGCCGCCTGCAATCTTTCGGCACTTTCTGGAACTCGACTTGGCATTCCTCGTGAACTTATATCACTGAATTCCGACAACACTACCGGGCCGATGGTTGAAGTTTTCGGGCAAGCTTTAGAAGTTCTGACAGCTGCAGGTGCCACTATTGTCAACACCAATTTCACCGCGGCTGTCGAATATCAGAATTCGAAACTACCAGCAGTAATTCTCAATGCCGATTTCGTGGTCAACTTACACAGCTATTTGCAGGCTCTAACCTATAACCCAAACAACATCACATCTCTGGCTAAGCTGCGCGACTTCACTCAATCATTCCCGCTGGAGGACTACCCCACCAGAGACACTGGGGTATGGGACCAAGCCTTGCAGAACTGGAACAACACGGATCCTCGCTTCTGGCCTGCCTACCAACAAAACTTTTATTACGGCAGTGATGGAGGTTTGCTTGGCGCTCTAAAACGCGATAGTCTTGATGCAGTTATTTTGCCAGCAAACTTTGCGTCTGACGCAGCTGCCACCGTGGGTGCACCGATTGTGACTGTGCCCCTGGGTTCTTATCCCGCCGGCGTCCCTGTCGTGAAAAACTCCTGGGGTTTAGTCGAATCGGCCCCAAATATTCCGTACGTTGTTTGTCATCTTGAAACTTGACACCTCTCTGACTTCCTTCCTCCCCTAGGTTTGGAATCAGCTTTCTCGGCGCGAAATTCACTGAAGCAAAACTCATTGGTCTGGCGTATGCTTTTGAGCAAAGAACCAATATCAGGGACAAGGTGCAGCCGTACATCAGTCCAAAATGTGAACTTACAGACGTGGTCGGAAAATAGATAACCAGCATCGGTCAGACCCTTTTAAGCAGAGGTTTGTTGGTGGCAGGTCAGCATCAATGGGCGATGGTGCAGATCTCCATGCGATGCAGGTCTCCATGAGAGAGAAGTAATGTATGACATAATTACGCATGGGACCATTGTATGCAGTAGTTCTTGTGGTACACCGTAGGCATGGTCTAAAAGCTTATTAATTAGATCCGCGTGACCTGAATGCATCCTGCTGCGCAGATCAGTCAAAGGTGCATAATTCCTTCCTTAAACCTTTCCACCACCACATTTTAGGATCAAATCACAATATTCCCACGAGCATGGCAACAGCAACGAAAACGACCGCTACAACTGCAATTGTGCTGCAACACATTGGAAGAGCCCCAGGGGCTGAAGTTGGTGAGGACACTATCCAAACAGAGGTTGACTACCTCTTCAAAGATCCCAAGCACGAATATGAGAAGCCGTACGATCTCAAGTACGATGCTGGAGGAATCATTCCACGCACAAATATGGCAACTGAACCTAGGTCTATTCTGATTCACAATTTCCGGCCTCTTCAACATTCTCAAAGCTTCGAGGAGTACGGATTCACGTCGGCGAAAATTGATTGCGCGTTGACAGCTTCCGAGTTTCGCAACGACAAGACGGTTAAGGAGGTGTACTACCCAGCCATTAAGAACTTGCTATGGCAAGCATTCCCCGATGCAGCTGAGATGCAAATAATAGAACATGCTGTACGTACACTTGGCTCTGTAGTTTGAGTTCCTGCAGTAACCTTTTTACAAGCTTCGCAAAAGGCATCCGCAATTTCCTATAGTGGGCGAAGATCAGTGATCTAACTGGACTGGAGCGCCTCTGGAGCTCCACGTTGGATCCTTTCTTGCATTGGATTTGGAGCTATTAATTTTAAGGCTGGATTGGAGTGGATCTAACTTATTTAGAGCTCCTAGAGCTCTAGTTCTATACCTAATTAGGAGGAAGGATAGGCCGCTGAGGAGTTAGTGCTTGGTGTTAAGGCTAAACAGAGCCAATTGGCGACGCTAGCGTTTAGTATTGGTAAGCTCCTGTCTTATAAGACGATTAATTTATAAGAATTAAGGATATCTACTTATCCTCTGCTATCGCTCCTGTATCTATACTTACTACTTTAATATTTTATTCCCTCCCTTCTTTACCTAATACTATAGCGGCCGATATTACGTATTACCTTACGCACTACTTACCTTCTATATCTAACGACTTTATCTTTACTCTAAAATTAATTAATCCGGCTTATAATAAGGTAGTAGAGGTAGAGGAGTTTAAGCTATATAATAAATACTATATTTAATATAGCGCCTTAATAAGAGAACTAAAATATATAAAGTAGCGCACCTCGCATATATAGAAGTAGGGGGAGGATATTTAATTAAAGTCCGGTAGTAACGGTATAGCTTATTACTACTACTATCTTTATAAGCAAATATAGCATAAATAGGAGCTGCTTATAGTATTATTTAGAAGGACTACCGCTATAAACTACTTAGTAGAGGACCACTATATAGATAAGACAACGGGCGTGCTTAATACTTACTAAAAACCTAATAAATCTAACTAGTTAACAATTAATAAGTATCTAAAGGAGAGGTTACTTAATAGAGCTTATAACTTTAAGAGGTTTAAACAGTTGCTTATTTAGTAGATTATTTACTACTATATCGCCTTCTTTTAATTTAAAAACGTCTACTTCTGTAAGCTACTATATTTTATCTACCCTAGGCTTAAAAAGTTCCTACTAAAGGCAGTAAATATAATACGATTGTAGGTTATAAATAAATAGGAGCGACGGAAGGAGTTACTAAGAAAAGAGCTAAAGGCCGCTTATAGCGCTATATTAATATCCTTTAACCTATAAACCTTACTAAACGGCTATATAATTCTTAGTGTTATCGCCTATTTTATAAATAAGGACGGTAAGCGTCGCTATATAGTATTAGGCCTTTATAAGGTCGTTGGTGAATATACTAGTAAGAATATAGCAGCTATTCTAGTCGCTTTATTTAGGGACTATAGAATTATAGGTAATATTAGGTTTTTTATAGCTAATAACGCTAAGTTAAATAATACCTACATTAATGCAGTTCTTTAAGCCCTATATCCAAAAATATTAGCAAAGAAATAAAAAGTATATTAACTTTACTGCTTTGGCTATATAACAAACCTCTATATATAGGCCTTTATTATTAAAACAGACGCTAATAAAATCTATAAAGAAATAGTAGCTATATACCGTAATTAGAATTACGGCAAGGTTTAAGAGCTCTAGAAGAAGTAGGGACCGGTTAGTTTACTTTAAAATCTCGTCTGGTATATTTATATAACCCCCTAGTATTATAGTTTCTTTAGGAGGATTTAAATAGGAGGTCCTTTATTAGAATTTAATAACCTAAAGGTACGTAATAGAGCTATAGTATTAAGATTTACTACCTAGTAGAACGTCAGGCGAGTCTCTAATTAGCTACAGCTTTAGATTTTATATTTACCGCCCTTAATAGTTACAATCTAAGCCTTACGGTCGTAATATTTAAACTTATAATACTACCTATAAAAGCGATACTAATAATTTACTAGCTTATCTAAAATAACTAAACATAATAGAACTTACTCTTCTTAGCTATCTTATAATTTTTAAACTATAAAGAACAAATTACTATATTCTATAAGACTTATAAACCCAGTAATAAAGCTAAAGCGCTTATTAGAGATAACCTCCTCTAGCTAAAGCACTAACTCTAGCTTAAATACCTTTATGACTACCTTAAGACATTCTATAAGGCTATAATTATAGTAAAGGGTAATTAAACAAGTCTTACTAACCACTTTTAAACACTAGATTAGCTTCTTAAGCTCTTATTAACTAAATAGAAGTTTCTTAAGCTCTTTACTTAATTACTTTAAAAACGGAAGAAGGCTAATGCTTAAGCTTATTAATACTTAGCGGACTATTTAAAAGTAGTATAGGAGAAGGGAAATAAGTACTATAATAAGGCTAATAATATAGTAGCGTACTACGCAGCAATTGTTTTTAATCCGATGCTTAAGATATAGTAGTTTAAGGACTATTAGAGGCCACATCCTATTAAGGACTATTAGAGGCCACATCCTATTAAGAAGGATTAGATTAATAGCATTAAGTAGAAGATTAAAGAGCTCTGGCTTAATTATAAAGGCTAGTATTTATCTATCTAATTATCCTTACTAGATTTAGCACTAGTTTAGTAACCTTAGTAAGTAAAGATCTATACCTCTACTTAAAATTATAAGCGCCTAAAAACGGTTTATTAAAACAACAAGGCTACTACGCCTCCTTTAATTAATTGCTTTAATAAGTATCTATATATAAATAAGCTTAAGCTTAAAGAGTATAAATACTTTAACCTTATATAGTACTGGCAGGACCGCTATATAAGCTAGCCTAATCTTACTTACTTCGCCCTTAATATCCTCGCGGTGCCTCCTATAAGCGATAAATATAAATAACTATTTGGTAGCTGCAAGATCCTCCTTAAGGCTTAACGCTCTTAGCTATAGATGGATATAATTAAGGTAAATAAGGGTCTTTAGTATGGATATAGACCTCTACTAAAGAATATATTTAATAATAAGGATATTAGCGAAGTAGAGGGAGAGCCGCGGCCACTAAAGCTCTCACCTAAAGAGGAGGCTAAGGCTCGGCTTGCTGCTGTGGTTGCTGCGGAGGCTACTGCTTAGGTGGATGACGAGGATAAGGAGGCTTTGGCCGAAGAACTCGCTAAGGAGGCTGCTTTAGAGGGCGATGATAAGGCTGGCGATAAGGAGGACCTTTCTACTGCTGATATGTAATATAGGTGATTTTTAGTAAGTTCGGCTACCCTATTGACGACCTAGAAGCATGCTAAGACTTACTATTTATAGTATATACTGCTTATGTAACTGCATTGGATTTATCCTAGAGCTCCAGGAGCCAAACCCTATCTTCTATGGAGTGGAGTGGATTCAAATTAAAATCCAGTCCAGTCCAGTCCAATGAGATCACTGGCGAAGATTCTCTCAAGTTCTATCAGCCTGCTAGAGTCGTTCATATCGGTGAGTCTCTCGGTCTGTTCAGTCAAAATGGCATGCTCACCAAGCCCTAGACTGGTCGCCAGAGTCAACTACTCGAACAGCTCGCGCAGCATTTAAGAAGGAACCAAATCAGTATCGGCGCGTGTTGACGGTGAAGTGAGTGCCCTGCTATCGTAGAGATTTGCCAGAGGAAATCAGAGACTCATACATACAGCTTTTGGAAATCCTTCCAAGGGCCTGGTAACGATTGGCCGCTAGCGCTTTGTGACTGGCGTACTGTAGATTGCAAATCGGAACTCATTGCGGCGGATGCTGTGTATCGTGATAGGTACACCGAAAACCAAAGGCTCTATTACGGTCTGAAGCACAAATGGTACTACATTAAGGATCTCGGTGATGATGAGGTGATTATGATCCGGCAAACGGATTCTGATCTTAATGACTTTGAAGGTGGAGGTGAGTGCCACTTACACGACTTTGTAGTCCCCCGATGTGTTCTGACGACTTTGCTACCAGGTGTTGCCCATACAAGCTTCTACAATCCAAAGGCGAATAAAAATGCTCCACTCAGGGAGAGCATAGAATTGAGAGCTTTTGTGTTCTTCACATAGAATGTTATTTCGAAAATGAATGTGTCATTCAAATGGACTATATGACAGCGAATTTATAATTTGCAACAGTGTCCAATCCATTCAACTACGCAGTCTCTATCATTCACATCGCTTCTTTTTTGGAAGCAATACCCTCGTCCTTATCATTGTATGCAAATGCTCCATTGATGCCGCCACCACCGGAGGGATTCTTAAGGTTGCAGGATTCTAAGGCATCAGGAGCAGGCCACACCTTCCTCCACGGCTGCGCCTTTGATTTCGTAGCTTCGAGTGTCTTCGTGGATTCGGGCATTTTCAGTCGCTTGATGATTGATGTTCGATTGGTAAGCTGTTCCATTCACATCTGTCAGCACATTTGAAACGACGTAGCCATGTTAATCGTCATCACAAACCTTCCTCGTTGAGGACTTGTAAGATTCGCAACTTGAAGGGCGATACGGTAATGCTGACTTTGAGCAGGACCATGGGGATAAATGCACAGATCTAGCGACATGTCTCAATGTATGTCCAACCCGTGTCTTGACCGGAAAATTGAATGAGGCAGTGAGCAACTGCACTACCCTGGCCTAACGGAAACTTGTGAGAGACCGCCTGCGGAATACTGCATTGTGACGCGGACCCCGTTTTACAGATAACTCGCCCCATGATAAGTCTGGGTAAATATTGGTCCACTTGGTTTGACCTTCGTTCGCCCGGGGCATCTTGATCTGCTAGCGTCTCCGCCTCGTTTTTCCTCGTACCATGATTGTTCCCGCATTGTCACGATAATCCGCAAAGCCCATACAAATTGCTCAAGTGAATTTCTCCCGCCGGGGATCTACTGCTGATCCTTTTCACAGGTTTTCCAGGATACGTCCACTCAGGTTTTTCTTCAACAAAAGAACTATTTACAATCGCCCCGATCAAATCCAGTGTGTCCAACAGTCAGCCTAGCTGCGAGCTTGAGCAAAATAGCTGACTGACTGCGTCAATTGGATCGCTCGCTGTCCGCTGACTGTTGGATGACGTACGCTGACTGTCAAGCTGTCAGCTAGCTGTCCCAATTAGGAAATTTGTATAGACTTTATGGTGTTCCATTTCATATTTTAGCAGCACCTCTCTATATACAATATTAACATTGTCCGATTAAAATTCAGCCCTAATTCACCCAATACAGTATCTAAATATAGCTAAATTTGTCCTGCACCCGCAGAGGCTTAAAAGGTAGGTAGAATGGTCGGTGGTAAGGGCTCCGGAGGCTCTATTTCTATATCAGATTTAATTAAATACAAAGCTCTATTAAGTCTACCTTACCAAGCTGGCTTTTCTGCCTCTGTAGTTGGCCCATAGCCAGTAAAATTAACACTTAAGCTCCATTGGAGTTAATACAGTCGATTAAACTGCTTGATAAAAGGCCTTTAATTAACCACCACTTCTGGCATTGACCTGCTTCAATCGTGTCGGCTAATAGTCTATTACGCTCATCGGTAACAATCTTTTTAGTTTAACTAAAGGCTCGTTCGCATGTAGAGCTTATCGCCGGTATAGAGAACATATTAAGAGCAATCTTAACAGGCGTTGGATAAAGGATTTAACCGGTTTTAAGCCACTAGTTAAGAGGATCAGGAAGTTGATCCACGAACCCTACGCGGTGCTAAAGGAGTTGAGTAACGCATGGATTTAATAAGGAAGAAGCTCTACTGCCTGGCTAATGCGTAAAATGTAATATACATCGCATTTTGCATAGGTGATAAAATGGTAAATTTTGGCATAGGAGAACGGGTGTAGGGCGCGTAATGGAGATATTGGGGAAAATGCTTTATTTACTATGGCTAAGCGAGAGATTCCCATGGGTTTCTCATGGCTTGGCGTATAATCTCAGTCGAAGATTTGAATATCCTTAACTTCTACCAAAAGCTTCAACTCACCACCAAATCTTACCACTAAGGCAGCGAGCTGTCAGCTAGCTGCAGTCTTATAGCTGACTGACTGTCACAACTCTCTAAGCTCGCTGACTGCTTACGTTATCAGCCTCTTGGCAGCGACGCTGGCAGCGACGCTGACTCTTGGACACACTGATCAAATCATTAAACTTTGCTGATGTATCAACAGTTTGATCGTAGCTGGCCAGAAATTTGTACGACCATAGCTTGTGCTCCCAATTGCTGTGGAACATTTAGCATTCTCAAATACAATCCAGTACAACGTTTCGCGGCCTGTGAACAAACAGGCAACTCAATCAAATGCTTCAAGGTCGCTTCGACGGTTGCACATGAGCCTTCCAGGTAAAGAATTCCACTAAACAAGGGTAGACATGCTTAGGAGGACTCTTCAGTGCGTTCAAATTTGCATGTAGGCCGATAAAAAACCTATCCAGGCTACAAGCTCCAAATAGGTTGATCCAAAAAGTGCAAAAATCAGGTTGATCCTCGCACCTGTTGTCTAGGATGATCGTAGTGCAGACCAGGCAGGTAATGGTGTGATGATTCCACAAAGCTTCGCCCCGTCCCAAGTCGGCTCGGGTCCCTAGGGTCCATCCTATAAGCTGGATTTCTACCTCTTGGCTAGGAGCTTTTGTGGAATTTGACGATCTCTGTAGAAGGCCACTAACACTGCCTTGTCCGTAAAAAGTGGCAGTGTTAGCAATGTGGCCAAGTTTTTTTTGACCTGTGGCAACCTGAAAACTAGATCGTTATCGGTAGATTCATTTTTTGTTCCCCTTTCCGGGGCTATGTTTGGGCTCTGCTTGGGGTCTAAATTTATACTCTATTGGAAAATCTATAAATTTAAGAGACGGCAAGTAACAGCCATGGTAGTTAAACAACTTCCATCAGCTATCTTTCACTTTTTCTGGGGATTCTAGAAATTGTCTACTCCGATATTCTTTTCCAATTTGGTTCAATAATTTTTCAACTATGACGATTGCTTGGGTCAGTTTATCAACGCGTTGGAGTCTAGGCAGCGTGCAGGCAGCGCTCAATGTCATTATTTCAGTCCTGAGTACAGTCGGTATCTGGTCACTCTCTCGATTTTGGTGGCAACGAGGCAGTGCGAGCGTATTGCGCGACAATTCTAACGTTCCCCTCTCTACATTAGTCACTCTTTCGAGCCTTGGTGAGGGGTGGGATGCCGTCGCAGTGCTTCGCAGGCAGCTCCTTGCCAAAGAGAACAGGGGCGTGCTTGTTCAATTCATCGTGGTTGTCGCAACAACCCTTTCTTGCATGTTCTCAGGACCAATCGCCAAAGTGTCACTCAAAAGTAGCCGAACCATACAGGCGAGTCAACTTGAAGTTCTACAGACAATCAAAGGCGATGGTTCTATTGCCAATTTGCTCGAGGCCAATGTACTGTGGAATGACACCATCAGGAGCTTGAATGAGGCCGGATTCCCACAGACTCAGATGCTTGACTACCTACCACCTTCAACTGCACCTTGGACCTACATCACAAGCGAGTGGAATCCAACTTGGAGCATGACATGCGACTACACAGATGCTACACTCTTGCACAACGTCACAGCTCCTAGAAACTACACCTTCTACGATCCTATCAACGCTTTCCCAGCATATCGTGATACTTACGATCGGAAATGGCTCGACAGGTCCAACTATAGGATGCAAGCCGACTTCACTAGCTGGACAACTTCATCAGTAGCGCCGGATCCTCCTTTCCAGGATGTTTTGTTTTTCATCTTAATCGAACCTGATCCAGAAAAAGATGATCGAATGAATACAAATAGTGAAACAGTGGAAATATCTATTTCCGTAGTTCACGCACAAAACTTTCACGCATCAGATTATGCCGATTCCACCGAAGGAGCAGCAACAATATGGCGACCCACCGGGCCGGTTGGGAACACAAGTTACGCAAGAGTAGAATGCAACATCACCCGGAAGTCAGATGTTGTAGATGAGGACGAGATTCCTTGGATCTGGACGAACGATACTTACGCCATCACGATGGCTTACTGGACGTACTGGGCTTATTTGCTCGAAGATAATGCCAGCAAGGATCTCCCTGTATCTATGCCCGCACCTGAGGAACTTTTAAGATTCTACCAGGCATACATGGTATCAGTCAATACTATCTATGCGTTCCCGACGTTACGAAACGTCAGCATTTTGATGGACACAGTGCAGTTATCGGTCATCTTCTTGGCCATGGTTACCGTTCTGAGCTGTTTGACACTCTGGCTGACTGGGCGTTACTTTTGGTTCCTGGGACGGCATCACTCGGAGCTTGATCAGGTGTTTATTCCAGATGGCAAGATGGATTGGATGATTCATGCCGCTAAAGTTTCGGTGCATGAGGATATGATTGATGAGAAGAGAGCTAAAGACAGGGACTACTTCCGCACCGCAACTTTCGGTTATAGCGAAGCAGATTTGGAGAAAGCAGGCGCTGGATTGCGGCCTCCTGGGCTTGCTCGAGTCTATATTGGCAGAACTTCAATATCTGGCTCATTCTCCAGGAGCAGATCCCAATGAGGACGCCCTCCACTTCTCTTTCATGAAGAGAATGATTACGGTCATGACGGCCATAACGACGAGCATAATCTCAAGCGGGCTCCTAGCTCCATTGGGTCACACAATGGGCTTGAGCTCGTTGTATCATTAGCAGACAACATATCGCAGCCCGCTCTCGGGAGCAAAGTCTACCTCCAGATGCGAAGATGTTACGTCAACAAACTTCAGTAAGATCTTCAATGGATGGAAGCCGGCCGTTACTAAATTATGGAGCGTCTTCCACCAAATCTAGCTTTCGATCGATTGTACTAGAGATTAAAGAAGTTTCTCCGACAACTAATGTGGCCGAGGAAAACGAGGAGAAGAAATGAACGTGGATGCAGACTGAGTTTTGTGCTCAATGTGGTGGTAGAAGTACCGGATTTAGAGTTTTATTGGTGGAAAGAGATATATCAGAGAGAGTAGCTTTGGACAGTGCAACTTTGAACCAGATACGGGCAGACTTGCTAATAAGCAAGCAAGCAAGCAGGCAGAACGCCCCTCTGCTTGCTTGCTTACTCGTTAATTGCTTGCTAAGACAGTATAGAATTTGAAGTTCTACAGAAAATCCGCTGTGGCGTCGCCCAGCAGCAGTATATTGCCAACCAAGCTCCTCTACTATCAATTAATTGTGGTATAAGCTCGTTCGCGCGGCTCGGAGGCAGTTTATGAGGCAGACGCGGTAAAGGCAGTGCATATATTGCGATCTTGGCGTGGTGTAGAGGATCGGGAGGAAGTGTTTCTTGAGTTACCTCAGCAAAGTCAGACCGTAGAATCAATTAGCGGACATCCGTATATCCGCACGCGGATATCGCTAACCTTTTTTGTCAAAAAGTTGATTCTATGGTCTGAGGGACTTTCGCTGATTTTATTAAGCGCATCGTCTAAAGTTGTATGGGAGCTGTATATAATCTTTAATGAAATTGTTAAAGCCACCCACGTAAGGTCTAGGGCTGCATATAGGCTTAAAATAATTACAGGAGCTAGATCTATTAACGATCAATTTTTGGCTCTTATACGTATGCTTATTGTAATATTATAGGCAATATTATAGGTGATGTTGCTACGCCTAATAACGGGATTTTTAACAAAATTAATTTTAATTTTAACTTTAGGCCATTATAGGCCAATTTTAACCCAATATTTATGAAATATCGGGTCGTCTCTCTAATCGATCAACTTTTGGTAGTATTTTAAGCCGTTATAGTTAAGCAATTCAACCGTGAATATCTGTAAGCTTTGCAGTGTGTGGGAATTGAACGAGCAACTTGATTGTAAATCTATGGAAATCAAGTGATATAAATACATAAAGGTAGACCCCTAAACTCCGAAGTCCATGTCTCATTTTGACCATATCCGAGACATACGAGGGTAGTGCTGACGCTAGTGAAACAGGGTCTGGTAGTCGGTTACAATAGGGAAAATTCTAAAATATATTGACGCGGTCTATAAATGTTGGAAAACAGCCTTAGACGTAATTACGGTGGTTTTGTATAAATGTAGTTCGCCGTGCAAACTCAGCGGACACCATCGCTTTCGCGGACCAGAATTCATCCTGCCCTCTGTGGAACAACAACGTCCAGCTAGTACTGCGATCATGCAGAGAACGATGATGAGGGCGGTCATCGGGCGGGCCAAGCTCAGACTATCCTCAAAACGGCAGTCATGCATGATGCATGATCCAACAGCTTCCAGAATTCCCATCTCTGACGGACGAAATAATCACTAACACCAACAACTATCTAAGGTAATTTAGGCAGCATATCTCCACGTACACTACCGTACAAATACTCACAGCTGCCGAACTATTGACTCTCCAGCTTCTCCATTGAATCAACCATCAATTTCACACAGTTCACTACAACAATGACATCCGCAGCTCTCGCCGGCAGCACCGGCCTC
>Ga0307515_10007160_pt1 | contig 22124 bp, 20 predicted proteins | sample 17_EM_MG_FD_194513 | JGI IMG/M metagenome (GOLD analysis project Ga0307515, IMG submission 194513) | Populus trichocarpa ectomycorrhiza microbial communities from riparian zone in the Pacific Northwest, United States - 17_EM | ecosystem: Host-associated > Plants > Roots > Unclassified | place...
CTTCATCAACCGCGTCCTAGAGAACAAGTACTACTTCGACTGGTTCAACGAGAACGTGCTGGCCGCCGGCGCTCGCCTGCTCGGCACGGGCTTGTGGAAGGGTGGTGACGGTGCGGTGATCGACGGTCTGCTGATCAACGGCACGGCGCGTGGCATTGGTGGCATCGCTTCGGTGGTGCGCCTGATCCAGACCGGCTACCTCTACTGGTACGCGCTGGTGATGATTCTGGGTGTGATCGGGTTGATGACCTGGCAGTTGTGGCCCTACCTCAGCGCGACGCTGGGGCGCTGATCGGTCACGGAGAAAAAGAACATGGGATTGCTGAGCCTCGCCATCTGGTTGCCGATCTTGAGCGGCGTGTTGCTGCTCGCCCTGGGGCGTGACGAGCACGCCAAAACCGTGCGTCTGCTGGCCCTCGCGGCGGCCGTCGCCAGTTTCGCCGTCACCATTCCGCTGATCACCGGCTTCGACAGCAGCACGGCGGCAATGCAGTTCCAGGAGAACCTCGCCTGGATCGAGCGCTTCCACGTGCACTATCACCTGGGGGTCGACGGCATCTCGGTGTGGTTCGTGCTGCTCACGGCCTTCATCACCATCATCGTCGTGATCGCGGCGTGGGAGGTGATCACCGAGCGCGTCAACCAGTACATGGGCGCCTTCCTGATCCTGTCGGGCATCATGGTCGGCGTGTTCTCGGCGCTCGACGGGCTGCTGTTCTACGTGTTCTTCGAGGCCACGCTGATCCCGATGTACATCATCATCGGCGTGTGGGGCGGGCCGCGTCGGGTGTACGCCGCGTTCAAGTTCTTCCTCTACACGCTGGCCGGCTCGCTGCTGATGCTGATCGCGCTGATCTTCTTGTACTTCAAGTCGGGCAGCAGCTTCGAGATCCTCACCTGGCACGACGTGCCGCTGACGATGAGCGAGCAGACCTTGCTCTTCTTCGCCTTCTTCGCGGCCTTTGCCGTCAAGGTGCCGATGTGGCCGGTGCACACCTGGCTGCCCGACGCCCACGTCGAAGCGCCGACCGGCGGCTCGGTGGTGCTGGCCGCCATCATGCTGAAGCTCGGGGCCTACGGTTTCCTGCGCTTCTCGCTGCCCGTCACGCCCGACGCCAGCCAGCACTGGACATGGGTCATCGTGGCGCTGTCGCTGATCGCCGTGGTCTACATCGGCCTGGTGGCGCTGGTGCAGCAAGACATGAAGAAGCTGGTCGCGTATTCGTCGATCGCGCACATGGGCTTCGTCACCTTGGGCTTCTTCCTCTTCAACGAACTCGGCATCGCGGGCGGCCTGGTGCAGATGATCTCGCACGGCTTCGTCTCGGGCGCCATGTTCCTCTGTATCGGCGTGCTGTACGACCGCGTGCATTCGCGCGAGATCTCGAGCTACGGCGGCGTGGTCAACACCATGCCCAAGTTCACTGCCTTCGCCGTCTTCTTCGCGATGGCCAACTGCGGCCTGCCAGGCACCGGTGGTTTCGTCGGCGAGTGGATGGTCATTCTGGGCACGGTGAAGGTCAACTTCTGGCTCGGCGCACTCGCCTCCACAACACTGGTGTTCGGTGCGGCCTACACCCTGTGGATGGTCAAGCGCGTGTATTTCGGGCCCGTGGCCAACGAAGATGTGCGTGCACTGGAAGACATCAACGCCCGCGAATACCTGATGCTGGCAATGCTGGCGGTGGCGGTGCTGTGGATGGGCCTGTACCCGAAGCCTTTCACCGACACCATGCATGTCAGCGTGACCGAATTGCTGAAGCACGTTGCAGTCTCGAAGCTGAACTGAGCCCAAGAACATGAACGACATGAACTGGCTGGCCGTCTACCCCGAGCTCGTGCTCCTGGGCATGGCCTGCGTGGTGGCCATGGTGGACCTGTGGGTCACCCATCCGCGCCGCACCCCGACCTACCTGCTGACCCAGGCCACGCTGGCCGTGGTGGCCATGATGCACTGGCTGTACTTCGATGGCGGCTTCACCATCTACGGCATGCAGCACATGGTGGTGACCGACCCGCTCGGCCACCTGCTGGGCGCCTTCGCGGCCCTCACCGTCATGGTGGCGCTGGCCTATGCGCGCCCCTATGCCGAGCACCGCGAGATCCTCAAGGGCGAGCTGTTCACGCTGAGCCTGTTCTCGCTGCTCGGCATCTCGGTGATGCTCGCGGCCAACAACTTCCTGATGATCTACCTGGGCCTGGAGCTGATGTCGCTGTCGCTCTACGCCATGACCGCCATGCGCCGCGACAACATCGAAGCCACCGAGGCCGCGATGAAGTACTTCGTGCTCGGCGCGCTGGCCAGCGGCTTCCTGCTCTACGGGCTGTCGATGATGTACGGCGCCACCGGCTCGCTCGACATCCCTCAGGTGTTCAACGCCATCGCCACCGGCCAGATCAACAAGGCCGTGCTGGTGTTCGGCACCGTGTTCATCGTTGCCGGCCTGGCCTTCAAGCTTGGCGCCGTGCCGTTCCACATGTGGATTCCCGACGTGTACCAGGGCGCTCCGACCGCCGTCACGCTGCTGATCGCCGGTGCGCCGAAATTGGCGGCTTTTGCCATCACCTTCCGCCTGTTGGTCGAAGGCATGTCGGGTGTCGCGGCCGACTGGCAGCAGATGCTGATGCTGCTGGCCGTGGCGTCGATGCTGCTCGGCAACCTGGCCGCCATCGCGCAATCCAACCTCAAGCGCATGTTGGCTTACTCGACCATCGCGCAGATCGGCTTCATGCTGCTGGGCTTCACGCCCACGGTGATCTCCAACAACACCTTCTCGGCCGCCAACGGCTACTCGTCGGCGCTGTTCTACCTGATCAGTTATGTGCTGACGACGCTGGGCACCTTCGGCATCATCATGCTGCTGTCGCGCCGCGGCTTCGAGAGCGAGCACATCGACGACCTGAAGGGCCTGGCCAAGCGCAGCCCCTGGTACGCCGCGGTGATGGCGATCTTCATGTTCTCGCTGGCCGGCATTCCGCCGACAGTGGGCTTCTACGCCAAGCTCGCGGTGCTGCAGTCGCTGGTGTCGACCAACGACACCACCTACATCGTGCTGGCGGTCATCGCGGTGATCCTGTCGCTGGTAGGCGCGTTCTACTACCTGCGCCTCGTGAAGGTCATGTACTTCGAAGAGCCGCGCGAATCGGCACCCATCGAAACCACGGGTGACGTGCGCGTGCTGTTGTCGTTGAACGGCGCGGCGGTGCTCGTCTTCGGCCTGCTGCCCGGCTGGCTGATGACCATGTGCGCCAACGCCGTGCTGCAAGCGCTGAAGACCTGATCTTCAGATGGCGGACGAGCACCTGCGCGAAGAGCTGGTCAGCTCGCAGCAGGTCTATCGCGGCCACTTTCTCGATGTTCGGCGTGACGAGGTCCGCTTGCCTGATGGCAAGTTGGCCGCGCGCGAATACGTCGTCCACCCCGGCGCGGTGATGATCGTGCCGCTGCTCGACGATGGCCGCCTGGTCGTCGAGCGCCAGTTCCGCTACCCGATGGGCCGGGTGATGCGCGAGTTCCCTGCCGGCAAGCTCGACGCCGGTGAGCCACCGCTTCACTGCGCTGTGCGCGAACTGCTCGAAGAGACTGGCTACCGCGCTCGCGAGTGGGCGCGCGCCGGTATCTTGCACAACGCGATCGCCTATTCGAACGAAGGCATCGAAGTCTGGTTCGCCCGCGGGCTGGAGTTGGGCGAACGACAGTTGGATGCCGGCGAGTTTCTCGATGTCGAGATCGCCTCTCTGGCGGAGCTCGAAGACCAGGCCCAGCGCGGCGAGCTCACCGACGCCAAGACGCTGATTGGCCTGTTGTGGTTGCAAAATTGGCAATCCGGCCGTTGGCAACTGGCCTGGCAGATGACCCCAGAGCGCGTAGCCACCGAGGCCCTGCACATAATGCAGCCATGAAGGTTCTGAACCTGCGCTGCGCTCATGCTCACCAATTCGAAGGGTGGTTTGCCTCTGAAGACGATTTCCAATCGCAGTTCGAGCGCGGCCTGGTCGAGTGCCCGTTGTGCGCCGACAAGGCCATCACCAAGCTGCCCACGGCGCCGCGCTTGAACGTCTCCGGCGCGCGCGAGCCTTCAACCGAGATCGTTGCTGCCAATCCGGCGCCAGCCTTGTCACCCGAAGCGATGACGATGCAGTCGATGTGGTTGCGTGCCGTGCAGCACGTGATGGCCAACACCGACGACGTGGGCGAGCGGTTTGCCGAAGAGGCGCGCCGCATCCACTACGGCGAAATCGAGGAACGGGCCATCCGCGGCCAGGCGACGCGCGAAGACGCCATCGCCCTGCAGGAAGAGGGCATCGACGTGATGTCGCTGCCCGTGCCCGCAGCCGCCAAGGGCCGCATTCAATAAGCCGTGCCGCGCTCCTGCGCGGACGCGGCGTCCGTGCGCAGCACGAAAGACGCATCTTCCAGCGCCGAAACAAGCGTGCGGCCTGAACGGTCGAGCGTGAAGGACTCGTCGCTGCCGAGGATCACGTCGCGTGAGTCACCGTCTTGCGTGATCCAGAGCTGGCCGGTTCGGCATTCGATGCGTTGGCCTTTGCGCGTGTGCAAGTTGAAGGTCTGGCGTCGCATCAGGTAGGCAGGTTGGGGAATGGCGGCAAGGCGCATGATGCTCTCCTGGGTAAGATTCGCATGCGGCTTGCTCATGTGATCGAATCGGCTCGCCGCGAATCCGGTTGCAGTTTCAATGCCAAGACCCACAGGTGCAAACGCTATGTCGTCATGCAATGCATGCGATTTTGGAATGTGAAAAGGGGTTCTCTTGAGACGTTACCAACTGCCCCCGCTGGACTTGCTCGAAGCCTTCGAGGCGGCGGCCCGGCACCTGAGCTTCACGCGCGCTGCAGACGAGCTGTCTCTCACGCAGTCGGCCATCAGCCGGCAGATCGCTACGCTCGAAGAGCGCCTGAACGTGCCGCTGTTCCATCGCTTGCACCGCGCGCTGCGCCTCACCGAAGCCGGACAGAGGCTGCACGTCACGGCCGGCGCCGTGCTGCAGCAACTGCACAGCGTGACCGAACAGCTGCGCCAGACCCCGCGGCAGAAGACGGTGGTGGTGACCACCACGCCCGGCTTTGCGGGCTTGTGGCTGATTCCTCGGCTCACCAGCTTCACGGCTGCGCATCCCGATGTCGACGTGCGCATCTCGGCGAGCCTCAAGCTCGTGAACCTGGACCGTGACGGAGTGGACTTAGCTGTCCGCTACTGCGCGAGCAGCACCGCCGGCCCGCAGGCCGCCAAGCTGTTCGGCGAGGTGATGACGCCGGTCTGCAGCCCCGCGCTGCGCAAGCAGGCAGGCAAGCCGCTCAAGCGGCCCGAAGACCTTCGGTACCACACGCTGCTGCACACCGAAGCCCATGACGATGCGCAAGTGCCTGACTGGGCGCTGTGGCTGCGCGCGATGCAGATCGAGCAGCTCAATTCAGCGGGCTCCCTGTATTTCTCCGACTACGACCAGATGATCCAGGCCGCCATCCGCGGGCAGGGCGTCGCACTCGGCCGCATTCCCCTGGTCAGCCACCTGATCAAGGAACGCAAGCTGGTGGCGCCGTTCGGTCACAACATGTCTTCGCCGCAGGGCTATCACCTGCTGCGTTCGGCTGCGTCGGAACGCAAACCCGAGGTGAACGACTTTGCCGAGTGGCTGCTCGCCGAAGCGCTGAGCGCCCAGTCGGCGCACAAGGTGGAACGGTGACGGGCCCACACCGTCAGAGCATGCGGCCGGGGTTCATCACGCCTTGAGGGTCGAGCGCCTGCTTGATCGCCCGCATCATCTGCAAGGCGACGGGCGATTTGCGTTGCGCCAGTTCATCGCGCTTCAGGCTGCCCACGCCGTGTTCTGCCGAGATCGAGCCGTCGTGTGCCATCACGGCGTCGTACACCAGCGTGTTAACCGACTGCTCGTGCTCGCGCAGGAAGGCCGCTCCATCGACCCCGAGCGGCGCTTGCAGGTTGTAGTGCAGGTTGCCGTCGCCGAGGTGGCCGAAATTCACCGACCTCGTGCCGGGGTAGGCGGCCTGCAGTGCCGCATCGGTGGCGGCCACGAAAGCCGGGATTCGCGACACCGGGATCGAGATGTCGTGCTTGATGTTCGGCCCTTCCTCGGGCTGCGCCAGCGGGATCGATTCGCGCAGGTGCCACATCGCGCGCGACTGCTCGATGCTCTCGGCCACCGCGGCGTCGGTGATCACGCCGCTTTCCATCGCCGACTCGAGCAGGCCTTCGAACAGCGAACGGGCGTGTGCTTCGCTCTCGGAGTCGGATTGTTCGAGCAGCACCGTCCACTCGGCCTCGGGCAACGGCTGCCGCAGCTGCGGAAAGTGTTTGCGCACCAATGCCAGCGAGAACCGGTTCATCACCTCGAAGCCGGTGAGCCCGGCACCCAGGCGCGACTGCGCCAGCTGCAGCAGCGACACCGCAGCCTCCAGCGAGGGCAAGGACGCAAGTGCCGTGGTGCGCGCTGCAGGCTGGGGGTGGAGCTTGAGCGTGGCCGCGGTGATCACGCCCAGCGTGCCTTCGCTGCCGATGAAGAGGTCGCGCAGGTCGTAGCCGGTGTTGTCCTTGCGCAGGCCGGCCAGGCCTTCCCAGATTTCGCCCTGGGCCGTGACGACCTCGAGCCCCAGGCACAGCTCGCGCGCATTGCCGTAGCGCAGCACCTGCGTGCCGCCGGCGTTGGTGGCCAGGTTGCCGCCGATGGTGCAGCTGCCTTCCGCGGCCAGGCTCAGCGGGAACAGAAAGCCCTGCGCGGCAGCTGCCTCCTGCACGCTTTGCAGCACGCAGCCGGCTTCGACCGTGAGGGTGAGGTTGGCACTGTCGAGGCTGCGCACGCGGTTCATGCGCGCCAGGCTCAGCACTACCTGCGACCCGCTGTCGTCGGGCACCGAGCCGACCACGAGACCGGTGTTGCCGCCCTGCGGCACCAGGCCCGCACCGTGGCGCGCGCACAGCTTGACCACCGCTGCAACTTCCGTGGTGCTGCCCGGCCGCACCACCGCCAGCGCACGGCCACGATAGCGTTTGCGCCAGTCTTGCTCATACGCCGCGAGGTCGCCCTCGACCAGCACGTTCGCTGCGCCCACCACGGTGCGCAGTGCGTTCAAAAGATTGCTCATGACACCACCGCTGGTTGAGGGTGGCGCAGGCGCCACCGCACATGCATCGCACAGGCGCTGAACAGCACCAGGCACAACAGCACCTCGATCATTGCGAGCGGCGCGCCGAGCCCGCGGTCGCTGGTGGCGCGCACCACGCCTTCGGTGAAATACAGCCACACCATCAGGCTGACCCATCGGTAGGTGTACATGCGGTTCTTCAGCAGGCCGGCCAGCGGCAAGGTCAACGGCAAGGCTTTCAGTACGAGCCACGAACCGCCGGGGCGCAGCGGTGCGAGCCACAGCTCCCACAGCAGGCTCAACACGATCAGGCCGAGCAGGCTGCCGACGGCGAGCGCACGCGTGCGGCTCACGAAAGCAGGGAGGGCGGGGGGCAAGGAAGGGGTAAGGGCGTCAGTCATCGCTGGCTATGATGCCGCAAATGAATCTACTCTCGTGGTTGAAGCCCCGTTGGCGAGCGCCGATCGCCGAGTTGCTGGCAACCCTGCAGAACTGGCCCTGGCTCGACACCCTGCGCACCCTGCGCCAGCGTTTTCGCGAAGACCGCCTCGGCCTCACGGCCAGCAGCCTCACTTTCACCACCTTGATCTCGCTCGTGCCGCTGGTCACGGTGATGCTGGCGCTGTTCACCGCCTTTCCGATGTTCGCCAAGTTCCAGGACTCGCTGCAGAAGTATTTTCTGCAGACCCTGGTGCCCGACAGCATCGCCCGCCCGGTGCTGGGCGCGCTGACGCAGTTCGCGGCCAAGGCCAACCGCTTGGGCAGCTTCGGTCTGGTGGTGCTGCTCTTCACCGCCGTGACGTTGATGCTGACCATCGACCGCACGCTCAACGGCATCTGGCGCGTGCGCAAGCCGCGGCCCATCGCGCAGCGCGTGCTCATCTACTGGGCTGCCGTGACGCTCGGGCCTTTGCTGCTGGGGGTGAGCCTTACCCTCACCTCGTACGCCATCTCCGCGAGCAAGGGCTTCGTGGCCGACATGCCGGGCGGCGTGAGCCTCATCCTCAACACGCTCCAGTTCCTGCTGCTTTCCGGTGCCATTGCGGGCTTGTTCCATTACGTGCCCAACACCCACGTGCGATGGCGGCATGCCGTGGCAGGTGGCGTGTTCGTGGCGGCCGGGTTCGAGCTGGCCAAGCGCGGCCTGGGCTGGTACCTCAGCAGCGTACCGACCTATGCCACCGTGTACGGCGCCTTCGCGACCGTGCCCATCCTGCTGATCTGGATGTACCTCGGCTGGGTGATCGTGCTGCTGGGCGCGGTGATCGCGGCCTATGCGCCCAGCCTGCAGATGCGCGTGGTGCGCCGGCCAGCGGTGCCCGGCTACCGCTTCGAGCTGGCGGTGGGCATGCTGCGCGAACTGTCGAGCGCGCGCGCCGGCAGCCGGCACGGCCTCAGCGCGGCGCAGCTGTCGGAGAACCTGCGCACCGACCCGCTGCAGATCGAGCCCCTGCTCGACACGCTGGTCGCCATCGACTGGGTGGGCCGGCTCGAAGAGGCAGGCAGCGCGCGCTATGTGCTGCTGTGCGACCCGGCCACCACGCCGGCCGAGCCGATGCTTGCCAAGGTGCTGCTCGATCCGTCGCCCAATGTGCGCGGCTTCTGGGGCCGCGCCGGCTTCTCGCGCACCACGCTGCAGGATCTGATCAGCGATTAGAAGGGCGCCGTGCCAGCGCGCCCTGCGGTCAGAAAGGGATCTTGCCGGTCCAGAGGTCCTTGTACATGACCCAGTCGGCCATGAAGCTGAACAAGGGCCGCTTGAACGAGGCCGGCTTGTTCTTCTCGAAGCCGAAATGGCCGACCCAGGCAAAGCCGTAGCCGCACAGCAGGCCGTACAGCAGGAACACCGGCTGCCCGCGCATGAGGGCAGCCATCAGGCAGAGCAATGCCAGTGTCGAGCCCACGAAGTGCAGGCGCCGGCAGGTGCGGTTGCTGTGCTCGCTCAGGTAGAACGGGTAGAACTCGGCGAAGCTCTTCATCGACCGCGGGTCGACGGGCGGGGTGGCAGTGTTCATGGGGCGCTCCTGGCCAGAAATGACCGTATGCCATTCAACACGCCATCGGGGGCTTCTCCCATCAGGGAATGTCCGGCGGGCAGCGTGATGCTGTCGGCATTCAGTGCACTCGCAAGTGCCACGCTGGTCTTGGCCGGCGTCATCTGGTCCTTGTGGGCCAGGATCAGCCGGCTCGGGCAGCGCACCCGGCCCGCGGCTTCGAACCCGGCGGTGTAGCGGTCGCACATCTGGAAGTCGTGATGGAACAGGTTGCCGTGGCCGCCGGCGGCATAGGCCGACTGCAGCCTGCGCATCAGCGCGCGGTTGCCGCCATGCAGCCAGAAGCCCGGGGCCGGCGCTGAAGGCTTGGCCGCGAGCGTCGAATGCGAGAGCGCGTTGACCATGTCGATTGCCTTCAGCGGCTGATCGAGCGCCGTGCCCAGCAGCGCGGGCGACACCTTCATCGGGAAGGTGCTGGCCACCAACACCAGGTGCGTGGCGCGCTCGCCGAGCAATGCAGCCGTTTCCAGCGCGATCAGCGAGCCGAGGCTGTGGCCGACGAGGGCAGCACGCTGCACGCCGGCCGCGGCGATCAGGTCAACCACCCAGCGGGCCGCCGCTTCCACGCTGGCCGGTGCAGGGCCGGCGCTGCGGCCATGGCCGGGCAGGTCGACGGCGAGCACGGCAAAACCCTGATGCGCCAGCGCGCGGGTCTGCAGCGCCCACACGCTGTGGTCGTGCATGGCGCCGTGGATGAAGACGACAGCAGGCAGGCTGGCATCGAACGGCTTGCCGCCGGTGTAGGCGTAGGCCGCGTGGCCGTTTACGGTCTCAAGGAAACGCCGAAACATGAGATGGGTTCCTGGGGTGAGGCGAAGGCGCGACGGGTAAGTGTCGTCTGGTGCCGGTCAATGGCCAGGGCAAAAGCCCTTTGAGCCGACACCGGGAAAACACCAGAAATCGCAGGTCAAGACGCAGGTTTTCGCACGGATTTTTCTGTTCCGACGGCCATTGTGTGCATTGCGGACGCTCCAGGCGCGAAAGCCTTCAAGTTGACTTTGAGGCCACCGACAACGACTCAGGCGAGTCATGGAGACATGCCATTCCCGAAGTCGGAAAGAGGAGAGCGAACGTGCATGTCAGCATGAAGCAAAGGATCTGGGCCTTGCCGGCCCTAGCCATCCTGATCTTCACCTTCGGCAGTGGCCTGAACTGGATGCTCTCAACGTCCACCTCCCGCGCACTCGACGACGTGAATCGAATCGAGTACCCGTTTGTCGCAGCCAGCGACGAACTGCTGATCCATTCCAACGCAGTACAGGAAAGCCTGAAGAACGCCGTCAGCGCGTCCGACAAGGCGGGGCTGGAGAAAACGGCTGAGAAAGCCGCGGCGTTCCGCGCTGCGCTCCAGCTGCTGAAATCGATTCCAGGCAAGGCAACGCTTGCCGAAAGAATCGAGCGCGAGTTCGATGCGTACTACAAGTCAGCCTTTGATTCCGCTGCCATCATGGTTGGCGCCAAGGAAGGCGACGCCGGGCCGGCGCTCGAAGCCATGCAGGCGCAGCTGAAACTGCTGGATGGCACGTTGACCCAGGCGAAAGAACAGGCCAGGCAAGGTTTCCAAGCCAGCATCGCGGCGGGTCAGAGTTCCGTGAAGCAGGCCTTGGCAGTCAACCTGGGCATTGCCGCGCTCATCATCATGGCGCTTGTGGTGGTATCGAACTTCGTCATTGCCAGTGTGACCAGGCAGATCGGCGGCGAACCGGAATACGCAGCAAAGATCGCGCATGGCGTGGCCGCAGGTGACCTGACCGTTCCCATCGCGCTGAAGGAAGGCGACTCGCGCAGCCTGCTGTTCGCGATGAAGACCATGCAGCACGAGTTTTCGGCCATCGTCTCGGGCATCCGTACGTCGGTGGCGTCAGTGCAAAGTGCCACCCGGGATGTGGCCGGCGGCAACCTGCGCCTGTCGGAACGCACCGAATCGCAGGCCGGTAGCCTTCAGCAGACGGCCGCCAGCATGGAGGAACTGACCACCACGGTGCAGCAGAACGCCGACAGCGCGCGCCAAGTCAACGAACTCGCTGCGACGGCGTCGGACGTGGCTGCGCGCGGCGGTGACGTGGTGAGCGGTGTGGTGCGGACCATGGTTTCCATCAGCGAAAGTTCGCGCAAGGTGTCCGATATCGTGGGCGTGATCGACAGCATCGCGTTCCAGACCAACATCTTGGCGCTGAACGCTGCGGTCGAGGCCGCCCGCGCCGGCGAACAGGGCCGCGGGTTTGCCGTCGTCGCCGCCGAGGTGCGCAACCTCGCGCAGCGCTCCGCTGCGGCAGCGCGCGAGATCAAGGCGCTGATCAGCGATTCGGCCGAGCGCGTGGAAGGCGGTACCAGGCAGGTGCGCGTTGCCGGCACCACGATGGAGGAGATCGTCTCGTCGGTGAAACGCGTGACGGAGCTCAGCAGCGAAATCGCCCGCGCCTCCAACGAACAAAGCCGAGGCATCGGACAAATCAACCAGGCGATGAGCGATCTTGAAAGTGCCACGCAGCAGAACGCATCGCTTGTCGAAGCGGCGGGTACGGCCACGCAATCCCTGGAGCATCTGGCCGAAGAGCTCGGCAAATCGGTCAGCGTCTTCAAGCTGGCTACTACCGTGGGCCGCTGACGAGCGCCGCGCTGCGCGGCTTTCAAAAATCACCGGGCAAAACCCTTCCGATCGTTTTTATTACGAGCGTACTGCGCTCTGGAGTCATGATGAAAATTACCCAAAAATTCCTGCTCAACGCCGCGACATGCGCGGTGTTCGGGGCCAGCGGTGCCGGCGTGGCCCAGGCTGCCGAACTGGGCGGCGTGGAGATCCACGGCTACGGCAACCAGAACTATCTGCGTTCGCCGTCGCTGCCCTACAAACTGAGCGACGGGCAGCGCGACTCGTTCGACGAGACGACGGTGGCTCTGCTGTTCGTTGCTCCCTTGGACGAGAAGAGCAAGGTATGGACGCAAATCCATATGACTCAGGAGAAGATCCGCCTCGACTGGGCTTTCGTGGACTACCAGCTCACGGGCAGCCTGATGGGCCGCCTCGGCAGAATCAAGCTGCCGCTGGGTCTGTACAACGAGATCATCGACGCCAAGTTCCTGCAGCTGTCCACCGAGGCTCCTTTTCTGTACCAGGAGGCCGTGGGGCTGACCGCAGAGGCCTACCAGGGCCTGGGTCTGGTGTACGACCTGCATGCCGCAGGCGGCGACATGAGCCTGGATTTCTTCCTCGGCCAGCCGAGCAGGGATGAGGAAGAACCGGCCCTCACGCCGAAGCGCCTCGTCGGTGGGCGGCTCACGTACAAGACGCCGCTGCCGGGTCTGCGTGTGATGGCTTCGGCCTACCGCAGCAGCGTTCAGGATGCGACCGATCCTCTCAACCCCGTGCCGGTGTCGCAGCGGGCCTGGATCCTGTCCGGCGAATACAAGACCGAAACGATCGACCTCAAGTCTGAATACGGTGCCAGCAAGTCCGGCGATGCCCAGCGCAATGCCTGGTACGTGCAAGGCGGCTACAACCTGAGCGAGAGCTGGCAGCCATTCGTGCGATACGACCAGCTGGTGACTGACAAGGCACAGAAGTCGGATCCGTCGTACTACCAGAAGTCGGTCGTGCTGGGCCTGAACTACAAGGTGTCGAGCAGCTTGTCGATCCGCGCCGAAAATCACTTCAACCGTGGCTATGCGTTGCCGGTAGCCAGTGAGAATGTCGCGGCGGGGTCCGGCAAGACAAGCTGGAACTTCATGACCGCCAGCGTGAACTTCATCTTTTGACGAGCGGAACACGAACCATGAAAAACATACTTCTGCGCACCCTCGCTGCTTGCGCCTTGCTGAGCGCCGGCGCCTCCCACGCGGCCGATTTCGCGATCATCGTCAACAAGACCAATGCTTCCAGTGTCGACAAGGCACTGGTGGCCCGGCTGTACACCGGCGACGCCAAGACGTGGGCGGACGGCTCGCAGGTTTCCTTGATCGACCAGAACGTTGACAACCCGCTGCGGGCCCAGTTCACCACCGAGATAACCGGCAAGTCGGTGTCAAGCATGAAGGCCTTGTGGGCACAGCACGCCTTTTCAGGCAAGGCACTGCCGCCCAAGATCGTTGACGGCGATGCCGACGTCAAAAAGGCCGTCGCCGCCAACAAGAACGCCATCGGCTACATCAAGGCAACCAGCGTCGACGACAGCGTGAAGGTGGTCAACTGATCCTGAGGGAGCCATCCACCGTCAGGCAAGCCGCTTCCAACCCGCTGTTTTCATGACGCGGCCTTCTGCGCGGCCTTGAGTGCGCGCGACAGGTCGTCGAGCAGGTCGTCGGCATCTTCGAGCCCGATCGACAGGCGGATCGTTCCCTGCGTGATGCCGGCCTGCGCCAGCGCAGCGTCGTCCATGCGGAAGTGCGTGGTCGAAGCCGGGTGGATGACGAGCGAGCGGCAGTCGCCCACATTGGCGAGGTGCGAGAACACCTTCAGCGCCTCGATGAAGGCCTTGCCCTGCGTGCGGTTGCCCTTGAGGTTGAAGCTGAAGACCGAGCCGCAGCCGCGCGGCAGCAGCTTGGCGGCGAGTGCGCGGCTCGCGTGGCCGGGCAACTCGGGGTAGCCGACGCTGTCGACCATCGCGTGCGACGCCAGAAACTCCGCCACCTTGCGCGCATTGGCCACATGCCGCTCCATGCGCAGCGACAAGGTCTCGATGCCCTGCAAAATCAACCACGCCGTGTGCGGGCTCATGCAGGCACCGAAATCGCGCAAGCCTTCGCGGCGAGCGCGCAGCAGGAACGCGCCGACGGTGCTCTCTTCGCTGAACACCATGTTGTGGAAGCCGGCATACGGCTGCGCCAGATCAGGGAAGCGGCCGGATGTATTCCAGTCGAACTGCCCGCTGTCGACCAGCACGCCGCCCACCACCGTGCCGTGCCCGCTGAGGAACTTGGTGGCCGAGTGGTAGACGAGGTCGGCCCCGTGGTCGAAGGGCTTGATCAGGTAGGGCGAGGTGAGGGTGGAGTCGACCAGCAGAGGCAGGCCGTGCTCGTGCGCGATGGCGCTCAAGGTGGGGATGTCCAGCACGTCGAGGCCGGGGTTGCCCAGCGTCTCGCCGAACAGCAGGCGCGTGTTGGGGCGGATGGCCGCGCGCCAGCCGTCGATGTCGCCGGGCTTGACGAAGGTGGTCGAGATGCCGAAGCGCGACAGGGTGTAGTGCAGCAGGTTGTGCGAGCCGCCGTACAGCGCGCTGCTCGAGACGATGTGCGAGCCCGCACCCGCCAGCGTGGCGATGGCCAGGTGCAGGGCCGCCTGGCCGCTGCTGGTGGCGATGGCGCCCACGCCGCCTTCGAGGGCCGCCACGCGCTCTTCGAGCACCGCCGTCGTGGGGTTCGAGATGCGGCTGTACACATGCCCCGAGCGCTCCATGTTGAACAGCGCGGCCGCGTGGTCGCTGCTCTCGAAGACGAAGCTGGTGCTGAGGTAGATGGGCACCGCACGCGCGCCGGTGGCCGGGTCGGGCCCGGCGCCGGCGTGCAGTGACAAGGTATCGAATCCAGGGTCGGAATGGCCAGGCATGGGGTCTCCATGTGTTGCGCTTGCCCAGGTCGGCGAGAGGGATGAAAACTTCGGTCGAACCGGCACCGTCCCTGGGAACTGCATCTGTCGCTCGCAGGAATTGTGGGCTATATTGACCCGTCACCTGCCACGGGAGATCACCATGAAAGTCGCAGACATCCTGCGTGTCAAAGGAGGCACGTTGTTCACCGCGTCGCCCGACCAAGCGTTGGGCGAAGCCGTGCAGGCCATGGCCGAGCGCGACATCGGCTCGCTGGTCGTCATGGACCACGGCGAGCTGACCGGCATGCTGACTTTTCGCGAAGTCATCCTCGCCATCGTGAAGAACGGCGGCACGGTCGGCAACACCACCGTGCGCGGCGTGATGGACGACCACCCGCTCACCTGCACGCCCGAGACCGAGATCGACGAAGTGCGCCGCATGATGCTCGAGCGCCATGCCCGCTACATGCCGGTGATGACGCAGCGCACGCTCATGGGCGTGATCTCGTTCTACGACGTGGCCAAGGCCGTGGTGGACAGCCAGGATTTCGAGAACCGCATGCTGAAAGCCTATATTCGCGACTGGCCTGTCGAAGAGCCCCGTGATGAGCAAGTTCAGAACTGATCTGCTTCGCTGAGCCGGCTTTGGGGTGAGGGTGGAGGCGCCCTTTAAAATCGCGCCTTCAAGCAAGCCCTCCTCAAGGCCCCCATGTCCGGCAGCACCCTCGGTACTCTCTTTTGCGTCACCAACTTCGGTGAGTCCCACGGCCCGGCCATCGGGTGCGTGATCGACGGCTGCCCGCCGGGGATGGAATTGTCCGAGGCAGACATCCAGCCGGAGCTGGACCGCCGCCGGCCGGGCACCTCGCGTCACGTGACGCAGCGCAATGAGGCCGATGCGGTCGAGATCCTGTCGGGCGTGTTCGAAGGCAAGACGACCGGCACGCCGATCTGCCTGCTGATCCGCAACACCGACCAGCGCAGCAAAGACTACGGCAACATCCTGCAGACCTTCCGCCCGGGTCACGCCGACTACACCTACCTGCACAAGTACGGCCTGCGCGACCCGCGGGGCGGCGGCCGCGCTTCGGCTCGCCTGACGGCGCCGACGGTGGCTGCCGGAGCGGTGGCGCGCAAGTGGCTGCAGCAGCAATACGGCACCACCTTCGTCGGCTACATGACGCAGATCGGCGACATCGAGATTCCGTTCGAGTCGCTGAAGCACATTCCCGACAACCCCTTCTTCGCACCGAACGCGAGCGACATCGGCCGCCTCGAGGCCTACATGGACGAGCTGCGCAAGGCCGGCGACAGCTGCGGTGCGCGCTTGTCGGTGGTGGCGCACAAGGTGCCGGTCGGCCTGGGCGAGCCGCTGTACGACAAGCTCGATGCCGACATCGCCTACGTGATGATGGGCCTCAACGCCGTCAAGGGCGTGGAGATCGGCGCCGGCTTCGGCAGCGTCACGCAGCGTGGCACCACGCATGGCGATGAGTTGACGCCGCAAGGCTTTCGCAGCAACAACGCAGGCGGCGTGCTGGGCGGCATCTCGACCGGGCAAGACATCACCGTCTCGATCGCGGTCAAGCCCACCAGCTCGATCCGCAGCCCGCGCCAGTCGATCGACCTGCAGGGCGACCCGGCCGTCGTGGAAACCTTCGGCCGACACGACCCCTGCGTCGGCATTCGCGCCGCGCCGATCGCCGAGGCGCTGCTCGCGCTGGTGGTGATGGACCACGCGCTGCGGCACCGTGGGCAGTGCGGCGACGTGACCGTGGCCACACCGCCGATTCCCGGCAGTGTGGAGTCTGGCCCTATCGGCTGAATGCGGTTTCTTCCCGGTTCCTCGCGCTGAGCGGGCGGGGTTTCTCAAGTTGTCATGAATCCGGCCGAATAGCCGGTCGAGCACCGACTTTGAAGCGGTGCCCATGCTGCCAAGAGCGGCTGCGAGACAACCCGGGAACCGTGTGATGGACCAAACCCTTGGAACGAGGCCGTCGGCCGCGTCTGACCCGACTCAGCCTGCCGCAGGCTTGACGGAGTTCTTTCAGTACCACGGCATGTGGGCACCCGGCATCCGGCTGCTCCGCCGCGTGCACTTCAAGGCCAAGGCGGCGATGGTGTCGGCCATGTTCCTGGTGCCGGTGCTGGCGCTCGGCTGGAGCTTCTATACCGACAAGGCCGCCTCCATCGAGTTCTCGGCCAAGGAGCGCCTGGGCGTCGAGTACGCCCGCGACCTGATGCCGCTGTTGAAGCTGTCGGTCCAGCACCGCAGGCTGGCCGGCACGCCTGCCGCGGCCGAAGTGCGCGCCAAGGCCGATGCGCAGCTCAAGGTCGTCGGCGCCACCGAGGCCCGGCTGGGTGCGGGCCTGGGCACCGGCCCGCAATTCGCCAAGCTGACCGAGGCAGCTTCGAAGCTCGCCACGCAAACAGGCAGCCCGGAGGCCGCATTCGAGGCCCACACGCGTTTCATTGCCGCGCTGCTGGACGTGCTGGGCCAGGCCACCGATGGCTCGAACCTCATCCTCGACCCCGATCTCGACACCTACTACCTGATGGACTTGTCGACCACGCGCGTTCCGCAGCTCATCGAGCTGGTGGCGCGCGTGCAGGCAGCTGCCGGCCAGGCCTTGGCGGCGCCGTCGCCCGATGCCATGCGCGTGATCGCCGACCGGATGCCTCTGGTCGAATACCACGAAGACCAGACCAAGATCGGCCTGGCGAAGGCCACCACGGCCACGCCGGAGCTGGTGAAATCGCTGAAGGCCGATGCGGCGATGAAGCCCTTGCGCGGCTTCATCGAGCTGTCGCGCAGCGGCCTGCTCGGTGCAGACGGTGCCAAGGGCGAGAGGGCGGCCTACGACGACGCGGCGAGGCTCGCGATCGATGCCCAGTTCGATCTCTCGACTCGCCTGCTCGACGACCTGGACCGCCTGATCGAAACACGCATCGCCGGCATGAAATCGGTGCGCGACGTGACGACGGCGATCGTCGCCGTGGCACTGGCCGCCGGCGTCTACCTGTTCTATTGCTTCTTCCTCGTCACCCGGGGTGGCTTGCGAGAAGTTCAGAAGCACCTTGAGGCGATGACCTCGGGCGACCTGACGACGCGGCCTCGCCCCTGGGGCCGTGATGAAGCCGCCAAGCTGATGGGCACGCTGGCCGACATGCAGGCTTCCTTGCGGCACATCGTCTCGAAGGTGCGCGGCTCGTCGGGGCTGATCGTGCAGGCCAGTTCCGAGATCGCCTCGGCATCGACGGACTTGTCGGCGCGCACCGAACAGACCGCGTCCAAGCTGGTGGAGAGCGCCGCGTCGATGGAAGAGATTTCGTCCACGATCAGGAACACTGCGGACAACGCTCACGAGGCCTCGGTGGTGGCGGTTGCCAATTCGGGCGTGGCCGCGCGCGGCGGCGAGGTCATCGGCCGGGTGGTGGCGACGATGCAGGAGATCCACGCTTCGTCCAGCCAGATCAGCGACATCATCGGCGTGATCGACAGCATTGCCTTCCAGACCAATATCCTCGCGTTGAACGCGGCTGTGGAAGCGGCACGCGCCGGCGAGCAGGGCCGCGGCTTCGCCGTCGTGGCCGGCGAGGTGCGCAGCCTGGCGCAGCGCAGCGCTCAGGCGGCCAAGGAGATCAAGGGCTTGATCACCACCAGCGTTGAGCGCGTCGATTCCGGCACGCGCATCGTCGAAGGCGCGGGTGTCACGATGAAGGAACTGGTGAGCAACGCCCAGCGCATGAGCGACCTGCTGCGCGAGATCTCAAGCGCAGCCAGGGAAGAAAGCTCGGGCGTGACGAAGGTCGGCAGCGCGGTGCAAGAACTCGATCAGATGACCCAGCAAAACTCTGCGCTGGTGGAACAGACTGCGGCGGCCGCATCGACCCTCAAGGGCCAGGCTCTCCAGTTGGCCGGTGAAGTGGCCAAGTTCAAGCTGCCCTGACTGTCGTCAAACGTGGGGGAGCCAGCGCTCCCGAGTTGACCTAAGCTCTCGTTTTGCCGCCCGCGCGGCGAATCGGGAGCCCCATGAAGTACACCCAGCTCCGGTCCACCCGACCGCCGACACCTACTCGGCCGAGTGAGAGCGAGGTACTCACCGGCAAGTTCCTCGCCGAGTTCTGCAAGCGCGACGAAGTGGTGATCGCCACCAAGCTGTTTTTCCCCGTCAGCATGACGGAAGCCCGCTTCGCAGCCGGCGCGACCTCGCAGGTGCCGCCGAACACGCAGGGCCTGAGCCGCAAGCGCATCTTCCACGCCGTCGATGCGAGCCTGAAGCGCCTGAACACCGACTACATCGACCTGTACCAGATCCACCGCTGGGATGCGCGCACCCCGATCGAAGAGACGATGGAAGCACTGCACGACGTGGTCAAGGCCGGCAAGGCGCGCTACATCGGCGGGAGCTCGATGCGGGCCTGGCAGTTCGCCAAGGCGCAGCAAGTGGCCAAGGAGATCAGCCAGGAGTCACCGGGCCCATCATCGGCGCCAGCAAGCTGCCCCAGCTGGACGACGCGGCAGCCGCCATCGAGCTGCGCCTGTCGGCAGACGAACTCCAGGCGCTGGGCGAAGGCTACGAGCCGCACCCGGTGATTGGTCACGCATAGGAGCATTTCATCGTTGAGCTTGGGCTGCTCGTCGCCTACCGGCACGGCTCGGCCCCTTCAATCTGCAGTTTGTCGCAGCGCCGGCGTGGCGGGGGAACCCCACCCATAAACTGCCGGCCGTGACGACATCTGACAACAAAAGGGCGCGTCCCCACAAGGGCCGGCGCAATCAGGAGAGAGCAGGATGAGCATTTCGAAACGTCGGCTTTGGGTCAGCGGCTTCATCGTCGCGGCCGTGGTGGCGGGCATCGGGCTGGCAGTGGTGCCCCGCATGGGCAACGGTGCGAAGGATGCGCCTGCCAAGGACGGCAAGAAGCCCGACGTGCCGCTCGAATTCACCACCAGCGAGGTGGTTCAGCCCATCCTCACGGTGTTGCCCGTGACCATCGAGTTCTCGGGCCCGCTGGTGGCGCCGCGAACCGCGGTGGTCAAGGCCAAGGCAGCCGGCACCTTGCTCGGACTTCGCGTGAACGAAGGCAGCCGCGTCAAGGCCGGGCAGCTGCTCGGCGACATCGACCTGGCCGACCTGCAAAGCCGCGTCACCGAGCGCTCGGCGAGCGTCGAATCGGCGCAGGCAGCGCTGGACGAAGCCGATCGCCAGCACCAGGCCAACATCAGCCTGGCGAGCCAGAACTTCATCTCGTCGACGGGCCTGCAATCGTCACAGGCCCGGCTCGATGCAGCCCGCGCGCAGCTCAAGTCGACTCAGGCCCAGCTGTCGACGGTGCGCCTGGGTGTGAAGGAAGCTGCCCTGGTGTCGCCGATCTCCGGCATCGTCGGCAAGCGCCATGTGGTGCCCGGCGAGAAGGTCAGCGCCGAGCAGCAGCTTCTCACGGTGGTTGACCTGTCGACGCTGGAGCTGGCCGGCATGGTTGGCACGCACGAGGTCTCGCTGCTCAAGGCGGGCCAGGCGGTCAAGGTGAAGGTGGAAGGGCAGAGCGAGCCCGTCGTCGGCCGCATCGACCGCATTGCGCCGGCCGCCGAACCCGGTACGCGCGCCATCGGTGTGGTGGTGGTGCTCGAGAACCAGCGCGAGCTGTTCCGTGCCGGGCAATACGCCCAGGCGAGCGTCCAGCTCCACGACGACACCAAGCGACTCACGCTGCCCGACAGCGCGCTCGGCCAGGCTTCGGGCCAAGACTTCGTGTGGACGCTGGAAAAGGGCGCGCTCGTGCGCCGCATCGTGATCACCGGCCGCAAGAGCACCAGCACCGGCCGAATCGAAGTGACCCGCGGCCTGGCTTCCGATGCGCAGGTGCTGGGGGCGCGCTTCGACAACCTGAAGGAAGGCTCGCCGGCCAAGGTGGTCGAAGTGAGGTCGGCACCTGCCGCTTCGATCTCGGCGGCCAAGTCCTGAACGCGCAGAGAACTCACGGAGCATCACATGTGGTTCACCCGCGTTTCCATCAACAACCCTGTCTTCGCGACCATGATCATGGTCGCGCTGTGCGTGCTCGGGCTGTTCTCGTACAGCCAGCTGCGCGTCGAGCGCCTGCCCGAAATCTCGGCGCCCATCGTGTTCGTGAGCGTGGCCTACCCGGGCGCTTCACCGGACGCCATCGAGACCGAACTCACACGCCCGATCGAACTTGCGCTCAACGGCATCGCCGGCGTGAAGATGATCCGCTCCAACAGCTTCGAGGGCCGCAGCGAGACAGTTGTCGAGTTCCAGCTCAGCGCCGACATGACCCGCGCCGTGCAAGACGTGCGCGACAAGATCGCCGCCGCGCAGGCGAGCTTTCCGCGTGACGCAAAGACGCCGTTCGTCAACCGGTTCGACGGCGACAACGCCCAGCCCACGGTCTATCTCTCGCTGCTGTCGCCGACCCGCAGCGCACGCGAGCTCTCGCTGCTGGCCGACCAGGTGGTGCGCAAGCGCCTGGAGCGCTCGGGCGGTGTGGCCCGCGTCGACGTGGGCGGGCTCACGGTGCGCCAGGTGCGAATCGACCTCGACCCGCAGCGCCTGCGCGCCTACCAGCTCACGCCCGCCGATGTGTCGGCCGCGCTGCTGCGCGCCAACGCCGACATGCCGGTCGGCCTGCTGAGCGGCGCGAAAGAAGACACCATCGTTCGCGTCGAAGGCAAGATGCGTGACGCCAAGGCCTTTGCCGACGTGGTCGTGGCCACGCGCAACGGCGCGGTGATTCGCCTCGCCGACCTGGGCGAACTGGTCGAGCGCGAACGCGAGCCGACCTCGATCTCGCGCGTGGACGGCGTGCCGGCTATCTCGTTCCAGGTCTTCAAGCAGCAAGACGCCAACATCGTCGAAACCGGCGAAGGCATCAAGGAAGCCGCCGAAGAGCTGCGCAAGCAGATGCCGCCGGGCGTGGAGCTGCGCCTCGTGTATGCCGACAGTGACTGGGTTGCCAACTCGCTCTCGGGTGTGAAGCACACGCTGGTCGAAGGCGCGCTGCTCACGGTGGCGATCGTGTTCCTGTTCCTGCACTCGTGGCGCAGCACCATCATCACCGGGCTCACGCTGCCCATCGCGGTGATCTCGTCGTTCATCGCGGTCTACGCCTTCGGCTTCACGCTCAACTTCATGACGCTGATGGCGCTGAGCCTGTGCGTCGGTCTGCTCATCGACGATGCGATCGTGGTGCGAGAGAACATCGTGCGGCACGTCCACATGGGCAAGGACCACCACACCGCTGCCAGCGACGGCACCAACGAGATCGGCCTGGCGGTGATGGCCACCACCTTCGCCATCTGCGCGGTGTTCGTGCCGGTGGCGTTCATGAAGGGCATCGTCGGCAAGTTCTTCTTTCCGTTCGGCATCACGGTCACGGCGGCGGTGCTGGTCTCGCTGTTCG
>Ga0307515_10007161_pt1 | contig 22124 bp, 6 predicted proteins | sample 17_EM_MG_FD_194513 | JGI IMG/M metagenome (GOLD analysis project Ga0307515, IMG submission 194513) | Populus trichocarpa ectomycorrhiza microbial communities from riparian zone in the Pacific Northwest, United States - 17_EM | ecosystem: Host-associated > Plants > Roots > Unclassified | place...
TCCTGTTTCCCCAATCCTTGCCCTTCCTTCCACCCCATCTTCGCCATCATCCTCTGCGCCGCAGTCATTTGTCCACCAGCACCAACTCCCAACCCTACCGTCCCTTACGTCCCAATACTAAACTCATCCCCATTCCTGGGTGGCGAAGAACTCCTCGGAACACCTCCACTCATGGCAGCACGCCTTCTCCATGCTTCCTCCCCAAAAATATTCACATCCCTGTCCCTATCCTTCTCCCTCTCCCTCTCCCTCTCCTCCTCTTGCCTCCTCCTCTCAATCTCCCTCAACCTCTCCGCTTCCATCGCCTTCCTTTTTTTCTCCCTCCTATAATCTTCATAATCATTCGGCCTGGCTGGATCATACTCCTCAACAACCACCGAATTCACCCTTACCAGTTCCGATTGTGGAGCCACCTCATCGGGTAGCACAGTCGCCGCCGCCACGAACGGAGAAACTAAAGATTTGGAAGCAGAGATTTAGGGTTTAGGTTTGTTAGGGTTTTTTAAAATAGTTAGTGATGATGTGAGCAGAAGAAATTAATGTGTTGATTAATAAAAGTGAATGTGGTGTTAATTTAGAATTTAGGTTTGTTTTTTTTTGGGTTGACCCGGGTTAACCCGGGTCAACCCATCTGACCCGTGACCCGATCACTTGACCGGGTCAATGACCGGGTCGGGTTTCAAAACTATGCTATTAAGTTATGGTTAACCCGGGTCAACCCATCTGACCCGTGACCCGATCACTTGACCGGGTCAATGACCGGGTCGGGTTTCAAAACTATGCTATTAAGTTATGGTTAAAGTTGTCAAGCAACACAACCTTCATGTTTTCCTACCTGTGAATGTTCTACAAATCTCCATGCTTCAACATTACAAACTCAAGGTCGAGTGTTTTTTTAAGGTGAGAATTGATGAGGCATAAGCCATGGTTAAGGAAATTTATCAACTATGGTAAATCAAAACCAAGTTGTCTGATGATTCTTCAGCGACAAAGAGGTGTTCAAGTATAAGTTATAATGATAGATTTCTTAGTTAAGGATCTGAATTTCAGTTCTGAATTATTTTGTAAGCAGGGGCAGAAATGTAATTTCTGCAGATTCTTGTGAGTAAGGGATATTCTAGTAATTTCAGAATTACTTACAGGTCTATTCTGATTTAGGAAGTTGGCATCTTAGTCTTTAATCGTTTATTCCTGTTTAGCTTCTTCCTAATCATGTAAAGATTAGTAGTCCTATCTTGTATGGAGTTCTAATCTCTAGAGATGCTATGTTTTATTTCAGCAAAGTCAAATTATGAAATAAAACTGAGTTTTATGCCACATTTGTTTACACGAAAATAGTTTCATTTTGGAAAGTGATTTTCATAGAAAATAGATTCTTGAAAAATAAATTATTTTTCGATGTTTGATTGTGTTATGAAAATGAGTTGGAAAAAAACTTTCAAAGTGTTTGATTATACCATGGAAAATAAGTTGGAAAATCACTTATTAATTAAAAATAAATTTATCTACAATATATAGAACATTAAATAATAACCATTTGAACACTTAAAAAAAAAGAATGAGATATAAAAAATATAATTGTGGAAATTTTTTTTTATTATATCATATATTTATGTATATTTTATTTTATAAAATATAACTATACATACAATATAAATATTTTAAATGTATTATTATAGACATATAACCATCTTTTTGAATTTGGAGAATATTGAAAATAATTTTTTTTTCTATAGTATCTTAATTTTATAGCACAATTTGTATGATTTAAAATGCATGATTATTGTATAATATAATATGTTTTTGCATTCAAATGTATTTTCTAGGAATATTATGCAAGTGTTATAAGCACTAATATATCAAATTAATATATTTTTATATTCTATATTACATTCTAATATATTACTTGCTATACAAGTATCGTAATAATTTATATTGTAAAGTATGTTATTAGTATGTTGTATATATATATATATATATATATAAAAGAATAATGAAATATTATACCAATTTAGTTTTTGAATTCTTCATGAAAAATGTTTTCCAATCTTTTAAACCAGAAAACATTTTTCTCCATCTAAAGCTTATGTTTTTCTTTCACTGAAAAGTGAATTTCATTAACTAATTCTCTACAATGTAGCCAAACATGAGAAAACCAAGAAAGTGCTTTCCAAAAAAACTTTCCAACAAACAAACAAGGCTTTAAAGGATTCCTTCTCCTTCTCTTGTTATTCTATTTTCTCATGATTCCTTTTCTTTTTTGCTTAAAAGCATTGCTGCTATGGCATCGATTCAGCCAGTACTAGCTTTGTGCATGGCATGTATTCACCGTCATGTATCATCAAGGACAGCATGGACAGAAAAATGCTACATTATTTTGATACATATGAATCCGGGTTCTCTTACCTCATGCTTTTCTCTGTGCTCTCACTAACATCCATGTGACCCTCAGATTTATTTGGCACCTGCAATCTGAAAATGTCAGCAAGCAATGAATAAACACCATCAACTTATGCAGTTGGTTCATATTTATAGAACACCGGTAAACACGTACGATTCTAGGACATGAAGTAGGATTCCAAAGAACAAAAAGCTTCCGAGAAGATGGACTTCCATCATTTTTAATCAGCTCCAATGTTGAAAGATTTGCAAGTTCCTAGGCATTAAAAGTTTAAAACACTTATGTTTCAATCAATTAATAAAAGCATATATATATATATATATATATAGTGCCCAATAAAAAGACTACTCAAAAACCCCAAATTTTTAGAACCGTGATGTATACTGGCATAAATATTTGGACGCTTTCCCTTGAAAGCATTAAGATAAGGGTGCATTTCAAACATGGAACACCCTTGCAATGATTAGTGCTCGAGCACCATTTAGTTGAGCCACCAATGATCATTCAATCTTGCGATGTAGGCCATATACAAGCAAGAAACATTTGTAAGGATATCAAAGCTATTTCAATAAATCTATAATTAACCCATGGAATTGTGTGATACAAGCCAAGCTGACCTATGTTCGAAGGAGCATCTGATGGAGAATAAATGGAAGATTTGCAGTATAATTATCTTAGGAAAAATAGAGATTATAATCATCTACAACTCATGTATGAAGATTATAATAACCTAAAATAAGTAGATTTCTAATTAAGATATAATATAAAATAAAACATAATCTCTAATTTTCGTAAGATAATTCTATTGTGATTCCATTTATTCTCCCTTCACACCTTTATAAGGATGTGGGGAGTTGTCACACCGACTTGAGGAATCAGCCAAACAAAAAACACAGACAATTTCAGGATGCTAGAGACATAAATGTTCATGCAATTCTGTCACAAAACACTGGTATGTTGGATACCGCGTGATTAGGCCAAGAGCAAAGAAGACAGCTTTTGGTTTTCAATATTGCATATGTGATCATCAAAATATGATTCCTCATATCTTAAAATCCTTTCATGTGAGAGAGGGGGGAAAGGAAAATCAACGATTTAAGTAATTAATGGTTCCATCATAATAATCCCAAGAAACAAACCCATCATAAAATTTGAATGCCGTTAACAAATATGTTTGTGATCAATTTCCAATCTTACCATGCAATGCTCGCAAGGGTTGGCAGAAGTTGCAGTAGAAAACACAAAAGAAGGATCACTGCCATATACTGCACCATCAAACAGAAGGCGTAATAAGTTTTTTGTGTCATGTACAAATATTGGGGGGGGGAAAACCTTGTATTTAGTCACATTTACCATGAGAACAGAGACGACGAAGTCGTCTCAATATTAGAGCAGTGTGGCATCCAAATGCACCTTTGTAATAATGAGCTTCATCAATCACCACAAACCTAATTTTGTTATAAATAAACCAATTGATAACAAAATAGGATAATTTGGATGAAAAAGACAAAAATATGATGGCATGACATAATCACTCTGTCAGGAACTATAAATGACATAATAAACCCAAAAACAGTTAATGTGCTAATAATTTAGCAGCTAGCAATTTTAAAAATAAATAATTGCAAAGCATTACCTGAGATTTGATAAAATTCTATCAAATTGTCTATGATAAGGTAAAATTGACAAGTGTAACATATCTGGATTTGTGATCAACTGCATATTAAGTGACAAAACAATTGAGTCCATAACCTTAAAGTTCACCATGAAAAAAAAAAAAAAAAAACCACTACTATACCAATCTAGCATTCGCACGAAGCAACAGCCTGTCCTTCAGAGCAGTGTCACCGTCATATATCCCTATGTTTATGCTAGTATCAAATCCTTTAATCATCTTTGCTAACGCTCTTAGTTGATCTTGAGCCAAGGCCTACACGCATAAAGAGTTTATATAATATACAAATGCCCAAAAATAATATAAAAGGAAGATCTGTTGCTTAAAAAACTTTTCCAATGAACCTTAGTTGGAAACAAGTACAGAGCACAAGATGACAAATCCTGGGACAAAGCTTCCAGAACAGGCACATTATAGCAAAGAGATTTGCCACTAGATGTCATTGTTGCCACCACGACATTCTTCCCAGAAAGAGAGGCCAGGATGGACTCTGCCTGTGAACAAGAGTTTCAACATCCTCACAAAGTATCATTTAAAAAAAAAAAAATTTGTGGTGGAGGAAAAGTTTGACCTGGTGACTGTATAATTTAGTGATTCCCATGCATTTTAGAGCAGACTTCATGTTATCTGAGAGTACATTTGGTACTTGCACATAAATAGGTTTTCTAGAGTCAATGTCTTCAACATGCACTATCTGCATCACATAAACTTCCAGTTTAGCACTCACAACAGAATTGATCAGAATTATAAAAGCATTGTTCACATGCTCATTGCATTAAGCTCAGATGGCATATGTGAGTTTTTATTTACTTCAGGCCATCAGAACCACAAGAGAATTTGTTGACTGTTACACATAATACGGTTTCCAAACATCCATAGCAACCGCAGAAGTTACCTGTCCTTTCGATCCAATGCCTTCTCTGAGATGTTCAACCATTTCCACTGGCAGCAATTGATTTGTTTCCTGGTAAGTCAAAGAGTTTTCAACTCACTGGATATCTTATTATTCATACCAAAAGAAATGCTATGTATCAGTCAGAACTTCTGGTTTGAAGAAATAAAGGACAATTCACTTCAACATGACACAATTCCTTTGACCAGGTAGGGGCAATAAATATGACGGTCACCCTTTGCAAAGACGAAAAGAACACCAAATTAATATTAAGTTAATAGCAAATCTGATATCATTACATGATTGGTATTAGGAATTAAGTTTAATGAAAGGACAAAAATTCTAAATGGAATTCAAATAGAGAGAAACAAGCAAGCATATTCTCTATCCTAGCTCACTGTGGGGTGCAACTTGCATTCTATGGTGGTGGACAACTGACCATAAACCACCTGCATTTTATGGCAGTAGGTAAGTGCTAGTGTCATTAAATGCAACGAATTGCACTGCAAAATATGTAAATTTTCTGTTGTAATTACATCCCTTTTCTAAGCACGAAAATAAATTCAAATTTGGAATAAACTCTGTAACTTCCTCTCAACCTGAAAGATGTAAAAAGAAAATTCTTTATTCAACTTTGATTAATAAAAAATTGTAAAAGCATGGAAGTACCACTAAAAGTCAGTATACAAGAAGGTTTTGACACATAAAAACATTGCAAATATAACATCAAATGCATTTAGCATCATAAACAGTCATCTATAACATGCTTTAGCTCCAGTCGTTCTACTACTATTTCATTTCACATTTCAAAGCAGATAATTTCATATCAAACCAAGCTATAGGGAAAAACACCAAAACCACTTGGTCAATAAATATACACTGACAAACACCCACATGGCATCGTGTCTGGAATGAATATGAGCTTGAGGCCAAGGAATGGCATCCTTTTGCCTGCTTTGCTTCACTTTCACTCACAGAAATGCCATCTTTCCTCACAAATTTCAGTAGATCTTCCAAGGAAAATGGCATTGCAACTCTATTTCCAATTTTGCACTGCAGGAGGAAAAATAACAAGCCAAAAAAGGAAATTGTGTCACTATACAATTCTATTTTGTGTCTCTACACACAAAAAAGTTAAAACATTATAAAACAATCATTAAAAACACTATTTATACAGAGAGGCCAGAAGCAGATAGGCATACCAATAAAAATTTAGCAGCTTCCCACAAATTAGTTTTAAAGGCACTTTCCTGTTTTTTCATTGTATTGAATATGGTCGATAAAGACAGGGATTTTTTACCTGTGAAAATGCAAATGAAATCATTCATTAGGAAGCTTATAAAATTAAGCTGCGGAGATAGGGGAAAATATGAATATAGTTATATAATACCTTTTCTAGAAGGTTCACCAATTTCATCCTTATCCTTTGTTTCAGAATTGATGATAACAAAGACATCAGCAGCATTAGCAAACTTAGAATCATTAGTAGCAAAAATTACAACCTGCGAAAAAGAAATGTATATGCTCATTTAAATAGGAAAAGATAATGTGTGACATCACTCCAAGCGCCGGCAATATGTCGTGGTCCACATTTGTCAAAAAATACCTAGGAAAACTGCTTTAACAAATGAGGCATACCATATAAAAAAACATTCATCTTCTACCATTCTGATAGGGAGAGATTATGGGGCTTGAAAAATAATTCTCCATCACAACAAGCAAGTCATGTCATATCAAAGTACTTATAATGTGTAACTGGGCATATTTACATGACAGATTACAGTGATCTATCTTGAGGACCACATCATCACAAACTTGCACCATTTTATGTCATTCCCTCAGAAATAGGCAAAGAACTGAAACATATCACAGCACAACTTTTCTTTTTTCTACTGACACCTGAACACTTGACTACTTCCACTCATGAGAAACTTGATATTAGCATGGGATTTTGTAATGAGTACTTTTTACCCAATAAAAGCACACCTTACTGACTAGAAGCATATCATGTCGAAGTCCGAAAATAAATGAAATACATGTCAACCATCAGGTGAATTCTATCAACTCAATAATCATTATGCTGGTAAACTACCTTGTTTTCTTGCAACAATAACAAATGCGTAGATGACACGAGAGTGTCTTCAAATGGTCCTATTGAAGTTGGGTTATTTAAGTTTGGGTTGGCAATGCAAATGAATAAAGTCCTTAATAATGTTTACTGTCAGCCATGAGCCAACTTTAAGCCCGAATTTGCATCTCTTCATTACATGGAAAAATAAACTTATCCTGTGTGGTTTTTCAAGTTGAAGATTGTCAGTCATGCATACATAGGAGTTTTGTCTGTTATGTTTGTTTTATTTTTTAAGTTTTCTAAGTGTGTTCGTGTTTCTAAGAAATCAAAAACATTACTAGTTAATATTAGTCTAGTTTTTTGTCAAGGTCATTTATTGGAATCTTCATTATATTATTTTGATGTTCTTTTTTAGACTCAGAGGGTTTTTCATGTACTAAAGATGTTTTGGCAAAAAAACTAAATTGAAGTCTTTGACATGACCTTTTCGCAACATGTCAAGTTGTGTTTTCTTTGTGAGTAGTGGACTTATACACATCTCTAAAGTGGTGATTTGATCTTTTATTTTTTGAGTGGTGAGTTCTTAATGTCTATGGTTTTGAACTTAGAGTAACGAGCGAAAACACTCATTTGTGTGTGTCCTATTACTTTTCCATATCCGTACCGTCCCGATATCAGTAGATGATAGTCACTCTCAAACTTTAAATGGCATCGCATCAATCAACAGGGCCACGGGATATTTTAACCAAAAAAACTAATGGTGCCAAAAATTACAGTATCAAGTTTGAAAACTGAAGCTTGCAGAAAATAAAAGCATCAACCCATTTAAAAGGTAAACTGCTAGAAATATTTTTGCAATCAATGCGCCTTGTGCATTTTAAAAGGTAAACTGAACACAGCATGAGTTTATTAAAGATTTAGCATAAACATACCCAAAAATTCAAATAATTACCTTAGGATAGAGAACAGAAAGAAGCTCTATATCCTCAAAACCAGCTTTCAAACCAGATTTCGCAAGATTCTTTAGGGCGTCCTTCAATGAATCCGAGGTAATTTCTCGCCTCTGCATTTGAAGAAATGCAGTGAAAATATTCAAGAAGGCAAAAGCCTGCATAATTCTTTTCAGCCACGCCGGACAAAAGCACGAAGGCCTCTTATCTCCACACAATCCCAAATCCAAAAACACACATGTCCTGGAATGTGGATTCGTCAAGCAACTAAATGAATCCAAAACCTCAACAAATTTTTCACATTTTGTTTTGTCGTCGACAATATAATTGTTTTTGTTAGGAGAACGCAACACACTCCATAAAAAACAAAACAACTCTTTATCACTACTACTACTAGTAGGAGTATCTTTAAAACCCCTCTTTCGCTTGTATCCGGAAAACATATAATCGGGCTGTGTAGCAGCAGTACTGTTTGTGCTTGTGCTTGTGCTGGTGGTTGGTTTTTCTGATAAAAACGACAAGTCTTGCATCATCTCAGAAAATGTTGAATCTGCCAAGGTAGAAATTGAGGGTTTTGTAGGGGCGTTTTTGTAAAAATCAGGTGTTGGGGTTTTAGGTGGATCTTTTTTCTTGTTGAATGGAACTAGAACTAGAAATTCACCATTCTCAATAGAAAGCGTGTCGATCGGAGTCTTCAAACTCAATTTCACTCCCTGATACATATCAATTTCCATGACATGATACGATTAAAGCTTTTAGCAAAACAATTCAAAATTAAATAAGATATAAAAATAGCGGGTGGTTAGTTACCTTGAAGAAGAGATGGAAATTGGGGGAGGAAGATGCATGAATCAAGAGGAGTTTGAGGTCATTAACAATTTTTTTTGATGATATTCTCACCTTCGTAGATTCACCGGTGAGTGTACGGATTTCTATTTCCACTTCTGTTTCCATCTTTCTGTCTCTCACACGCTTTTTCTGTTTTCATTAGATATAGCAAAAAGTGGATTTATGTTTTCTATTTTATGTTTTTATTTGTAATAAAAGACGTCAGCAACATTATTATCAAGAGACTGCATCACACGGTTTTATAGGTGATTATAGATGTTTTTTAAAAATGTTTTTAATTTAAATAATATTAAATTAATATTTTTTAAGTATATTTATTTTAATATATTTTAAAATAAAAATTATTTTAAAATAAAAATTTCATCACAATTTTAAATATTTCTAAAAACTCATAAATGATCTTACAAGATGAATTATTATGGATTCCTACTTCATTTTCTTATCTTGGGTTTATTTTTCATTTCTCAAAAAAAAATATTTGGTATTTTAACATTACATTAATTTGGGAATGTTAATTCACTGCAATCAACTCAATTTCGACATCGAATTTCTCATTCGCTGCAGACAATACAACTTCGACAACGAATCCCAACTTCGTTGCAGAACACACAATTCTACTGCGAATTAAAAATTAGTTGCAGGCAATACAATATCGGCAGCGAATCCCAAATTCATTGCAGAACACACAATTCGGCAGCGAAAATTCATTCGTTGTAATCAACTCAATTTCGACAGCAAATTACAAATTCCTTGCAAACAATACAACTTCGGCAGCGAATCCAAACTTCGCTGCAGGACACACAATTCAGCAGCGAATGTTAATTCACTGCAAACAACTGAATTTCGACAGCGAATCCCAAATTCGCTGGAGGACACACAATTCGGCAGTGGATGTTAATTCAGTGCAATCAACTCAATTTCGGCACCGAATTACAAGTTCGCTGCAGACAATACAACTTCGGCAGCGAATCCCAACTTCACTGGAAGACACACAATTCGACAGCGAATATCACTGCAAGCAATACAATTTCGACAGCGAATCCAAAATTCGCTGCAGCACACACAATTCGACAACGAATGTTAATTCGCTGCCATCAACTCAATTTCGACAGTGAATTGGAAATTTGGTGCAGACAATACAACATCGGCAACGAATCCCAACTTCGATGCAGGACACACAATTCGGCAGCGAATTACAAATTCGCTGCAGGCAATACAATTGCGGCAGGGAATCCTAAATTCGCTGCAGGACACAAAATTCGGCAGTGAATGTTAATTCGCTGCAACCAACTCAATTTCGGCAGCGAATCTCAAATTCGTTGCAAGACACACAATTCAGCACCGAATGCTAATTCGCTGCTATCAACTCAATTTCAGCAGCGAATTTCCAATCCGCTGCATACAATACAACTTTGGCAGCGAATCCCAACTTCGTTGCAGGACACACAATTCGGTAGCGAATTAAAAATTCATTGTAGCCAATACAATTTTGGCAGCGAATCCCAAATTCGCTGCAGAACACGCAATTCGGTAGCGAATGTTAATTCGCTGCAATCAACTCAATTTTGGCAGCAAATTTTAAATTCTCTATAGACAATACAACTTCGACAGCGAATCCCAACTTCGCTGCAAGACACACAATTCGATAGCGAATTAAAAAATCGCTGCAGCCAATATAATTTTGGCAGTGTACCCCAAATTCACTATAGAACACACAATTCGATAGCGAATGTTAATTCGCTGCAATCAACTCAATTTTGGCAGCGAATTGGAAATTCGCTGCAGACAATACAACATCAGCAACGAATCCCAACTTCGCTGCAAGACACACAATTCGGCAGCAAATTACAAATTCGCTGTAGGCAATACAATTTCGGCAGCGAATCCCAAATTTGCGGCTGGACACACAATTCGGTAGCGAATGTTAATTCACTGCAACCAACTCAATTTCGACAGCGAATCCCAACTTCGCTGCAAGACACACAATGCGGCAGCGAATGTTAATTCACTGCGATCAACTCATTTTCAGAAGCGAATTTCAAATCCTGCATACAATACAACTTTGGTAGGGAATCCCAAATTCACTGCAGAACACACAATTCGGCAGCGAATGTTAATTCGGTGCAATCAACTCAATTTCGGCAGCGAATTACAAATTCGCTGCAGGCAATACAACTTCGACAGTGAATCCCAACTTCACTTCAGGACACACAATTCGGCAGCGAATTACAAATTCGCTTCAAGCAATACAATTGCGGCAGCAAATCTGAAATTCGTTGCAGAATACACAATTCAGGAGCGAATGTTAATTCGTTGCAATCAACTCATTTTCGGAAGCGAATTTCAAATTCGGTGCATACAATACAACTTTGGTAGGGAATCCCAACTTCGCTGCCGGATACATAATTCGGCAACGAATTAAAAATTCGCTGCAGCACACACAATTCGGGAGCGAATGTGAATTCGCTGCAGCCAATACAACTTCGGCAGCGAATCGCAACTTCGCTGCAGGACAATACAACTTCGGCAGCGAATCCCCACTTCGCTGGGACACACAATTCGGCAGCGAATTACAAATTTGTTGCAGGCAATACAGTTTTGGCAGCGAATCCCAAATTCGTTGGAGGACACACAATGCGGCAGCAAATGTTAATTCGCTGCAATCAACTCCATTGCGGCAGCGAATTACAAATTTGCTGCAGACAATACAACTTTGACAGCGAATCCCAACTTCGCTGCAGGCAATACAATTTCAGTAGTGAATCCCAAATTCGTTGCAGAACACATTGATGCGAACTCTAGGGGAATTTAATGGAATTCACGACCCCAAGATCAATCTAATCCAAGTTTGTTGAGATTTGAATGAGCTTATCACAATAGAAGACTTGCTCCAAGGCAACAAGACTATACACCAACTCGATCACAACGCCTACACCTGGAGACGAGCAAAAAAAGTATAAATTCTCAACAAAGAATGGTCAATTCTTTGAAGAGTTGAAAGTTCAATCAAGAACCAAGATTGAGCAACCAAAAGTTGGCTACAATGCTGAAAATATCATAAAAAATCTGTTCTAAAATTATTCCTAAAGAGTATTTACACTCCAAGTCAAAACCCTAGTTTCCCTAATGGGTCTCACATAAGCCCAATTTAAATAATAATCAACCCAAGCTAAAACTAACCCAAACTAATTAAAATAAACAAGTCTAAGACCCAAATAAAATGTCTCCTCTCAAAATAAATAAAGTTTGATAGCCCAACTAATTAAATAAGACAAGTTTGTTGTTTACGCATTCTGTTTGGCAACAACAAAAGCCCAAATTAAAACGGATGGTTCTCTCTCGTCTTAATGAATTAGAAGGCTTGCCATATACCGTTGGAAAGGTATGGAAGTCTAGTTTCCATCCCAACTAAAATCACAACAAAATTCTATATGTAGCTTCATTTATGACCCAAAGATTAACAAAAGGTCAAACTGTCCGAATCTAGTCTTCTTCTCTTAATCCTTGTATAATGGTCTTGGTTCCACCAACAAGCCCCTCTTGAACATGAATCAAATTAATCAAGGCTTGCTCTTTATTATTACAAATCCTCTTGAAGTCCACCTTAGCCCATGTATCTTGAAGAAGTCCATTAAAAGCTTCTTTGAACTTCTTAGCCCTAAGCCTAGTAACTGGACCAACTGGAACCTCCAATGGATCCTTTAATGGTTGGATTGCATCATATCGCCTATCTAATTATCACTATATCACCCCTTCCTCCCCACAACCACCATATCAATCTCATTAATATCATCGTAATAACCACTACCATTATCATGACTATTTTAACCACTATTTTTATTTTACTTACTTTATAATTATCTTTTTCTTTAACATCTTCGCCTCTATCATTAGTTTTATTATTAATATTACTACATTTATCTAAAAATCCTTACATATTATATTTGTCACTAGCATATTATTACAACCACCTTTATTATATCATTATCACCAAATATAACTATCATTATTTATATAAAATAACAATATTTATAAAATTGATATTATGATAGCTCTCATCATTACTTTTAATTAGAATCATATCAACCATTATTATGTCTCTTATTTTCATCAACATAGTTATACATGTTGTTGTCATAATGCCACAATTTAATCATCATAATTAAATCAATTTTAATATTTTATGTTTTTTTAATTAGCATTGTGTTTTTTAATCAAATTTCAATACTTTTATATTTTCGCTCTAAATAGCAAATTTAATCAACACAATTAATACTTTTATATTTTCTAATTAATAATATATTTTTATATATTTTTCCATAATTGAGTTTGTACAAGATTTTTTACTTGATACACTTTTATTGATAAAATAAATAGTTTTAGAAAAATATAATAAACATAAAATAGTTTTGCTTTTTAAAAAGGAAAAGAAAAAAGCAAAATCATGAAAAAGTACCAAATGGGCTCTTAATATTTTCTTTCATGAAAAATAAACAAAATATTTTAAAAGTAGCCCATATTTTTAATTGGTCAATAAAAATTTGAAAACTTCTTGATAGATAGAATCATAACACAATTATTTTTATTATTATTTTAATGAGTAAGCACTTTTTTATTCCTTAATTACTTACACGTAGTTTATTGTAGAAAACTTATAAGTTTCTTGAAAAAAGATTATGTTACTTAATTTCTTAAAAAGTTTAATGGTTGAGTAATTTTGAGATTTTTTATTTTTTTAAAAAATTAAAAATTATTATTTTGTATAAAAAAATAATTTTCTTTGTAAAAATTATTAAATATCAATGGATGAGTTATTTCCCAAGGTTTTTGTATAAGTTTTTGTTTCTTAGATATTTTAAGAATTTAATATTTTTGAATTAAATTAATCCTTCATATTTTTCTTCATTTTATTTTGCCTTTATATGAGATTTGTATGGTTTACAGGCTTGCCAAATTAACCCAGGTTGCCCCAGTTTACGAGTTTGGTGGGTTGTATTTTTTTTTTTAATTGAACTTCACTTTTATTATAGTCTATTTTTTTCTCATATAATTAAAAAAATATTTTTTTGAAAAAGTCATGTTATTAAACTTTATAAATGAACAAAAATTAAAGGGTGTGAATGACAATAATAATCCATAGTGTTTTTCTTTCTTTCTTTTTATTTTTGAATTTTTGTTATTATTTTCCTTTTAAATTTATTTTTGTCAATTTTGATACGATCCAGGCAACGAAAAAAACAATCAGATTCGGATTCTGACGTAAAATGCGCATTTGTCCAGGTTTACGATAACAATCATGATTCTCAATCCGACTGTTGGATCGGACTGAAATTTTACGTGGAGTCTCTTGAATGTTTTCGTACGTTGGGTTAAAATTCCAGGTCAATCAGAGTTTGGGAAGGCATCGCAAAACTGGTCAACATAGGCTATATAAATTTTGTTATCTACTTTCTTTTGACCTATAGATTTCCTATTTGGCTGGGATTGTTTTCCTAAAAGGATGTGGCAGCTGGTTTTGAAAATTTCCTAGTCTTGAAAGGATATTTAATGGGCAACAACATAGTTTCCATGTGTGCTATGGACTCCATCTTAATGTGGAGTCCTTATGGTGTATGGAAATAATTATTCTATCCTTATTATAATAGGAATCTATCATTAAATAAGTTTTCAAGTCAGCTAAGAATACTTTGCAAACAAGAAAAATAAAAAGGAGACAACTTCAGATTTGATTCTCCTAGCTTATATGAGACTTTTAAATGACATCAAATATAATCCTATCATATTTAGGATATTATATTCGGATTTATTATTGTTATTATTATACTCTTTTTAGTTTATGGTTTATTTATATTATTTGGGTTTAATTGTAAGTGGGTATCATATAAGTCCACGTAAGGGGTCCATTAGGGTTTGTTCCAGTCTAGAGTGAGTATAAATAAAGCAATAACCAAACATGTAAGTTAGACAACTCAGATTAATAAAACTTCTTGTTTGCCGCACATGTTGTGTGTTGGTGGGATAATCTCCCTTCTTTGGTTCTCTAAAGAATTGAAAAATGACTTATCGAAGAACAACTGACTTCGTGACGTCATCCTTATACTTCTCGTTCGTGAATCAATATTCATTGGGTAGGGGTTTTCGTTTCCAATAGTGCTGGTGCCTAGGTACAAGTTATCTTTGTGTTACACTCCTATCAAACCTGGTTTACTTGGCTTTCTAGGAATCGGTATCTTTGTGTGTGGGTTGCGTGACTACGTGATCACGAGGTTCACATCATTTGGTATCAGAGCTTGGCTCCATTAATCAGGTTATATCCTTTTATTTCTTGTATTGTTGTTTTTACCTTCAACGTTAATTTTTCTTTGTGTTCTTTGTTTTGGTTGTCTTTATTTTGGGTATGATCTTGTTTCAAATCAGTTTTGGTCAGATTGTCTTTTTCCTACATTATTCTTGATTAGTTGCGTTGAATTGAGTCTTTTGGGATTAAAAAAAGAAGGGTGTCATATTATTCTTTCTTTCAAGAATTTCTTTTTAGAGTAAAAAAAATCAGAAAACGTTATTTAGGACAAAGGGGTTTGTTTTGCTTCTGTTTGCGTCCACTTATCAAACCATATTGTAATTATGTCAAAATTGATATTCTGGTTATTTATGGTGAAATTGCACAATATATCAATTTTCAACTCATTTGGACATCGTTTGGTTTAGGTTCCAAATTTAGGTTTTAAAGGGGCTGATTCACGTCAGTTTCACGTCCATATATCAAATCAATTCGGAATTAAATCAAACTTGATATTCTATTTTTTTAGGGTGAATTCATTCTAAATATCAAATTTTAGACAATTTGGAAGTCGTTTGGTTTAGGGTCCAGATTTGGGTCTAAACTCTAAAGGGGTTTGTTACGTTCATTAATTGAGAGTCTATGTAATTTTGGGTCAGTTTTCAGTCCTCAGTGTCTTCTTATTTTCTTTACTGTCATTAGCTTTTGTTTTAGGTTCTGATATATATATATATAAAAATACAAAGCGAGTATTAGAATCAGGATTTCAAGTATTATGGCAAAAAAAAGATGAGGATTCAAAATGAGAGGTGGTATCAAATGGAGAGAAATAAAGAGATTAATGTTCTAAAAAAAGAAACCAAAAGTCTGTCCCGTATTCTAAGGGAGATGCAGCAAGAACTTTATGTGTTAACAACATTAGTCGATGCCCATCAAGCTTCAAAAAGATAGGAGCAAAAACACCGCAATGATGATAGACAAAAGAAAAGGCAATGGTACCTTCATTCAAAGTTGTTGGCAATGATTGTTGGCAAGAAAAGAACTCTAAAAGCTTCAAAAAGAGGCTAAAAACATGTCCCTTATCCCTGTTAATGATTTGAGGACAAATCATCTTAAAGAGAGAGGGAATGATACGATCCAGGCAACGAAAAAACAATCAGATTCGGATTCCGACGTAAAATGCGCAACTGTCTAGTTTCACGGGAACAATCATAATTCTCAATCTGATCGTTGGATCAGGCTGGAATTTTACGTGGAGTCTTTTGACATATTTCCCTCCCTTGGGTTAAAATTTTAGGCGAATCAAAGTTTGAGAAGGCATTGCAATACTGGTCAACAAAGGCGATTCGAATTTTGTTATTTACTTCCTTTTGACTTGTGGTTTTTCTTAAAAGGATTTGACAGCTGATTTTGGAAATTTTCTAGTCTTGAAAGGATATTTAATGGGCAACAACATAGTTTCCATGTGTGCTATGGACTCCATGTTAATGTGGAATCCTTATGGTGTATGGAAATAATTATTCTATTCTTATTATAGTAGGAATCTATCATTAAATAAGTTTTCAAGTCAGCAAAGAATACTTTGCAAACAATGAAACTAAAGAGGAGGCAACTTCATATTTGATTCTCCTAGCTTATATGGGACTTCTAAAGGGCAGCAAATCTGATCTTATCATATTTAGGATATTAAATTCAGATTTATTATTGTTATTATTATTTTCTTCTTAGTTTAAGGTTTATTTATATTATTTGGGTTTAATTGTAAGTGGAAATCATATAAGTCCACATAAGGGGTCCATTAGGGTTTGTTCCAGTCTAAAGTCAGTATAAATAAAGTCATAACCAGACATGTAAGTTAGACAACTCAGATTAATAAAACTTCTTGTTTGCCGCACTTGTTGTGTGTTGGTGGGATAATCTCCCTTCCTTAGTTCTCTAAAGAATTGAAAAACGACTTATCGAAGAACAACTGACTTCGTGACATCATCCTTATACTTCTCATTTGCGAATCAATATTCGTTGAGTGGGGGTTTTCGTCTCCAATAGTGCTGGCGCCTAGGTACAAGTTATGATGTGGACCAGCCTAGAAACACCAGCAATGACCCATTACATGTTCCAAATGGTCCAATGACTCGGTCTAAGACAAAGGCATTAAAAGAGGCATTGAATGCATTGGTTTTGAATGTTTCAACCAAGTCAGAATTGAAAGGTCCATTAGAGTATAAAGAGGAGACCCTAGTACATCTTATCTATGTGCAAAAGGGGTCCAATACAACCTTATTTGAGCCATGAGGTGAGGACACCAAAGGAAACAAAAGAATCCTACTACAACTTGGAAACAACATGAGTGACTACCTTTTCCTTTTGTTTCTAGGATTAAGGGGCTGCATGGAAGGCTATAAATAAGCATTGAATCAGTTTTGTAATATTTTACTTCTCTTCTTCTCATGACAGAACATGGATTTAATATTAGGGGCTTTATTTTATTTTGTTAGCTACAGCCCAAGGCTTGTTTGGGCTTAATTAATACTTTGTTTTCAGTTAGGATCCGAGGCTTGTTTGGATTAAGTTATGGGCTTTTCAGTTTAGGGTTTTTGGTCAGTTTTGAGTGGACCTCATATAAGTCCACATAAGGGGTCCATTAGGGTTAATTTTTCAAGAACTATTTAAACTCATGTAAGCCAAAATTTCAGCGGCTTTGATGATTATTACTTCTGAATTTTTCAGTTTTAACGTGTGACAATGATTCTTGCATTCTTCAGTTCTTGAACGAACTGAATTTGACTTATCGAAGATTAACTGGCTTCGTGACGTCATTCTATTTAATCCAATAGTTTGGTGCCTTGGGCAGGTTTCCATTGTGTCATACTCCTATCATACCTATTTCGGCTTTCTGGGATCAGGTCTCAATCTTGATTGTGGGTTGTGTGACCACGTGATCACGAGGTTCGCATCAAGTTATATTTGTGTTACACTACTATCAAACCTGATTTACTTGGTTTTCTAGGAATTAGTGTCTTTGTGTGTGGGCTGCGTGATCACGAGAATTTGACTTTATAATTTGTTTCTTTTTATTTTACCTTTCTATGAGGTTAGCATGGTTTGCAGGTTTACTAGGGTAACTCGGGTTTTCCTAGTTTACAAGTTTGATGGGATATCTTCTTTTTTTTTAATTGAACTTGACTTTTTTATCATCTATTTTTCTCTCATATAGTTAAAAAAAATAGTTTCAGATAAAATTTATGTTATCAAACTTTATAAAATCCATGGATATATTCACAGGTTTGGCTGGTTGACTTGGTTCTTATGTCTGGCAAGTTTAATTTTTTTAATTAGTTTTTATTTTACTTCATCCTTAGATACTTGGTTAATTGAGAATTTAATTTCATAATTGGTTTCTATTCGCCTTTTATGAGATTATCGCGATCTAAAAAAAATCCTAGTATTGAGTTGGTGTTTGATTTCACAATCGTCTATTCTTATTATCGTATAGTTAAATAAAAAATAGTTTTTTTATAAAAAAAACAAATTATAATCCCTGTGCAATCTATAACTTAGTTCATAGATTTAGCGTACTAACCCAAGCTTACCCGATTTATTGGTTTGACGAGTTTACTCACCGATAGTATTTGCTTCTTTTTTTTTTGTTTTTGGTCTTTTAATTGTTTTTAATTTATTTATTTTTAATTTCATCCTTTAATATTGGATTGATTGAGAAATAGATTGTATTATTGATTTTCATTTGCTTTCTACAGGGATAATTATCTTAAATAAGTGTCTATTTTAGGTTGTTGCTCAATTTTGTAATCATATATTTATATCATATAATTAAATAAAAAAAATAAAAAAAAAGTTATTGAACCTAATAGAGTTCATGACTCAGGCCGCAAGAAGACCGAGGTCGATCCAATATGTCACTGTCTCAATATTTAAAAAACAATTGTCATCTTGAAGTTTTTTTAAAAGTTAAGTCATGTTTTTATCAATCATCAAGGTTGTATTTGGATCTATGAATCGATCGACTCAAGTCAAGTTAGCTCCCGCATGGTTTAATTAAAAACTTGAGTTGGACAAAGAGTTGAGTCGGGAGGTTTCAAAATTAATTCACTTGGTTATGTTTAATAACACTATTAAAAAATTATTTGTGCTCTTAATATTTCTTTTACATTTTAAAAAAATTGGTCTGATTTATGGCGGAGCACGGGCCAATATACTAGTCAGAACTCTAAAATGTTTAAAAACAATGGAGAATATTAAAATTATATTAAAGTTATTAAATTGTTGAATTAGATCAGTTATTTTTTTATGGGAGGTCTTTGGATTATCTTTCTCCTTTTTAACTCATTTTAATTAAAGGATTCATAAAATGTTTATTATTTCTTTTAAAAAAAGTCTGTTGGCATTAAAAAAATCCTTTCAATGAAAAAATTTTAATTTTTTAATCTGCAAATTGATTTCTATTCCAGTTAAATGTAATTAAATAAAATTGATAAAAATATATAGGTTTCAGACCAGGCTAATATTTAGCTCGGGCTATGCCACGGGTCAGATAAAAGATATTTGAATGTAAAAAGAATAATGTCCTTGTTCTATTATTTTTTTAACATAAAAAAATTTTGAAGAGTGAAGAAAAAATTAAACATGTTACCCACCCCTTCTTTTGAAAACAAAAATATAAGATGACGCGTCATAAGCTTGTCTAGATTAATGTCATAAAAGAGATGGTTAAAAATCGGGCTAGGGTTCTTTTGTATCAAAAATCAAATTTCTTAATCTATTTTTACCCAAAATCACCCAGTAACATCCTTAGTACTTCAATAAATCAATCTCTTAACTCAAAATACTTCTAAGTTGCCTCACTAATTCTTTCATTTACAAATTTGAAAAGACATTGTTACTATTCATGAGTTATTTTTTTCATATTAGTTACATAATAATTGAAAAAAAAAACATTGTTACTATTCTCATAAAAATATATAATATTATTTGAGAACCATGACACAATTGATCAACAAATGAAATATCATGTTAATTTTTTAAAGTACATTTAGATAAAAATAAAAAAAATAAAAAACAAATAGGCAGGGTTTCACCTAAGCGGCTAGCCTTGTTGAAAGAAGGCCGACCCAAAGCGCTTGCTTTTTTTTTCTTTTCTTTTTTTAAAGGGTGGATAATATGTAATCTAACCACCTTATTTTTTTTAAATACAATAAACAATATAATGTTTGATGTTCTAGATTTTGGCCATCGAAAAGGTGGTTGAAAAATCAAGCTGGGGTTTTTTAGGCCCAAATATTCTTTTTTTTTTCCAGTCTAAAAACACCTGATAAACATATTTGCAATGTAATAAATCAACTCAAAATACCCCTAAATTTGTCTAAAACCACAAAATCAATTTGAAAATAAAATCCTCTTTCAACTCTGATTTTATTTTTTGTCGAAATGAAAGCAAAAAACACCTTAATGGAACTCTTCTCATTGCATAAAACTTGTTGACACAAACAATAATATTTTTCATGGCTAGAATGTGGCTAACCTATGATTTTCTCTCTCCATTATTTTTCATCTAGTCTCTCTCTTCTCTTCAAATCAATGATTGAAAAATTAATTTTCATTCCATAGAACTTGTTGACACAAACAATAATATTTTTCATGGCTAGAATGTGGCTAACCTATGGATTTCTCTCTCCATCATTTTTCAGCTAGTCTCTCTTCTCTTCAAATCAATGATTGAAAAATTAGAAAAATTAATTTTTGGGAAAAAAATTTCAAAAACTAAAGAGACCAAAAATAGACACAGAAAAGTAGGGGGATCAAAGCGAACATTTTCGAGCCAATTTGTAATTGCCCACTTGGTTTCTCTGCCTTTTACATTTTGGCCATTTTTCTTGAATTTCTCTATTCTTTAACAATTTTCAAGAAATTAGTAATTAATTTTGGGAAAAAAATGGGAAAAAAAGGACGCAAAAGAAGAAAAACATGTTAATAAAAAAGAAGTGAATGAATAATAATTTGTGACAATGAATGAATTGTGAAAGTATGCAATGTTTTAGTTATATATATATATATAATAAATAATATGATAAAAAAAATGTTCATTTTCCCATCACAACCATCTACCAACGCTTCCTTTCATAATTCAAGAATAAGATTACATTATAGAATAAAATAGTGAATGAATAGTAAAGTATATAATGTTTTAGTTTTTTATAATATAATATAATATAATATAATATAATGTGTAATGTATATTATGATAAAAAAATATTCTTCTTTCCCATCACAACCATCATCAATGTTTCCTTTTCTTAATTCAAGAATAAAATTACATTAAATCATAAAACGGTAAAAGCATATCTATAAAATAACCATGGTAAATTTTTTTTAATATTTATAAAATCTTACCAACATCATGTTAGTATCATTATATGTTGTAAATAAAAATAATCTTTAAAATCAAAGTTTAGTCATGCTAAGAGTATCTACATTCATGCTCCCTCCAATTTAACTAAAATAGCTAAAAAATCATTATAACTAATTAACTAAAAAAAATTATCACAATGATTCTCTTTAAAATAAAGAATCATGATGTTGCGATGTCGCGGTCGCACAAATTAATTACCCTAGCTTAAAACACACAAGATAGTATAGAGCAAGCAATGGATCGATCCCACGAGGAAGATTTAGTTCAGATTTTTATGGTATACGTTATGCAATTAGGGGGTTTTGATTTGTGATGATATAAACTATGGAAGAAATTAAACTAGCAAACAAAATTAATTGAAATCGAAATTTATCAAGAAAACAAACCTTGGTCGCAAGCACACATCCACTAACAGAAATTAGAACCGATCCTTGAAACGAAAATTGCAGTTTATGTTTTGAAATTTTATCTTTTCTTAACGTTGATTAATTAACGGATCCGCCGTATAACTAATCCTAACCAACAAACAATCAAAGTGTCCGCACTAATGATTCAATTTAATGGCAGCTTTAAGAACTAGATAAT
>Ga0307515_10007162_pt1 | contig 22121 bp, 12 predicted proteins | sample 17_EM_MG_FD_194513 | JGI IMG/M metagenome (GOLD analysis project Ga0307515, IMG submission 194513) | Populus trichocarpa ectomycorrhiza microbial communities from riparian zone in the Pacific Northwest, United States - 17_EM | ecosystem: Host-associated > Plants > Roots > Unclassified | place...
TGGCACTGTTCACGGTGTTCATTACATATAGGTATACCGACATAATGTATCCGTTGGTATATTCTAGAGACTACTGGATTTGTTCCCCCTTCTCCCTAGCACTATTCACGATGTTCATTATATATGAATATACTAATAGAATTTGTTCGTTGGTATATTCCAAAGACTATAAGAACTATTCACTTATCAATGCGTTGATAATTAATGTTTTTTTGACTGTTGAGTTTTCCCAACAACATTACCGGTAGAATGAAAAGCCATTGGTAATATTTAGAAGGGCTTTCTAAATATTTTCGTGAAAGTCACAAATTTTCATTTGACTTTACTGACAAAATGAAAAGTCATTAGTAATTTCATCGGCAAAAACTAAATTAAAAGACCAGAATCAGAACAGACATGGCTTTATCTTCTTCTCTCTTCTTCTTCTTTCACAACACCATTTCTCTCTCTTTCTTTTCTCTTCTCTATCATCTTCTTAGCCACAATCGAGCATTTTATTCTCTTCTTATCCTCAGTTATGTTGTCTTTCTTCATTTTTCTTCTTATTGTTTTTTTTTAGGTTTATTAACAATCTCTTTTCTTTTTTCTTTTTAAATTATCAGTCGAAATTAAGCACAACATTAATGTAAGTATTTTTCATTCCTTTTTCTCTCCTTTTTTGTGTTTTTTTTTTGTATTATTTTTGTTTTTTAATGTTATTATTTTTGTTCAGTTTTATGTTCTTAATAATTTTATGAATTAATAAATGTGTTGAATTTTAGTTGTTATTGAAATAATTTTTGCATTACTTTGTTGAATTTTAGTTATTTGTTTTTCAAATTTGTTCAATTTCAATTAAATGTGTATGATTAATTTTAATTATTATTTTGTATTTATTCCATTTAGAGTAATTTTTATAAATTTAGGATTAAAAATATTATCACTTAGAAATAATTGTGTTGAATTTTAATTATTATTGTAATACTTTTTGCATTATTTTGTTGAATATTAGTTATTTTCTTTTTCAATTTTGTTGTTCAATTTCAATTAATTGTGTAGGATTAATTTTAATTATTATTTTGAATTTAAGTAAATTTAGAATTTTCTTTTTGTAAATTTATGATTAAAAATATAATCACGTAAAAAATAAAAAATTTCTATGAAATTGAATTATACGAATTGTTAGAAGAAATTGAATAAAATCAACTTGTTTGTGGCATATATATTGTGTATTTGCAAGTTTAAAAATTTTAGGTAGTCTCCCATATAAAGAGATGCTATCGAATTTTAAAGAAAAAGTAGGAATGGTTTAATTTTTTTAAATTTATGTAAATGCCTAGAGGAAAGTCTATTACACGTCGCGAGGACATGATCACACTACTAATTCTTCTAGCAACAGTGCTGATGACCATGAGTCATTAGGTGCCAACCAAGAACAGATACTTGAGGTACATGCATCGACTCACGACGCAAGCTCGTCAATTGCGATGCCACAATGTCGAGGGGGGGTCCTTTTACAACGGAATCTATTCACTAGCTAGTACGAGGCCTAGTGGAAGAAAAATCTTTCAATGTAAGTTTGTTTTGCTATCATAACGACATATTTAATAATTTTTGAAAAAAATACTTTCATTTAACGAATGCAATTTTAGGTTTACAAACATTGAGGTTGCGAGAATAATAACATCGGCCTTTAAATCTTTGCTGGAAATTTCATTGTTTTAATAAAGCCAGGTTTCTAAATATCCTGAATGAAAACCGCAAGTCAATGCATGGTTTTCAACGTTCAAGGTTATTAAATATTTTTTTTATGTTAATTTGGACTATTTGTTGAAATTACTGAAAATTTTCTTTTATAAATTTTTACTTCAAGGGAAAGTTTGAATGAGAGAGAGATGATAGTAATGTTGCGAGGAGGGTTTGGAAGAATCACACTGCAAATAAGTAAGATCGAATTCAAGATAATTTTTTTTATTTCAAATAATAAAATTTTATTTTTCATTTACTAACAAATAATTAATTTGTACCATATAGGTTGCATGATTTTTTGTATGAGGCGCATAAAAAAACCAAAAAAATATGCGAAAGAAAGAGAGCTTTCAGGCTGGAATGACATGACAATGTGGATGGATATCAGACCATCGTACGTCTCAGAGGCTGTATGGGTGGAATCCATTCATCACGTGATGTCTGCGCGTGTCACACAATGGTTACAGTTCGGTGCGAAAAATCTGAATCGGCGTGTTCAAGGTTCTATTACCATGCACATCGGTAACTCTATTCCGTTCATTTCGCATGTGAAGCGGTTAAGTGGTTGTTATTAAATCCATTTTTTATTGGTTGTTTTTTTATAAATATATTTAACTGACAACTTTTTTTTTTCTTGCAGGCTACGGTTCTTGGAGATGAGTCAAGCCTGATAGAGCTTTTTGTTAAAACACATATGCATAGTGATGACCACCAAAAAGGGGTGCAATAGTTCGTGCATAACCAAGCTCAATACTTTACGGTATACTGGTTTTCAACCATTTTTATCTTAAGTTATTATTTCCTTGAATTTAATGAATTTATATATATAATAGCCAGTTGAAGGAGAGATACGAGGATGATCCTTTGACCTATCAGGATATCGATTCGGATTTGTGATTAGAGGCAAGATCATCCGGTGAACCCAATAGAAATTGGATGTACGAACTCTCTGGCATTACGATCAAGAACTTGCAGATGACCCGTAGTACTTTGATTGATGGATACTCGCAATCGATTCTGAGCACTCAAACTCCGGAGTCCGCGGTGATGTTACACCAACGAGTACAAGTTCAGACGACCCATCTTAATGATAAATATGAAGCATTCACTACTGAATATAAAGAACTTTGCCGATTAGTAATGGAGATGAGATCATATATGAGTGGTTCATGTGGACCTTTTAATTGGTCCCACGGTCCCGACGATGAAAAACCTCATCCTCCTCTTCCTCCTCTTTTAGCACTGCCTCTATTTTAGATTTATTGTATTTGAATGTACAAAAATTTAAATTTGTAATAAATATTTGATTTTAATTATTTTTCTACTTCTGATCAATATTTTTTGTATAAAAGATATTTTTAAAATAGTATTGACGGGGTAACCGACAAAATAACTCCGTCGGTATATTCCAAAGAGAATTGGATAAGAATTACTACAAATATCACTACTATTGTTAACTTATCGATGAAATTACAGATGATATTTTATCAGTGATATGTTATATTTACAGATGGACAAATAAAAATACCGATAGCATTACATATGATTTTTCTGTCGGTGATATGTTAAATTTATTGATGGAGATACCGATGGAATAAAGTGGATAGTTTTTTTTACTCGCCTTTTTCGTCTATAAATCCATCAGTATATTTATTATCGATGAACTTACTGACATTCCATAAATTATCGACAAGAGTTTTTCCGATGGACTATTTCCGTTCGTGAGTCCATTGGTAACTTATGTACCGATGGATTGCTAGTGTAAATACCGACATAAATTTCCGTCCATAAAACTATTAAATATGGTAATGTGCAGGTCAAATATTATTTCTTCTAACACAAAAGAATTAATGTATATGTGTTATTAACATATTTTTTGACATCGAGTAAAAAATATAATCATGAATAAAAAAGTAGATGCTTACATATAATAAAATATTATAAAGATCATTTGCGTTAATAAAAATATATAAGATCTCGAGCTAATTTTAATTTAAGAATTTAACAATGTTGCAAATGTTATAGTGAAATACCATTTCTTTAGTTTTTGTATAATAATTTTTTTAAAAAAAAGTGTAAAGAAAAAATTTAAAAAATAAATTACAAAATAATAAAGATAAAAACAAAAAGAATGGTATAAATAGGCCAAATTTAGAGTGATAAATTTTCAAAGTGTAAAAAATAAAAATAATATTTTTTCCCAAAAAAAAGTGTAAAGAAAAAAAAAGGAAAAACTAAATGAATATTAACAAAAAATGAAGATAAGAAAAAATAATGTTGATAAATAGATAAAGTGTAAAATGATAAAAATATCAAATATAAAGAGAAAAAAATTTAAGAAAAACTTATTTTCTTAAAAAAGAAAAAGAAAAACTAAAAATTATAATTTTAACACTACTACAATAAAAACAAATGCCAAAATTCATAATTATATTATTTCTAAAAGAAGACAAATTCCTTTGAGTACATGTAATGCTTGCAAGAATGTTGTTGACATTTCATTCCGTACTTGGCGCAGGTAACAGAATTTCCTAATAATCTATCTCTCTCTCGCTCTCTCTCTGCTAAGCCATACGAATTCATTATGCCAAAAGACCATCTCTTCTGATTGAAAACGGGCATTGGAAAGCTTTAGCAGGAAATGGATGTTATCTTGTCTGGATCTTTGAGAATAATGTCATGCCTTGTCGGTACAAGTTGGCTTGTGTCATCAATCTTTTTCCAAGTTTTAGCTTGTGTCATCAATCTTTTTCCAAGTTTTACTGCCACAGTGAGAAGATTTGTTCTACTTCCCAAATCTGGAGAGGGCTATCCTTTTCAGTAAACAAATTCAACAGCTTTGTATGGTTTGAAAAATTCTGTCCATCACTTCTCTTTTTCCTGATGAAATGCATGTAGACACTAGAATCTGTAAACAAACTAGGATATACTATTATCAACATTCCCGATCACTGGCTTGTTATCTGCTCATTTTTATCACGAAAGACTATCAGAACACGAGTTTTCTCTGACGAACTATCCGGATTTGGTGTATCGGCAGGCATGACAGAGAGAATGAAGAAACTCTCACCGCCATACTTATTACAAGTTGTCTCCGTTTTGGTGTCTTATCCCAGTAAATTCTGAATTACTATAGTCTTATTTCAGATAATGATAAGATACCGACCACATTTATTGACATAAGATGCCAAGTGTCTACAATAGATCGACCTTTCTGTGACTAAGCACCTTTTAAGATTCTATATCAATCACGATCGGAATCTGTGGATGATAGTGGACGTGCCCTTTATGCCTTTCTTTCATTACTCATCTCTCTCTCTCACCCTCCACAAAGAGAGAGTTGGCAGGCTTTTATTTTTTTTCCCTTTCATGATACATAAAAGTGAGTGTCGTTGGCTGGTTTCCTCCATGATTGACAAATAAAATTTGTCTTGCCAACGTTGAAATAAGGGAGTACATCCCAAGATTTTGATAAGGTCATTTGACAGAAATTGCCTGTGTAACTTCTTGCCCGAGAGGGAGGTGTTCATCAGAAAAAAACAGAAGTTTAGAAATTGATTTCATTGAGAAAATTGCGTGCACACTCTAATTAGAAAGACTTGTAGTAGCCGCCATAACAAAATCAGGAAAAAATAAAAATAAATTATATGACAATGAATTATATGCAACTTGTAAGCAGAAAAAACAAAATCATGCAATAGCTAGTCGGAATTAATGAAATGTTTTTCCTGTCCTCTGTTAATTACAGAACAGTGGTATGAAAATTATGGACTAATTAGAGAATGATTTTCATTTTTTTAATCTATTAGTAATTCAAGTTTCTTGGAACATTCCTAACTCGTTCCATTTTACATTTTTTTTAATACCAATGACAATTTTATATTTTACAAGGAAAATATTTTTCTCATGTCGGAGTAGTTATAGTTTGATGTCCAAAAAATAAAAAAAATATTTAGTTTATCATAACAATTTAATTTACAAGAATACAATGTTATACATCGGTGTAAACTTGCAAACAACACGTAATTATATCATATGAAGATTTTAGCATGCATACCATGCATATATCCAAAATAGCATAAGAAATTGAAAAAGAATCCTTATATGCATGCTAATGTATTAGATTAAATGAAACCAAAATAGGATATTTGTTGAAGCACTTTAAAAAAAATGATCAAGCTTTGTTGTTGTCAAGAGTTAATCATTTGTTCTTAAATCTTTATTGCTCTTGGTATAAAATGATGTTTACAATAAGCTTTCCAAGATTCCAACATCACTACATTGTTTAGATGCACATCTAAACAAGGTCAATGAACCAAAAAAAAAAAAAATTGTAACTCAAATATCTTTTTACGAAGACTGAACTTAGCTCTAGATTGGAAGGAAAATCAAAGAAGAAACTTTACCTAAAAAAAAGAGTAGGTAGAAAATAAAAGTGAGGAAGAGTTTGTAAAATCTAGAAAATCAATGTAGAAAGCTCTTCTTTCAACTTTTTTTATGGTGTATTTTGGAACCAAAACAAACAAAGAATTAATTATGATAATTACTAGAATTAATTTCCATTTTTATCAACTTTGATTACTTGTCATAAAACCATAATTAAACTTGAATGTTTTAGCTTTAAATTTGTTTTGAGCTGAAAAGAATTGTAGAGATTTGAAAAAACTCTTCTAAAAAAAAATTGATTATATTCATAGGCTAGATTAGACAAAACTATAAACTCATGCCTAGGACCTCGAACTTGGAACCTAGAGGCCGAGGCCCGAGATCCAAAACCAAAGCCCGAGGCCTAAAGCCCATGCTCAAGCCCGCGCGTGTGGGTTAAATCCATACTACTTTGCTTAGACTTATTTATGACCCTTCAACTTTCCACTATATAAACTACAAGAAAATCTATATCTTCTCCATGTGGGATAGAAGATTTCGAGTTTCACAAAATATGTCAAACTAAGGTTCTTTGAGATTAATTTCTTATTCACCCATAACTTATTTTAATCATGTTAATGTTTCATGTTAAAGAGATTTCGTTAGAGAAAAATTTTCAACAAAGTTTTAACCCTAAAAGTGAATATACCCTATTTTGAATTTGACCTCAAATATATTCATTAACAATGTTTTAATAAAACAAATTCCAATAATCCTCCACTTAAATGAAGATTTTTTGACTAGTATATAGACTAGAAGATTTGTAGAGATATACTAATTTGGTGGAATAGGTAGCTTTTGACTTTGAACACTTAGAGATTTTTTTTTGTTCTCACTATTGTATTCATTTTGGTTATGAATAACTTCTAGATATATGGATGCTTTACAAAATTCAGCATTTATCAAAATTCTCAAAGAAACATTCATATTTCATAATCTAAGACAAAAAAAAAAAAAATCAAACCAAACCTATGCCTAATATCTAAGATTAAGAACCTAAAGCCCAAGGCCCAAAGCCCACGCCTGAGCATGTGCATGTGCATGTGGATTAAACAAATACTACTTTGCTTAGATTTAGTTATGAGCCTTCAACTTCCCACTATATAAACTACAAAAACATTTCATTTCTTTTCTATATGGGATAGAGGATTTTATATCCTTAAAACATGTCAACTAGGGTTATTTGAAATTAATTTCTTAGTCTTACATAATTTATTTTAATCATGCTAATATTTCATATAAAAGAACTTTTGTTTAAGAACAATTTTCAACAAAGTTTTAACCTTAAAAGTGAATATACTCCATTTTAAATTTAGCCTCAAATGTGTTCATTAACCATATTTTAATAAAATAAATTCCAACACAATTGCCATCTTGTATTGATAATAAAGGAAAAAATACTTAAAAAAGTGAACAAAGATGACAATTTAACTTGAGCTCGATAGATATTAAATTAAATGCATAAGTTTGTTTTTGGATAGTTATTTCAAACCTGATCTATATATATATATATATATATATATATATATATATATTGGATCAAGTTATATATTGATACATGTGTGTTTACCTTTCAACTTTGTTTTTTTAAAGGAATTAAACCTTTTATGGTATCTTGTTGTAAGTATCATTAACATTCATGTGCATGAACACATTGTAATTAAACAAATATATGGTTTGAACATTGAACTTGATATTCAAGTGAATGTGCAATGTGTTATTGCTTAACAACATTTATTAAATTATCTTTAGTGGTGAAAGTTTGTCCAACTACCAAATTAACGCTACCAACTAAATTTCTAGAATAAATAGACCAATTATTATAAATCATGTCATCAACTTTTGTATCATAATCAAATCCTAGAACAAAAGACCTCATTATCTCATCATTGTCATTCGATATTTTAACTAAAGTCATGACACCCTCATCTTCATTATTACTAAGTTTAGAGGAGTAATACCTATGTTAATCACTGTATACAATGTTAATCCTACTTGTCTAAGTGATCACAAACTTTTATAAACATATCTTTCACTGTCCTAAACGTACCAACACCAATAAAATGCGATGTTTATCTAAATGGTCGAGTAGATATGAGTAAAAATACAGTAGCATATCCATATTCTATATTATAGGAGCTTCTATATTTAGGTCAACTAATTATATACAACTCCATTATATTTGATTCATTTTGGACGAACAATTCCATCATATTCCTAAAATCCATATCACATGTAATTGGTATAGAAAAATATTGATATTTTTCAACAAGACACCTTTAGGTGATATCTATTTTAACATCGTTATGATTCAACCCAAGTCTTTCATATATAACTTGTTTGGTATCTTTAAATGATATGCCTCTACCATTGACATTTAGGTGCATAAATAGCATACCTCTTCCATATATAATTGAATGAATGTTGAATTCAATATTCAAGTGAATGTGCAACGTGTCATTTCTTAATAACATTCATTAAATCATATTTAGTGATGAAAGTTTATCCAACTACTAAATTAACACTACCAATTGAATTCCTACAATAAATAGACCAATCATTAGAAACCATATCATTAACTCTAGTATCATAATCAAATTCTAGAACATGAAGTCTTATTATCTTATCATTATTATCTAATATTTCAACTAAACTCATGACACCCTCATCTTTATTATCATTAGATTTAGAAAAGTCATATCTACACTAATCACTGTATATAGTATTAATCCTACCTTTATCATAAATTCTCATAAACATATCTTTCACCGTCTTAGACGTGCCAACATCAGTAGAATGTGATGCTTGTCTAAGTGGTCGAGCATATATGGAAACAAATATAGTAGTGTCTTTATGCTCCATATTATAGGAACTTATACGTTTAGATCGATTAATCATAAACAACCCCATCATGTTTAATCCATTTTGGATGAAAAATTTCATTATATTCCCAAAATTCATATCACATGTAATCGATACAGATGTTCCCTAACAAGACACCTCTAGGTGATATCTATTTCAACATTATTATAATTCAACTCAAGTCTTCCACATATAATTTGTTTGGTATCTTCAAATGACATACCTCTAGTATCATTTAAGAACTTAGTACTTTTGTCAATGTTAGTGATACTATTATTCGTACAATAAATAACGGTGCCTCCTTAATGAAACAACATAAGAAGTTGAAAGATATAATTTGTAAAATAAAAATACCTATTTCATAAAAAAATTATTAGTCTCAAAATTCAATACAAATCCTAATTTCTATTATTTTGACCTTAATAATATCAATGAAAACGTATCTAATTGCATTAATTAAAACCTACATTAACTTAGTTGAAACAAAATCCCTAATTACAATAATTTTTACCAAAATTTAACGCAAACTGTAGTTGCTATGATTTCGATTATAACTTTATTAATAATATCAATTGATTGAAAAACTAACTAATTGCATCAATTTAAATTTTTTTTTATCTTAGTTTAAAAAATATTCTCAAATATGGCAAGTAACCCCAAAATTCAACTTAGGCCATAATTTTTCTAATTCAAACCTAATTGATTCCATAAATAACACCAATTGCATTAAAACACACATGATTGCTTGACCCAAACCTGAAATTATTTTAACATCAACAAAATACCCAATTATCAAACACCACACAAACAATCATAAATCAAAACTTAAAATTCCTCAATCCAACAATAAAACCCATAAACTAACAAAAAATGCAACTATTCTACCTTGATTTTTCTATGGTAAGGTGGTAGTTCTACCGATTGTCATGGAGGGCAGGTTGTAAATCCCAGATTGGGTTGATGATTTACAACAAAAAAAAATAAAAAGATTTGTGAAGACGAAGGGAGGATTGTTTTAGTGTTTTGATAGAAGATTGAAAGCGATTTTCAGCAATTGAAAGCTGTTCTAGTTGTAGCTTTTAAGGTTCTAGAGTTTTTTTTTTTAAAGGAGCGGTAGACATAGAAAGCTGATGAAGTTTTTATGCCCATTATAATTGATATTCAGAATTGTGGTTCTATTTTGATAATTGCAGTTTAAAATCGTGATTTTAATAATAAATATATTCAAATTATGCTATTTTTTTAATATTTTTTTAAATTGTGTCATTTCACTAAAATTTGATACCGTATTTCCAAAATTCCTTAATAAACATGAATGTAGAAATTCAATTAAGAATTTTATAAAACACTAGGAATTTAATAAGGACAGAGTTCTTAAGAGGCTTGATCAATAACCTCGGTATAACAAAAATACTCATCTATGGTATTGCTAGAACAAAATAATACATAATGAGTGGACCAAAGATTATTAGGTATTTTTAGTGTAATATTCCCAAACGACTTCATTTATTTTTTTTTTTAAATAATTAGAGTTGATTTGACCGAACTTATCTAGGTTTAGTCAGATTAATTATATCTGATAGATTAATTAGATTTTATTGAATTATTAGGTTAACCAAATTTAATGGGATGAATATTTAAAATAATTTTAAAAAAACTTAATTCTATATTTACGATCCTTAGAAACTAAGATTCACGAGTTAAATCGAGTTTAATATTAATTATGTACACACGTCAGACGGTGAATGATCAGTGGAGAACTTCAACCACTCCAGATATGTCCAAGGTCCGAACCTATCTCCTCTACGTGCACAGGAGGTCAAACCCCACAGGGTAAAACTGCAATTTACTTTAAACATAAGGGTAAAACCAAACCAAAACATCCAAATAAGTAGTATAAAATCGCCACCTAATGAGCTTCTGCCGCGTACATGTACATACATTCCCTCACACCCGCACCGAAAACATACCATTGTTAGAGACACACTCTCTTATCCATCACCCACACACTGTCTCTTTCTACAAAATCTCTCTCCCTCTAGAAAAAGAAAAAACAAAGAAAATGGGAAAATAATAAATTTAGTACCCAAAAAAATAAGGTAAAAAAATCAAGAATCTTTACTGCTTTTTGTTTCTGGAATATATTTACTTATAAAGAGCTTTTTTTCCCCATTTCTTTGACACCTTTCATTGCATAAGTACACCTCTCTTTCTCTCTGTTTTGTATTTTTTGCTCTCTCTTGGTGAGAACTGAAAGAAAGATTTTCTTAGTAAGTTTGTGATGATCAGTGATTTAAAAGTTTATTTTTTTTTATCTTGGATTTTATGTTATTTTTATGTCAATTATTGTCTGTGTTTGGATTGTTATGGTTTTGTGTCAGTGATTTAGTTTTGCTTTTACTGATTTGCTAATTTAATATTTATAGAAGTGTGCATGTTGTTTAGAATTCAAGTGCAAAAACTAATGATGAAAAAAGATGGGGGCATGTTGGATTTTCTTGAATTGTTGATTTAGTTACGATTCTGTGCTATTTTTCAGCTGCTTTGATTTTTTTTATTTAAAAAAATGAATTCTATTATTGCTCATGCTTTCAAAGGGTTCTATGGACAATTGGGTTTTCTTTCTTGAGGTTTAACATTGATATTTTAAACCTTTTATTTGTTTATTTATTTATTTTGGTGGAGAATACTAATTCTTTGAAAACATGATCAGTCGTTAGTGGTGGTTTTTTCGACCGAATATGTTTTGTCAGGATATTTTAATGGATGACATTTAAACTGAATTTATTCAAATATTTTCTTTCTGTTTATGGTGGTTATTGACAATAATCTAATTGGGATTTTCTTGAATGGCTAGTATGGAATTATTTTGGTTTAAACTAAGTTTACTTGAAAATGTGCTTTATGTTCATTGTTGATTAAATGCTATTGTGCCTGGTCTTAAGTGGAATTTTGGTTGTAGGGTTTTGTGGAGAGTAAAGGGAGTGTTACTGTGATGGGGAAGGGTTCGAAGATCAATTGTAAGTCAGCATCTCATAAGCTTTTCAAGGACAAGGCGAAGAACCGTGTTGATGATCTTCAAGGGATGTTCTTGGATCTGCAGTTTGCAAGGAAAGAAAGCCGCACGGTTGATGTGGCTGTCCTTGAGGAGCAAGTTCATCAGATGCTTCGTGAATGGAAAGCTGAGCTCAATGAGCCTTCTCCAGCATCTTCTTTGCAACAAGTTAGGATTGAATATCTTATCCCATTTATAGTCCATGTATATCTTTACATACCATGTATGTATGTGAGAACTTGGCATGTATTCAGTTCTTGTGATGAGAATGCATGATATTTTGTTTGTACTGGATGGTTATCATAATTGTGAATTGCAACCTTTGTGGGATTATAGGGTGGTAGTCTTGGGTCATTCTCAACGGACATATGCAGGCTGCTGCAGCTTTGCGAGGAGGAAGATGATGCCACTAGTGCATTAGCAGCACCAAAACCGGAACCTAATGATCAGAGCTTGCAAGTTGGAAACAATGTCGTCTTTCAAGAGGTAGGTTTTTTTTTAACCTTGTGCGGTTATTTTGTGAGGTTTAGTGTGAGTTTGGTAATGCGGTGTAGATTGCTTTTCAAAGGTGCTTTTCAATTGAAAATGCATTAAAATGATGTTTTTTTTTTGTTGTTGAAATCAGCACATCAAAACTATTGAAAAACACCTAAAAAAGCATCAATTTATTGCACAGTTTGAAAATCAAATTCAACCACAAAAACAAACAATCCGTATAGGCTTTGCTAATGAAAAAACAGATTGGAGATCTAGAATACGATTGCTGTTTGTTGTCACAAGGTAATTGAATTAAGCATGTGTTGGTAGAAAGTTCAGCTATCTTCTCCTTTTATTGGATATAGGTTTTTGCATGTGTCGCTTTCATATTTACAGCATTGGTTTGCTGTCCATGGTTATCAATCAAATCACTAAACAAGGTTGAAAGCCAGACTTGAGTGCTCATGCAGCTTAAAATAGGGAATCTTGAGAAGAAATATTGACCCTTACTTGTTTAGAAAGTCAGGTTTTTGGCAATTTCAGTTCAGTTCTGTTATTAAGCTGCACTCTTGTGGGTGGAAGGCTTGATTTGGTAATGAATTGAATTTTAGAGCTTTATTCCAAAAATATGAAATCTGATCCAGTGTTCAGATTTTACGTAGAGTTGGCCATTGCATGGTAGGGTTCATGCAATGTTCACATCTTCTTTTAAGGAGTATTTGCTTTTCATATTTACTTGCGCGTCCATTATGCCCTACGCTAAATGACAAAAAAGAAAGAACAATTAAGAGATTTACGCTTAAACTAAAAGGAAAAAAAAAGATTATCTTAATTCAATTCCACTAATTTTGGATTTGTACCCAACAAGTGAATTTATTATACACTTCAAAACAACTTTGTTAATTGATTTTAGTCCAACTCCTCCCCCAAATTTATTATTGGAGGCTGTAAAGAAAACCAAGGAATCTAATTTCCCCAAGAAATCTCAAGGGCTGGAATAGTATTGGTAGAGAGTGGAGAAGAAGATTATTGTAGGGTACTCTGTCTGTTGTTTTGTGCTTATTGATTCAAAGGTTGCCCATGATGACGTTGGACTCTTGGAACCTAGTCAGAGTGCAAGTTAAAAAAATAAATTGCTTAGACAAGTATTAAATGGGTTTTGGTGATGGATGAGGTTTGGGGGATACAATAATGCACTGCTATAGGCCATAATGCAAAACTTGCTTACTCTACGCTCGCTTGGGATATTAATGGAAGATTAATGATGGATAATAACCTTCTACTCTTGGGTGCCAGTTATTTGCAGTTCTTTGTGTCTTATTCTATCTACATTTCATCTTATTTCTAGTCCGAGTCTGTCTGATGATTTGCCTTCTGAGTTAATAACATTTGAGCGATTTTCTTGAAATACAATTTCATCTCAAGTACCTGCTCTATAGGTTATAACTAGAAAATGTATATTATCTCAGCATAAAGTTGGTATATTTCTGGTGTATTCAGATCATAAAATTTCCTTACTTTTGTATGTTTTCTGCAGTTGTCTTGCTTAAGAGTAAACAAACTATGAAAAGATGTATAAAGTATGTTTTTTTTTCAACTTATCCTCTTTGCTTAGTGACTGCATGGTGATTTAGTTTTTGGCTGTTTGTAGTCCTTGTGTTTGTTTGTTTTGAGACTTGAAATGCTTTTACTTGGAGCTTAAAATGGCTTAGTTTTACCTTGTCATGTTTTGAGAATGTTGCATATCTAATTTGCTTTATTTGCATAATTGCATTAACTTTGGTGTGTGGCTAAAACTGAAAAGGATGCTCACAGGTGATTCTGGTTTATTTGATTCAGGGATATGGTGTGAATCATGATCAGCAAGAGCATGTCTTCCCATTTGTTGATCAATGCAAAGACTCCCCTTCAGGAGTTCGTAGCATGGTGATTAATAACATGGAAGGGGTTGCTCAGTTGGAATACCATCATTTTGATTTACCTCAGAATTCTGAGCAAAACTTTTACACTGGTTTTAATGACATGGATTTGGGTGAGGATGCTACCCATCTTGTTTCCAGCTATCTACCAAGCATGTGTCCTCCGCCTTCAGCTTTCTTAGGCCCAAAATGTGCCCTTTGGGATTGTCCAAGGCCTGCTCAAGGAGGGTTGGACTGGTATCAGGACTATTGTAGCAGCTTTCATCATGCCGTAGCATTGAATGAAGGGCCACCTGGACTGAGTCCGATTCTGAGACCTGGAGGAATTGGTCTGAAAGACGGTCTTCTATTTTCTTCCCTTAGTGCAAAGGTTGAAGGAAAAGATGTTGGAATCCCAGAATGTGAGGGAGCTGCAACTGCGAAGTCCCCATGGAATGCACCTGGTATGTTAATATATGTTGCTTTATGTCTTTGGTGAGCAGTAGCTATTTTATTATTTCTATTTGAAGAAGAATAAGTCTTCTGATAAATCCTTTGCAATTTTTGTATGTTCAATTAATTTTCTTCTAATATCACAGAGCTATTTGATCTTTCGGTTCTCAAGGGTGAAACAATTAGGGAATGGCTCTTTTTTGATAAGCCTCGCAGAGCATTTGAAAGTGGGAACAGAAAGCAAAGGTCATTGCCTGATTACACTGGGCGTGGTTGGCATGAGTCAAGGAAACAAGTTATGAATGAATTTGGAGGGTTAAAGAGATCATATTACATGGATCCACAACCACTGAACAATTTTGAGTGGCATCTTTATGAATATGAAATCAATAACTGTGATGCTTGTGCATTATATAGATTGGAACTGAAGGCTGTTGATGGAAAGAAGAGTGCTAAGGGGAAACTAGCAAATGAATCAGTTGTTGATCTGCAGAAGCAGATGGGGAGACTCACTGCTGAATTTCCCTCTGACCACAAGCGTGCTGTCAAAGGACGGACCAAAGTGAATGCTAAGGCTGGTGTCAGAAATGTTTATTCAGGCGCAACCCGGGCGGCACCAACCAATGAAGCATATGACTATGGGCCAGGTCCGCATTATGATTATCTCGTTGAGAATCTAGGAGACTACTATCTGACACAGTTTAAGAAACCATGATTGATGTGGAAGCAAGCATTGTTTGTCGTCTAGTTGCATTAGCTTAGGCAACTTTTCATAGTAGTGATGCATGGGTCTTTAGTTTTCCAACCTCAATAACATGAGTTCAAGCACCTTTTTCACCACAGAATCGTGCATAGTTCATTCACTTGAGCGCTGCCTGCATCACTGTTGTGGAAGCTGGAGCGTATTCTAATTTATTGAAGGTGAAGAAAAATGGCTGTTTTTCCTCAGTCCATTTTTATATAACTGATATGATATGCTGATTCACCCTGGAAAGTGGAAAATCACCAGAATAGCAAGTGATGGATGCAAACAATTGCTAATATACTAATATACTTCACATTTTTTTTTGGGAGGGGGGATTTAAGACTATGCTACTAATAGCTGCTGTTTTCATGCTAATGGAAGATACGTTTTCATTAGGACTTTCCTGCTCTCAAGTATATGATATTGTCTGTTTAAATCGTTATGCTCTCTACTCTTTTTCAGGAATTTGTAAATATTATTTCGAAATTTTACAAATCTAGTTTGCAATTCCCATTTTCACGTTGTGTTGTTCTTCCTCTGACAGCCTATTGTGATACAAGATTACAGTGATTTTTCTGGAAATATTCATAGCCTGCAATTATTTCAACTTCAGCTCACTCATTAACACAAACTGCACAAGCTTTATCACATACCTGTGACAGTCGTCCTGAAGCTCTCATGATATCATGAAAATATTTCAGTCAAAGCTTGGCCATTTAAAAACAACACAGGAACACTGTTTTGAAACCAAAATTTGATATCTTTCTCAAATATAATCTCTAGAGTCACCAACTCATCCTCTTCATTTTCCCAAATTTCTTTTCTCAAACCTGGTATCTTTCTCAATCGATTCCAACTAGACTTGACTGCTTTCAATGACCTGGGATACCAATTGAGTCAAGAGTCAGCGAGTTATGATCGATCCTGTTCATCTTGTTTTCCTAATCTTCTCTTTTCTAAGCATGGACCAAAACAACACAGATTCAAAGACTTCAAAAACCCAGAAATACATCTCTTAATAAAGCTTATTCACCTTTACTACAATAACTACAGGTCCGGGGTATCAAATTTAATTTATGATATTTACAAATTATAAACTTGATTTATTTATTTTCTTGTACTGAGTAGATTGAATATATCAAATTGAATTAATTTTTTGTGTAAATATTATAGATATTCACGAGTTGAATTTATATTATTTATTTTCATGGGTTTGTATTTAAAGGTAGTATGTGCCATGACACCTATAATATTAGGTTAATTTTCATATCTTGAACCAATTTTAAATTCTAGCTATTTTTTTTTATTCAATAAAAAGACAAGTTATCTTTTTGTTGCGTTAAAAAAATCCAATAAAAATCCTACTAATAAGAATTTTGGAGCCAAAAAATTTCTAAATAAAATAAAAATAAAGGTTCAATTCATAAACTATTAAATATATAGATAAAAGGAGTATAAACTATACAAGCTAAGTGGAATTAACTGATTTTTAAAAATTTATATACACCATTAAATCTATAATATCTATTTTTTAAATTTATTTATTTATTTATTTTTATAATATTTATATTATCTAATTTCAACGGGTAAATCATGCTAAATAATACAAATAGTTTTTTTAACACCACTTCTGATTTTGTACAAAGAGAATGGAGTATTGAGTTTCTAACAACCCTACTGTTTTTGTGGATTTTATTAATTTCAACGGGTAAATGAGACCCTACCAAACGGTACGGTACCAATTATCTTAACGGATCTCTTTCCACTTGCTAACTTCTACTACAAGAAGAACGACGACGTTCCATCCACAATTCTTCCAACTCTCCATCAGCTCATACGTGGCAATCAGCTATGGCAGCCTTCTCTGCTCAAATAAAAGCCAAAAACCAAAATATCATTGTACTTACCGTGACAGAGATGGCCATAAAGAGGAAAGGCTTTCCACCACCAAAGATACATACATTCATATATATTACATGACATAACTCACAGGATGTTGCGAGCTTGTATTATTATAGATTTGTGAAAAAAATTATAAAAAAAATTATATAAAAAAAATTATTGTAATTTATAATAAAGAAAAAAACTAGAAAGCTAAATTTTTAACTTGTTTAATATTAAAAAAAATAAAATCAACAAAGATAATTTAAAAAAAAATCATAAAAAACGAAAGGAAAAAAAATCAAGCAGGGACACTATAGCAATCTATATCGTTTCATGAGAAAATTTAAAGTTGTAATTCTTAACTAGCTTAATATTAAAAATAATAAAATCGATAAAGATAATTTTAAAAAAAATCATGTAGGGGAACACTATAGTAATCCACAAAGTTTTAAAGAAAAAAAATACGAAACTAAATTCTCAACTAGCTCAATATGAAAAAAATAAAATCGACAAAGACAATTCTAGAAAAAAAATCATGTGGGGAAACACTGTAGCAATCCACAATGTTTTAAAGAAAAAAATACGAAGCTAAATTCTCAACCAACTCAATATGAAAAAAATAAAATCGACAAAGACAATTCTAGAAAAAAAATCATGTGGGGAAACACTGTAGCAATCCACAGTATTTTAAAGAAAAAAACTACAAAGCTAAATTCTCAACCAGCTCAACATTAAAAAAATAAAATCGACAAAAAAATTTCTAAAAAAAAAAACAACACAAAAAAAAATAAAAAGAAGAAGAAGATAATTTTGGAAAAAAAAGCAAAAAATAAATAAATAAAGAAAAAAAACATGTGGGGAAAGTTAAAGTTAAATTCTCAATCAACTCAATATTAAAATCATTTAGGAAAACATTGTAGCAATCTATAGTGTTTTGTGAGGAAATATACAATTGTAATTCTCAACCAAGTCAATATTAACGAAATAAAATCAACAAAGAAAATTTTGGAAAATATCACAAAAAAATAAAAGTAAAAAAAACCATGAAGGAAAAAACTGTAGCAATCTATAGTGTTTCATGAGAAAATCTACAGTTGTAATTTTCAACCAGCTTAATATTAAAAACAATAAAATCGATAAAGATAATTTTGAAAAATATCATAACAAAAAAAATAATTTGGGGAAACATTGTAGCAATCAACAGTGTTTTAAAGAAAAAAAACTGCAAATCTAAATTTTCAACCAGTTTAGTATGAAAAAAATAAATTCGATAAAGATAATTTAAAAAACAAATCGATAAAAAAAAATATGGGGAAACACTGTAGCAAGGCAAAAATCATGTGGAGAAACACTGTAGCAATCCATAGTGTTTTAAAGAACTACAAAGTTAAATTTTCAATCAGCTCAATATAAAAAAAATAAAATCGACAAAAATAAATCCGAAGAAAAAAAACAAAAAAATCATTAAAAAAACCATATGGAGAAACACTATAGCAATTCACAGTGTTTTAAAGAAAAAAACTAAAAAACTAAATTCTGAACCGGCTCAATAGTAAAAATAAATCGACAAAAACAATTCTGAAAAAAAAAACAAAAAAAAAAGACAATTTTTGGAAAAAAAACAAAAAAACAAAACATACGGGGAAAACTAAAGCTAAATTCTCAACCAGCTCAATATTGAAAAAATAAATTCGACAAAGATAATTTTAAAAAAAAAATATGGAGAAACACTGCAGCAAAACAAAAATCATGTGGGAAAAACACTGTAGCAATCCATAATATTTTTTTTAAAAAAAAAACTAAGAAGCTAAATTCTTAACCAGATCAATATGAAAAAAATAAAATTGATAAGGACTATTTAAAAAAAAAGAAATAAATCATAAAAAGAAAGGAAAAAAAATCATATATGAAAATATTGTAGCAATCCATAATGGTTTTTTTTTAAAATACATAGTTAAATTCTCAACTAGTTCAATATTTAAAAAAATTGGTAAAGATATATTTGGAAAAAAATAAAAGCAAAAAATTAAAAAAAATAAAAAAAGAAGAAGAAGTCAATTGGGGGGGGCTACAGTACTTTCCCCCACTTTTTAGAGTGTATATATATATATATATATATATGAAAAGAAAAGCTAAAATATGTAGGAAAACACTATATTTTTCCTCACAAATTATGATGGATTATTATATTTTTTCTTCACATTTTTTTTATTAAATACATGTTTCTTTTTCCATTTTCTTTTCTTTTTATTTTTTTATTATGATTTTTTTCAAAATTATTTTTGTCAATTTTATTTTTTAATATTGAGATGGTTGAGAATTTAACTTCGTATTTTTTTTTTATCTTTCTATGAGGTTAGCATGATTTGCAGGTTTATCGAGGTAACCTAGGTTGCCCCAGCTTATGAATTTGGTGGGTTTTTTTTTTTTAAATTAAACTTGGTTTTTTTTATAGTCTATTGTTTTCTCATATTGTTAAAAAAATAGTTTCAGAAAAAAAAACCATGTTATTAAACTTTATGAAATAATAAAATCATTGTTCATCCAACACAATTGCACTGTGGATTACAATAGTAATCCACAATGTTTTGCTTTTTTTTATATATATATATATTTTGAATTTTTGTTATGATTTTTTTTTCAAATCTATTTTTGTTGATTTCATCTTTTAAAATTGAGATCATTGAGAATTTAACTTCATAATTTTCTTCTTTTTATTTTTCCTTTATATGAGGTTGGCGTGGTTTACGAGTTTGTCAACCTAACCTAGATTACTCTGTTTTACAAGTTTGGCGAGTTTTTTTTTAATTGAACTTGACTTTTTTTATAGTTTATTTTTTTCTCATTTAGTTAAAAAAATAGTTTTAGAGAAAAGTCATGTTATTAAACTTTATAAAGTAACAAAAATTAAAGGGTATAAGGAAACTACTGTTCACCTATACACATTGCACTGTGAATAACAATAGTAATCTACAGTGTTTTGCTTTCTTTCTTTTTTCTTTTTCTTTTTGAATTTTTGTTATGATTTTTTTTCAAATTTGTTTTTGTCGATTTAATCTTTTAATGTTGAGATGGTTGAGAATTTAGCTTTATAATTTATTTATTTTTATTTCTCCTTTCTATAAGGTTAGCATGGTTTACGGGTTTTCTAAGGTAACTTGGGTTGCCTTGATTTACGAGTTTGGTGGGGTGTTTTTTTTAATTAAACTTGACTTTTTTATCGTCTATTTTTTTTCATAAAGTTAAAAAAAATAGTTTCAAAAAAAAATTATGTCATTAAACTTTATAAAGTTCATGGACCTATTCACAGGTTTGATTGGTTAACTTGGTTTGTGGGTCTGGTAAATTGAATTTTTTAAATTAGTTTTTTTTTCATCCTTAGATACTGGGTTAATTGGGAATTCAATTTTATAATTGGTTTTGTTTTGCCTTTTATGAGGTTCATCTCGGTATTGGGTTGGTGTTTGATTTCGCAATCATATATTTTTGTTATCATATAGTTAAATAAAAAATAGTTTCGAAAAAAAAATATAATCTCAGTGGAGTCCATAACTCAGTTCACAGGTTTGGCGTACTAGCCCGACTTACTCGATTCACAGGTTTAACGAGTTTACCTACCGATAAGAAATGCTTTTATTTTTGTTTTTGGTCTTTTAATTATTTTTAATTTATTTTTTTAATTTTATCATTTAATATTGAATTGGTTGGGAAATGGATTGCATTATTGATTTTTGTTTGATTTCTAGGGGTAATTGTCTCAAATAAGTGTTTATTTTTTTTGTAAGCATTTATTTTTATCATATAATTAAATAAAAAATTTATTAAACCCAATAGAGTCCATAACCCGAGTTATAGGGAGGTTGAGGTCGATCCTATTTGTCATTGACACATTTTATTTTTTTTATAAAAAATTATCATCTTGAAGTTTTTTTAAAAAGTTAAGTCATATTTTTATCGATTATTAAGATTGCATTGGACCTATGAAATTGATAGATTTAAGTTGAACTAGCTCTCACATGATTTAGTAAAAAACTTGAGTTAGGCAAAAAGTTAAGTAAAGAGATTTCAAAATTAACCTATTTGGTCAGCTTTAATAACACTATTAAAAAAATTCTTCGTGCTCTTAATTTGTTTTTACATAAAAAAAATATTGGTTTAATCCACAACAGAGCACAAACTAATATACTTTTATATATATAAAGGCAATATTTACAAAAGCTAACATGAGGTTAACTTAGTGTAAGGTTTAGGTTATTGGTTAGATGAATCTATTTTGGGGTTGACCTAGTGTAAGGTTTAGGTTATTGGTTAGATGAGTTGATTTAAATTAATAAAATAATTTTTTAAGAAAATCAAAATAATATCATTTTGAATTTTTTAAGTCCAACCAAGTTTTGGTTGAGTTGATTAGATCACGGGCTAACCTGCTGAGTCGACCAATATAACTCTAAGTTGAGTTTTTTTGCACTTTGTTTAGTTAAGAGACAATATGGCTAAATCGTAAGACAACTTGTCAGACCAGATCAAGTTTAATAGTAATGATCAAGGCTTATAAGCATAATGAGTGTTATTTTTATGAGAAATCATTTTTTTT
>Ga0307515_10007163_pt1 | contig 22121 bp, 23 predicted proteins | sample 17_EM_MG_FD_194513 | JGI IMG/M metagenome (GOLD analysis project Ga0307515, IMG submission 194513) | Populus trichocarpa ectomycorrhiza microbial communities from riparian zone in the Pacific Northwest, United States - 17_EM | ecosystem: Host-associated > Plants > Roots > Unclassified | place...
TGAAGTACACCCGTTTGCCGTTGCTCCCACTCTCTGGCCAGTCGACCACTGTCCCACTTGTTTTGATGTGCAACAGTGGCCAGTAGGGTCACTGAGAGCGGATGAAAGTCGAGTTGTTCGAGGATGTCGTTGATGAGGTCCTGTCGATCGTCGTTGTCATAGATTCGGTAGAAGGCGTTGTGTGCGGCATTCATTGAAAGCGTAGGGACGTCCAGACACTTGCAGTCTGGTGGGATAGTGGTGACACGGGATGTGATACAGAGATGAATGCCACCGAATTGGCTCAGCTCCTCCACCACACCGTAAATCTCCTGCGCATTGGCTCCCTGTGGGTCAAGAATGGATTCCGCGTTGTCGAGGATTATGAACATCTTGTTGGAGGATAGGGATGGTCGGAGGGGGATCAAGTTCTCAGGGTTTTCGACTCCGGCGCCGATAACCTTCGACAGTCTGTTGAGAAAATTGGCCAACGAAGCGGGGAACTGGTCACAACGGATGAATCGACGGTGTTCGCCAAACCGCTCCCTGATGCGATCGTGGTGGAGGACAGCCAGAGCAACAGACGTCTTCCCAATTCCACCTGGACCGATGAGAGCAACCGGTGTACGGTTTTCAGTGAGGGCAATAATCTTCTCGATCAACTCGTCGCGTCCGAAACAGGCCATCGGTGGTGGGGGAGGCAATTCTCCAGGAGGGGTGCTGTGCAAACGTAAGGCTGTGGACCTCATAGTATCCGAGATCACTGACCTGGCTTGAGTCTTGGGGACTGTCAGCATTCTGTTATCAATGGATAGAGGGTCGCACTTACCGGGAGAACTTGACCACCAATCTCCTCCCGGATCTTCGACACATCATGCCGAATGTCGGAAACTGTTACATGGGTGTTCATGGCCAATTCGGTCTGAAAGGGAGCATTTAGCGACAATCAAGCAAGGTATGAATAATCGCACGTTGAAAACATGGAGGATCCTGTGGAGGTCCAACTTCCAGGCGGCGATCGTTTCCTTGTCATTCTTCGCATGCACAAGCCGAGAGACTGCGTTCCGTCCGCTCCGTTTGATGATCTTCCTCTGGATTCCTGCCACGGTTCTGCGAACAGGAACATCGTCAGTGAACCACCAAAACTGTGTATCATTGGTTGACCCACGTCGTCAATTGATTTATCGCCTCGCGCACGGACTGACTGAGATCGTCGAGTTTCCTTCCATTCATACCCCGGTCGAGGGCTCTGCAGATATCGGCGCAACTCAACCCGAGTTCGACGTAATCCTGTTCGTTGATCATCGAATCCTGGATACATGTAAATCCGGGGTCCATCACCGCAGAATCGGAAGGAAACGTACCCTGACCATTGTCAGAAGGACACTGACGGAGCCAAAAGCGGCCTTTGCTGGCGTGATACCAGCGATCTCCTTCGCGAGATTTAGGGATTCGATGGCGACATTCAATGAGGAGAGAGCACCCTCCCGGCCTTTCGGTCGCTGGGAATTTGTATCCATCGTCGGAAATCGAGGTAGCTGCGAGAAAGTGGCGCGGCGAGAGGGTTGTGAGGAAGGACCCGGATGCTATGAAAATGGGCGGTCACTTTGTCATGACACGCCTCGTGCAAACGGAGCCATTTGATGACAGGAAAAGAACCGCTTTCGTGGTCGGCGCACAGGCGATCGACCGATCACCAACCTTGCTAATGTTCTCTGTCCTCCCATCCTACCTCTCGTTAAGGTGGCCCAGAAGGAATACCCAACTCATTACCCGCTGCTTCGAAGTTACTCAACCACGTCATACCCTCGATTCGCACCGTTGGAGGTACATTGTCGAAACACCCGCCCGACACCTATCTTCTACCCGTATCCAATCCCAAATATCAGACGTACTGTTTCGGATGTCGGTGGAGCCCCAAAACGGCGGTTATTTAAACATAGTTGCAGAGGGAAAGAGAGACCTGGAAATGTACGACGTGAGATGCCGGCTAGATTTGCGGACCCATCGGAGAGAACCTGCATCGGCACGAAAATTGACATGGAGGATTCCAAAGGTGAGCCTGGCAAGAGGTATTCTGGTTTGCATCAGGCGATTCGTTCCGGCCTCTCATAATACCCACTCCATTTCCAGCGATGGACTTCAATCATCGATTGCTGCCTGCCCTGCAATTGGCGACCACCTACTGAGTGTGGTTCCTTAGCCGTCTGCCGTTCTTCACCTTGGGCCCCGTAAGACACCGCCGGAGGTGTCATAGTAGTTTAGCCCTCTCGGCCGCGTTCCTGGTGCGAGGGCTGCGTATTCTGGAAGTGGATTGAGGGAATTCAGAGTTCCGTTTACCCTAACGGTGGCATTGCATTCCCGTCGAAGGTTGACTGTGGCAGCCTGCAACTTGCCACCAGCTGCGCCAATTGCATTCGTACGTCCTACAATATTCGGTTGCCCACAATGTTCCCCATTGACTGACAATTTTCCCCGTCATCCAACTTCTCAATGTACAGGCAATCGGATGGTGGCACTTGCGGCGACCGTGACCCTCACTTCGTCCCACCCCCGCACGCAAACCTATCGTCAAAAGGCTCCGGTGCCCCTTCACCCGTAGGTACTGTCTCACCACCATCCTCTCTCACACTCACGGCACTCCTCCCTCGGTGAGCGGCACGTTTCCAGGCTCCCTTCCAGGCCCCTTCGTGGCCCATGGTTTATGACAAGTAACCTTCAATTCGTAAAATCGTCGCCCGAAGCTACTGCCTTGCCCATCTGTTCGTTCTGCTCGGTGTCCCCACGGACGTCACGTTTGGTGAGATCCCAATCAACCCCTTGCTTATGCGACGAGTATGCCGGGAGTGTTGACGGTTCTGGCCATCATCGTCACCATCATAGACTTTAACCAATAAGTGTCATCCGAAGAGCGGGCTGGTTACCACATTATCTCGGGGGATGCACCGCAAGGGGGCTGGTGCTGATTGCGTTGGGGTTCTTGCCCGTTTGACCTTGAAGCTGCATCATTACATCGTCGCTCCGGTGCTGTTGCTCGGTATCGCGTTCCCTACAAGATTATTCGTGCGTCAAGCGTTCCTGCCCATCGACGTTTGGGCGGCTTCTGGGTGGATTTGATGTAGACGGCAAAGGAGGTTTGTCACTCGACCGAGAGTCTAGACCGTTCTTTGAGATGACGCATACACGTTCTAACTTCGTCAAGATGCAACACCCGATTCTGGTGTCCCGATTTTCTATACCAACTCGACGACGTTCGACCTTGCCGATCTAGCGTTGCTGCTGGAGGGTTTGCCATCAAACAGCAACAGCTGGGACGGGGCGTGTAGAGAGGTTCCGCGGGACAGTGACGGACTTGGTGGCGCCTCTCAATCAGGATTCACCTTGTATCTTCAGCCTGCCTGTGAATCAATCCTTTCTCCCCCTTCGCGGTGCGGACGTCCCTCAACCCACGGAGGGTGGTACGGAAGTCACATTCAGGCAGCCCAATCCTTCATCAACGGGTCTTTGGCCGACATACAACCTTGTCTATCATAGGAGATCGATTGCCCACCGTGGTCCATTCTCCCGTCGTGTATTCTTCATCGCTCACCATCCATCGCCCGTTCATTTTCGGTCCAATTCCTTGCGTGGATGGTTTTTGTTTCCGTCTTCGGGTTAGGAATAATACTTCGTGTGTAATCTATTACTCAGTCCGGGCGGTGAGCTATTCGACAACCACTCCGCCGCTAGAGCTGTAACACCTCAAGTCACCGCGGACAATCCCGAGGACTGTTCCGAAATGCCAGTTAATGGCTCTCCCTTTGAATGGCGTAGACTCCTGCCAGCGCCGCGCAAGACTCTATATCAGGAGTCCTGGGCCGTGCTGCCCAAGAGACCCCTGACACATCCTCATGTACGATTAAATGGGGGACTGATGTGTAAGTGTCAAACTACCCTATTATGGGGCACAAAAATCTCTTGCAACTGGCGCTTGGTCTCGTAACCACGTCAAATCCGTTCACTTGAGCTTGTTTGCCTGCTCGTGTACTAATCACATCGCCGGGATCTTCCGAGAGCGCGGTTCGGTTGTTCCTTGCGTTACAGCTAAATCCAGGCGGACACCGTGAGCATTTTTTTATTCCTTGCGACCCACGCGCCAGCTTGCAAGGTCTCTCCAGGAGGTCCAGCGACCACGGCGATCGAAAGGGAGGAGCGATCCGCCTCCAGAATCATCGTGATTCAACTCGATTAGTAGAGGATAGATGAGCTAAGTTTGCTACATAACAAGAGCCGGAAAACATCACAGAGAGGGAGAGAGAGATGACGATGGTGGAGAGAAGAGCGAGAAAAAAGAAACTGTTCAAAAGAGTGCGAAAGTAAGACATGGGTTGGTCGTGACAATGAAAAAACAGAGGAAAGCATAGAAACAGATGTCGACAAAAATATAACAGACAGAAAACAAAGAGGGTGGGGGGAACAGTGGGCGGACAGCAACTGAAAAAAAAACGAGAACGGCATATCTACACGACGAAGGCGGAAACGTGCAAATGGGGACGAGGATAACCATAAACATAAATCCACAGAATAATATTAGTAACGCCTCGTCGCCAACGCACGAATCTCCCAAAGATACGAACGGTCCGGCTGGTCGGATACAACGTTGTTCTTCAACTTCCAACCTTTCAGCTCGGATTTATGGCGAGCTTCAGCATCACGACACGTCTGCAAGAAGTTGTCATCCACATCGTAGACAAGCGAAGCTCGCGATCCTCTGTCGCTACTCGACTCGCACGAGCTCCGCCGCCGAAGACCCCGAGCGGGGCTGGAGGGTTCAATGCGATTCGACGATCCGGCATCGCTAACGTCCGAGGTAGCAACGGATTCTGCAGTGCTTGCGAGTTGATTGGCACGAATCGTGCCAGCCTTGGTTTCCCAACCGCAGTCCTCTTCATCATCGGCAAGTTCTGCGAAGACATCGGGCTCGTCTTCATCTGGCGGCAACGCCGATATCCAACACATCCGTGTTGGATCGAAGATCATGTTTCCCACGATCCGCGCGCCGTTCGCAAACGTGCCCACAGGAGAACCGATGGATGAACCGGTGAGGTGGGTGATCAGGGCAGGTCGTGTCGATGTGCCAATAACATCAAAGTCTCGAAGGGCTTGATCATTACCCTCCCAACGGAGGGCTGTGGGGTTCCATTTCATCTCTCCGACGACTACAACAGAACGTTAGCAAGAGGACCCAAGGGGGATGTTGGCAGGTGATCACTGACTTTTGGGTGTTGACGCGCCACCAGGGTTTCGAATAAGATGAGGCTTCTTCGTTATTGACAAACTGACAACGCGCTTCTTCTTCAGCGGAACTTCTTCCATTGTTGGTGGCTTGAACATCGAAGAGTCAATTCGACCCTTTCGACGCAGAGAGCCTGCTGGTAATGGGGGGACAGGGGTAACAGACTTGGACTCCGCTGGAACGCGCAGATGGTTAGTAGGTTTTTGAAACGAGTATAATTGGTTACGGACCTCTCAAGTTGTAACTTGATGGTTCCCGCGTTGGTTTTCGCCGAAGGGTGCCCTTGGGGTTAGTTGTCTCCTTATCTGGTGGTTTTGGATATGAGGCGCCGGGCACCCGATTAAGCTTTGGTTGAACCCTGAACTTCGTCTCTTTATCACCATCCAGGGGGAGGTCCTCGAAGTTATCGAGCTCCGTCCCGTCACCATACACCTTTGGCCGTTTTGGCCGCTTCAGAACCTTGATGGAACTGGTGATGGGAGATGGGGTTGGCGGTTTAGGTTGTTGGATCGAAGTGGAAGAAGGGGGACGAGAAATGAGTGGTGAATTCGATCTCGATGGTGGTCGGTTAGGAAAAACGGCAGAAACAGGGGGGCGAGCTTTCAGCCGTGATGAGGAGGTCGGCATGGTGAGACGAAGGGCGGCGGGGTTGGAAGAGGGGGTTGAAGGTCGAGTGGGTGGCACGAGATGTTCCAAACCATAGGCGCGACTGGTTGTTTGCGATTTCGCTCGCGAAGAAGCAGTTGTGGCTTCATATCGACTCTGGGGCGGCACAGCATTTGATCCGGAGCCAGAGGCTTCAGGCTGGTTCGGATCCGACAAAGTCGGTAATGATGCCTTTCTCCCAAGTCGACGTTGGTTGGAGGTGGGAGAGGGGTTGAGACCAGAATGTGATTTCTGGCCTCTGAGACTGCCAACAGTCTTTGCGGCCAAAACGGTGCCTGAAGAAGTAGGGGGCTGTGCAAGCGCTTCGCTGTAAGATTGGGTCCGGACAGGAGGATTGGCAGCGAGGTTCCGGAACTGGCGTATTGACGAAGGTGGGGGATTGACCGGAGACTTGACCCTGTCACCTCTTATCCTTGACGGAGGACGAAGACTGGAGACGCTCGGATTTGCCGGCATGCTCTTGCTCCGAACGGAGACGGGAGCGCGTTTCGTGTGTTGCGCGTTCTGGAGCAATCGGCTTGGGCTAAAGTCAACATCGTCGCCTATAACGAGGCCAATCTCGAAATCATCCTCTGGATGTGGACTAGCAACCTTGGGCTTTCCTTCCACCGGCTGGGACTTCTTGAGTTGGAGGATCCGGTTCAGTTTCCTGGAACCCTTCTCGAACAGGCCAGAAGGAATGACAAGACCGTCAAGTTGGTCCTCTTCATCTTCATCGGTGTCGGTTTCGGGTTGGGATGCGGATGTATAGTTGGAAGAAGCGGAGCCGTCATGGAGGCCAAGATTTGAGTAGGTATCGGACGATTGTGATGAAGATGGTTCCTTGTCACCCCATTCCAATGAGCCTTTGGAGGACTGATGGTGAAGAGATAGCGGACGGAGAGACAGTTGGGTCATGTCGTGAGGGAGGGAGAAAGCGTCTTCAAGATCGTCGTCCTCGTGGATACCAGGCGGAGTAGGTTTGGCAGCACGGAGAGTGGAGATTGTAGCGACCTTGATTGTGGAAATTCCTTCCTCATCTTCATCTTCGCCACTATCAGGGATTTGAATTGGAGGACGGATGTTGATGATAGTAGACGGTTGCTTGGTAATGCCTGGGCGAGAGACGAGGCCATCGACAACAGCCTTAACCTTTGCTCCTCCTGTTTGACCGAGGTCCATTTCAACATCCCAGTCCATATCATCAAAGCCGTCGTCCCTGTCTGCCGTCTGGGCGATACGGTGTATTGGTTCATCTTCCGGAAAGTCGAAATCGGCGTCGGGCCATTCCTCACGGGTCTGGACTCGCGCGGGGATAGTGATCATGTCGGGAAGTAATAGGGGTGCTCAAGAGAGAGAATGAGAGCTCGGAACTAAGATAGATAGGCGAGGCGGGTGAAATTCGAGAGGGAGCGAGAGCTGATTAGCAGGCGAGGAGTTGCATTGTCCCTGGGTCTGCTGAAAATTTGATAGAGAAAAAGGAGAAAGAAAGGATTGTTACGCGGCTTTGGCGAGCGGTATCGAGCGGTGGTGGTCGGGTAGGTGTAGGTCAAAGATGGCGGGGAGGGGGTCTGGGGTGTGTGGAATATTTGAGGAATTCCTCTCAAATTTCTCGACGAGGGGGTGGAGTGGTCTTGAGGCAGTGTGACGAGTCACGGTGTCACAGCCGCATGGCGAGCACACACAAACAACGCCAAACAATGGCTTGGACAACGGATCCAGCTTGTTGCTGTCCTTACTTTCACGCGTCCCTCAATAAGCTTAACCGACCATTCTCCTCCCAATTATTTGCTTGCATCGACCAATGAGACTCGCCGCGCTTTGCCTGCGTAGAGAGGACCTAACGCGGTGGTCGGACCTCCGACTCAACTACGAGATACAGTATCTCTGCTCTGTGCGACTTCCAAACTCCATTCAAGCCACTGCGGTATTGCGCATCTGATCCAAACGAGCCCCTTTCCCCGAATTTAACCTTCGCCGCTTACGTGTCGCAGCGATAGCGGGATCCCTAATGCCGGGAAGGCCTACAGGGTGCCCGCTTCCAATTTCCGCCCCAAAGGAAAGCCTCTTCTACTGCTCGCCCATTGGCCGCTGGTCTTGGTTTGTTTAACCCTTGGGAGGCTGGCACACCGCCGGCGTTCTTGACTCGTGCGCTTCCACGTCTCGAACGGGTAGATCTAAGGCGTCAGCAGGTGGAGCAAGTTGAAACGAAATGCAAGAAAAATAATGGAACGCTCCAAATACCCCGGTATTTCATTTAATCCCAGATCTACGTGATGCCGCATGTCCATTCTTCCACCGTCCGTACTCACTGGGAATCCAGAACACAGACCAGGCGATACGTCGCTCGACCTTGCACACGAACTTGCTCTCTGATCCTTTCTCGTGAACGTGTTCTGACACGTGCAAAAACCCCGAGCTTGTCTGAGGCGGATCTTGTACATGCCACTTCGAACCTGACCTTTGAGCAGTTCCCCCCCCCCCCCCCCGAAACATCCGGAAAGTGGCGAAGGCGTGCTCGACTACGGAAAATGTTTTTCACACCCAAGGCGGCACCGTATTACGATTGTAATAGTGTGACAACAAACTGAATGGCCAGAAATTAAATCTGGCCCGTATCAGATGTTTCCTGAGTATTGTTGAACGGCATTTAGACGATTCATTGAACCTACTTGCACCCCCGAAACTACAGCGCTAGACATTGTAGTCCGACGACCCCACAGGATCAATAGCTTCTCCCGACCTAAGGCTGTTTTCAAGAACCTTGTTGTCCAGAATGGCAGCTCGACGGATTTGCCATCTGTAGGACAACGCGTATGTCCATCGAACCGGATCCAGAGATTCTAGAAAGAAGGTTTAAGGCAGGCGTTCAAGGAAGCCGCATACGTCTTGATTCTAAAAACAGAAGGTTTGCTCGACCCGACTGAATGGCCCGGAAATCGTTTGGATAGATTGCGGAACTGCGGGATTAATACGGCCTTAATCTTCGCAACTCTTCGGCGTTATACTCGACGTCTTCCTCTCCGTAATCGTCGTCCCTGTCGCGGGAACCAGCCGGGACGATCTCCATCGGCTCCTCCACGTCCTTCCTCAACCTCAGCCCTCTCTCAATCATCCCCTCTGCAACTTTCATCAACTCCCTCGACTCAAACACCGAACGAAGCGGTCCAAAAGCCAACAGATACAATTCCTTCACCAACGGACACTCCTTGATGGCGAGGAAAAACAAGTTCTTCGCTTGCGTCAGATTACCGTCGATCACTTCGAGTTCGATCAAGAACCTCCAAAGGATTGGGCTTCCTCTCGTCCTGAGAAATGCCGAGGTTTATCAGCGCAATCCAAATAAATTTGATAGGGTGGGGAAGATACCCAACGCGGGCTTCATACCTTTCGTGCTTGACCGCGTTATTTAGTCCGCTTCTAGCTCTTTCCTTCTCCAGCTGCCATCGTCCGTGTTCCCACCCGGATTCAATCCAAAGATCGACCACCCGTCTCATCAGGTCTTTGTCTCTCACCTCCCCATCGACTATCACTTCTCCGAGCTGCTCCCTACCCTTACCCCACACGCCCTGTCCTCGCTCGCCCTCCAAGAACATCCCCAGAATGAACGAGTTGCTCGGGTACAGCAGCAGCGCCTTTCCAGCCCGCTTCCGAAGGATCTCTGGAGGATATGGATTCCGCAGGGTGACTCCATAGTGGTAGATCAGCGCCAATGATACCATCACTAGCGATTCCAGTTCGCGCATCCCAATGACGGAAGAGGTATCAACTCCTTCGATGTGATTGTCGATGACTGTCAGCGAAGCGGGTAGTGAGGACGTAAGAAGCTCAAGCAACGCTCGAGACTTGATCCAGGCCACTCGATGCCTACGCGGCTCCCACGGATCTAACCCATCCTTACCCAAGGTCGAGCTCGCTGACATTCTTTGGATGTTTTCCTCCAACTGGCGCTTCGCTCGCAAAACGTTTACGCCGAGCGGTCCTTCCACACCCACTGACTTGAGAATCACCGCCTGTGAAGCCTCGTGCTGTCCAGCCAACCATTCCATCTCGGCCCAACTCCACCACATATCCCCCGCATCTAGGTTCCCAACCTGTGATCCCTGGGAGATCAACACCGTGTTGTATACCTTCCGAGCGTTGTTGAGTTTTCCGCGAGATCGTTCCAGCGCTGCGTGGACCCGCCACCTCTCAAGTGAGTGCTCGTCGGAAGAAAGGAATGACTGTGAAATTTTCAATGCACTGGGCGAAATTCAGTTGTTGGTCAGCTGAGATACAAGTAACGCTTGCTCACCTTTTGTTGTTTAATACACTCTCGAACGTGATCGCAAGCGAGTCCCATTCGCGATCATCACCCCCAACTTTACACTGTTGAAAGATCCGCCTCAAAAACCCTTGGTCCACGTGTTCAACACCCCACTTCGTCCAATTGGCCTCTATCAGTCCCTCGTGAGCATCAACAATGCCATAACCCCAGTTCTTGATCGGTCCAAAGCCCTTTGAAAAGACCCTTTCGCTGCCAACGATCGCACCGGACTGAGCGTCAGAGAGCTGGTGTTTTGTCATTACGTCCTTAGGGAACAGGGTTCGGAGGTGGGCCGGTCGAGTCAAGAAGGTATAGCACCACCTATCATCCCAGTTCTCGCCAGAGAGATCCGACAGCGCCCCTGAGAATCCGGGGATGTGAAGTCCCAAGAACGAGAGCCAGATAAGTCTAAAGACACGTTTTGCCTGGATGGTCTCTAGGGGCACCAAGAGCCGCCGGATATCAGAGAACAGCACCGTTGAGTACGGATCGTCAGTTTCGTCGGTGGAACGTGTCGGCATGGTCAACCGTAGATCGGCGTCGCTCTCCTCGCTTGCCCACCTCTGGAAGGGATCCGAAACGGACAACGAGGGGACCAAGTCTGACGACGGCAAGTGTGCGCTCGGATACTCCGGATTACCGGAGGCAACCATATTTTCCCAGTCTCTTGCCCCAGACTCTCCGAATCGGGGGCACTCTGACTCCCAAAACTCCTCAAGTGAGTTGAGAAGTCTCTCTGGGGACTGGCCAATAAGGGATTGCGGTACGTTAAAAGCCCTGTATTGCTGTAAGTGAACGATATCCGGTGGTGGGGGGAGGGCTGCGCTCACAGCTCGGCTTGACATTGGAAAAGCGCGGTCGCCCATTCGGTGAATCCTAACTCCCGGTGTTAGGAAAGCCGCCGAAAAGTGTTATAAGCTTGTACTCACCCGCCTGTTGAAGAACCACAGCGGCGCGCCATTGAACTCTCAAGCTGCCGATTTCATTGTGCCGTAACTGTCCCAATGCATGCGCGACATCTTCCATGATTCCTTCCAACCCGCTCCTGGACCTCGAAAGTTTCCAATCCAACCACGCCATCCAAACCTCGGTGGACCGTAGCGCCAGAGCGTCTTCCCATTCGTACTGAACCTTCTTATTGTCCCAGACTTCTTCCCCCGCTTTGAGATACTTGAGACGTAATGTGATCGAGGTCTTGTTCGATGGGTGTGCTGACACAGCGCGCGATAGGATTGATTCAGCAATCTCGGCCCGAGCTTTCGCGGCGTTCTTGGTGTCGAGCGAAACTGCGGAGATTGAGTGGGACAGTAGGCTGAGCCAGGGCTGCACGGAAGAAGGATTCCCGCGCAGCTTCTCTTCCAATTTCTTGATAGTCAGTTGTCTGGACGTGAGAACCGGCGTCTCTGGCTCGGATTCTTCTTCGGTCGTTTCAGGGGATTCGCCAGAGTCCGAAATGAATCCGTCGCTGTCCTCGGCGTCGACGGCAGCATGGATCGTCGCTGTGATAGTGCGGTGTTTGGAAACTGGGGCCTTATCTTTATGACGAGAATGTTTATCTGTAAGACGGAGGAAGTCCCCTCCATCTTCGCCAGCGTCACGTGCGTTGATGCCAGGCAGCGCCGAGACGGGGCGAGGTGGTTGTAGCAGGAGGTGTCTAGCCTTGGGGTCCGTAAGGGACATTTGCTATTCGCGATACCCCAACGGAAAAAAAACGAATCAGCGCGATTAGCCCGGCGCGTTATGTGATGATGCATGTATGCGGCAAGGGACTCTTACCTTCCGCCGACCTTTGGTTGATCTGGGAGCAATCTCGACGCCCCGGTTGTTCCTCCCTACGACCACAAGATTGGGGTCGAGGCCCATCACAGAACTGCCACCTGGAACATTCGTTAGTTGTACTTGGCAAGGTTTGGAAAGGACGTACGCGCGACCAGATTGTACTTTGGTACCCGTATTGAGTCTGTGCCGCCTCCGTGGGCCACAGCGCGGGTGCCCTTGTAGTCAGAGAAGAACGCCGCCGACGAAGATGAAGCCTCTCGGCGTTCATCATCCTTGGGGTCGTAGTCACGATCGCGATGTTTGTGCTTGTGCTTGTGTCGATGCCCGCGTTTCTCCGGTTCGTCGTCCTCGCGAGCGCGTTCTCCGCTGCGCCTACTGTCTTTTTTGGAGGGTTTACGTTTGGTAGACGAAGCAGAAACCTCGGAGTCTGGTTGCGGCGGCTGAGACGGAAACGATGTGAAGGAGGGGATCATCTGCTTGACGTACTGAGTGACCGTGTGAATTTCATTTTGGCTTGAAATTTGTCCCCCTGACCTCGACCCGGCATCTGCGAATATATAAAGAGCAAGGGTCTCGACTTCCTCGTTCCCCTTCACCGTTATCGCACCGCCCACCCATCCCCCCATCCCCCACGGCATCTTCATACATGCGACCATTGACCGAGGAAGAGAGCAGGACAGTTTTCGAGAAACTCGCAAACTACATCGTGCGTGTTGCTCCCGCCCCGCTCCCCCAACTGACGATCTGACACCGATGCATGCAGGGGAGAAATCTTATTAGACTCATCGACAGACCAGATGGACCCTATTGTTTTCGCCTCCACAAAGATAGAGTTTTCTACGTCTCCGAGTCGTCAATGCGCCTTGGAATCTCAATAGCCCGACCAAATCTCGTCTCGCTCGGGACGTGTTTTGGGAAATTCAGCAAGAGCGGGAAATTCAAACTGCACATAACTGCCCTTGACCACCTTGCACAGTACGCCAAGTACAAGGTGCGTTGAATCGTCCTCCAAATTTTTCACCTTCATCCAACAGCAAATCTCACAATGCGGCTACAGGTTTGGATAAAACCTAATGGAGAGATGCCATTCCTCTACGGAAACCACGTATTGAAAGCCCATCTTGGACGTATCACCGAAGATACGCCGGAACACCAAGGTGTCGTCGTCTACAGTATGAATGACACGCCATTGGTACGTACAGCTCCTATCAATCCCCCCACCGTCCAGTCATTCTATTTGCAACTGCCGCCCCGGTGACTTCTGGTTCTGATTTGTGCCCCGTTTTATCTATAGGGCTTTGGCGTAACGGCACGATCAACGGTTGACACGCGGAAGCTCGATCCCACTTCCATCATCGTTTTTCACCAAGCGTAAGTGGTCTCGACCGTACTCAGATGACAAACCAGTCGTATGCTCACAAACGACCTATCCTTTGGCCTTTGCAGTGATGTCGGAGAATACCTTCGCGACGAAGTGAGCCCTTTCTCTAAATCGTCCACGTCACTGTCATTGTATCGGTGCGGTGGCGTCGGAAACTGGGAAACTGGTCTAACTGATGTATCTTTCGTAACCCTTGTAGGAAACCCTGTTCTAGCAGGCGCCATAGAGTGGACCCTTCCATTCGGGTTTCTCCCCCACATCTTGGGCATAAAATGATCTAGGTTTGAAGTGCTCGGCCATTGATATTTCTTGTCCTATGGTGGTATGTATCATACGTCGCGTCCGTCGAGTCGCTATCAATTTTTTTCTGGTTTCTCTTCTCTTACCCCTGGTTAATGAATGCTATGTTATGCACACGTTTGGTTTCGGTTGTCCTTCGAACCCTGGAATTACCCACAACAGGCCGACACGGCATTTGTGGCATCGGATTGGCTCGCCTGAGCGCTGTGGTGGTGGCAACCAGGCGTGACAGGCAGAACCAACAGCCATACTCACACCCAAAGTTGGTATAAGCAGACCCGTTCCCAGGGCCACGGCTGATCGCACTCAGCGCCCAATAATCACCCCGTGGCTCGGCCGCCGCTGTGGACGTTTCGACGAGTGTGTTTCAACGGTGGTCGTCACGTGGGGCTTTGGAATCCCAATAAACTTGACAGGGGAATACAGTCTTGCGTGGCCGAATTTGGAGGCTTTGCGCCGCACTGCCATCAGTCGGAATCATGAGCACGTTCGCCAAGCCCCATTGGAGATCTCTGTCTTGTCACGTCATGAATCTAGATGCGATTTCAATGGCGGACCGAAGAATGGATCAGGGTCCAGCCCTTTATAGCCATCACTCAGCTACAGCCTAGCGTTTGATACGGGAGTTCCGTGTACATCGAAAAAATCAAGGGTGCATATCTCCTCTGCTCGGTGAAGGGTACATTGATGATCGCAGCACCAGTAGTAATATCATCGCGATAGGCCATAATTGCCTCTCCGCACGGCTAATTAGAACTGAACCCATTACCATCCTATTAAGTAATCGACCGAGCACGATGAGCAAAGAGGCGGTTGATCAACAGATTACCAGCCTTCAAAATCGCCGAAACCGAGCCTCCTCTTCTTTGCTCCCTCTTCTGCCGGAGCCTTACCGAGTGAGTTGGGTGCGCTGCCTAATGGCCGTTTGAGGTTAAGGTACCGACCCACGCCGCCTGCCGACCCGACCCTGTCTGTTCCAGAGCCCAGGTCTGGTCCAGACCCTAATTTCGTACCGAACCAGTTCACGTCATCCGTATCTTTCTTCGGAGCCTTGACTCCGGTTTTGGCTTCCTCCTCCGCTTGAGCTTTCCTCGCGCGACGTTTCTCCTGCCGCCTCTTGTACTCATCGAACGGATCTTGGTGGCTGGTTAGAAACCATCATTAGCCTCTGTGTGAAGGAGGAGAGTACGAATGGATCCACGGACATGACGATCTCAGTTATCCGTATCGGTTTCGCAGGACGCTCAGTCCCTGGCTTCACCGGTAATTTCTCCAAAGCGTCCAGTACCTCGTCTCCGCCCACCAGGTTTCCAAACACGGTATGCTTCTTATCTAGATGTGGGGTGGGTTTGAATGTAATGAACCATTGAGACCTAAATAAATCAATCGCCGATGCGAAGAGAGCAAACGATTGTTCATTACCAATGGGGATTATGGTCATATTATGATAGGGGTGAACGGGTACGTCAGTCGCGAATGCACTCAAGGACCAGATAGCAGATAAACAAGGAGACTAACCCGTTCGTGTTGGCACCCTTGTTGGCCATGGCGATGACGCCACGTTTATCGTGTTTCGCAGCGCCCTTTAAATCATGCTCATCTCTGAATGGTGTACTCCAATACGACTCCCCGCCTGCACCGGTCCCAGTGGGGTCACCTGTTTGGATCTGCCGGGGGTCAGATACGGCAGTTGATCGGGGGTTGCTTCGACGTGCTCACCATGAATCCTGGAACCAGTCGGTGGAAAAGAATATCCGTGTACTTGCCCGATTTTGCCAACATTAGAAAGTTATAGCATGTTTTTGGCGCCTGGGCAACCAACGACCGGTACTCATCAGGAAGCGACCCCAGAAAACTCATGCTGTGTTCCCACCTTCTCACAAAACAACTCAATATTCAGGCCTCCCCCGCCCAGGCTCGTGATCACACGGCAATAGGCACGGCGCTTTCCGACATCTTTCTCCTTCCCCTTGCCTTTCGGTGGGTTAGAGAACTCTTCGAACATCAGCTCTTCCTACGAACGTGAGTGCGTAAAGAGGTCAACCACGTGCACCCACTAATAGAGTAAATGGGTGTGTCAATCTTACTTCATCCCAGAGTAATTTGGTGTTCGTGTTCGTGGTGGGATCCACAGAAGTGGAAGTCAATGATGCACCAGGAAGGCCATTCGAATAAGGCGAGATGTTCCCTAGAGCCAGAGTCAGATAAGGTATTCCAGGATAGGATATATATTAGCTTACAAGGGACGGCGGCCTTCTCCTTAACAGTGTTTACACCCGCGGGTTTTGGTTTGGTCACCACTTTGTCGTTGGCCGGTTGAGTCGCAGTTTTCGTCGATGTCGACGGGATAGACGCCGGTGGCATTCCATGCGGATTCTGTAAGGTGATCACATCCTCTCTAGGATGAATCTTGTCAGCCGGAGGAACGTTCGTAATCTGCTCATGTGCGTACTTTTTGAACTTGACATCATCCAGCAGATCCTTGCCTCCCTTGGCACTTTCCGCGAGGTAGACATTCCCAGTCGTAGCAATTGCGACGATGTGGGAATGCTCGCTGAAGGGTTTGAAGGATATCGGGTCATGGTATTCCCCGGTCGTCTTACGTGAATAGTTGAGTTTAATGAGGTCCTCGGGCTTCAGAGATTCTTTCGTCACGGGGTTCGTGTTATCGTGTTGTCTAATTATCGCGAAACAATATGAACGATTCGCCACAGGTGCCAGATGACGGATTCCGAACACGTACTTGAGCCAAGGGATGATGTTGACCAGATCGAAAACAATCCCCGTACCGTCGCTGTTCCTCGCGCACACGGGGTGTTCAAAAGGTTGGAACGAAAGAGCGCAGCAGTCAAAAGGCTGGCGGGCCTGTGGGGGTCCGGCATCCGGTTTCCTGCGGGGAGTCCGGTCAGGGCAGCATCGTCAACACGTTCTCAATAGAACGTACTGCACGTAGCCAGAAGACGAAGCGGTGTGATGACCTCCGTAGACACCAGTGTGTTCAGAATGGGTCACATAGAGTTTATCCGTGTTCTTGCCCATGGTGGCCGATCGTGTCAAAGAGGGAGGAGTGGATGTCGATCACTTCGGAACGTCGGCTTCTTCATTGTCACCTACATCGACCGACGGAACGGGTTGGTGTTTCGATGCCGTGGCTCTTGCGATTTATCTGACTAACTTTTTGTAGTGTGCAGTGGGGAATGCTTGCGCGACGAGGCACACGTCGTGTTTTGTACTTGGACTTCCTCGCGCCGAGCCTCCTACTCCATCGGAATGCCTCTACCTCCAACATTCCGAATCCGCGACCTCCCCCTCCTCACCTTCGCCGGGACCCTGCTGCATACCCCACTCGAAACCAGTCGGATAACCCGCAATATTTTGCTTCTCGAATAACCCGACCCAACTCTATCAATACCAAGAGCGAAGGGCCAGTCCCACCGACCAACAGCATCGACCTCTTCGTCAAGACTACCACCAAGCTCGACGCTGTTCTTAGGCGCGGTGAACTCTCTGGGATTAGCGAGCTGTGGGCAATGCTTGTTACCCGAAACCTGCTCAAGTACCTCGGAATTCCTCAGCTCCATAGGTACTCCAAGTTCATTGCTTCGATGTACGGCCGTGAGCCCGGCTCTCAATGGTCTGCCAAGGACAAGGGTACGATGCAAACCATTGCCGTTTACACTGCTCTTTGTGGTCATCCGGAGGCTATCCGCGCGGTTATGCTGCACCACCTTACGGCCAATGAACCAGATGAGGTCCTGAAACTATACCAAACCTACACCACCTCTCACGCTAAAAATCGAACACCGCGACCACCCGACCTCACCGAAGGCGTCTCAATTCCAGAGGACCTCGTACCCCCAGAGGACAAAACCGATGTCTTGCTTGGCGCAATCGCTGCGTGCGCGATGAAGGGATCCTTCTCCGATGCCGTGAGCATGGTCGTCGAATCACATGCTCGTATCGTCTACCGAACCGCCGAACATCACATCCAAACTTTCCCCAATGCCTCCATCGTCGAAAGCTACGTTCGACGCCTCGAACTCGTTTACCTCCTTGCCCACCCACCCGTCTTCTTAAAACACGTCGATAATTTGGCACGGGACGGAGCGATTGGCGGGCTTGAAAGGCTTTGCAAAGGTATCTTTGCAGCTGTACTTGGAGAGGAACCTTGGTTGGTTGTCACAGAGGAGAAAAAGTCGAACGAACGACCCGTCGTCGTCCCGCGCTTCACTTGGACTACGCTGATCACCGCCCTCGCAAAGTGCAAGCGTTCAGACCTCGCTGGGCGTCTCTGGGAAGGCATGGTTAATTGCGGCGTCAAACCCGACGCCTCGATTTGGACCGCCGTCTTCGATGGTTACTCTGCGTTTGGGGCATGGCAAGAATCGCTTGCAACATGGGATACGATGCTCACTCAAGACGTGGAGCCAGAACCTCTTACATATCGAGCCATAATCGCGACCTTGTTCATAGCTAAACGCCCAGACGACGCTCTGGCCAAGTTCAACGAGTACCAACAGAATCGGGTTGGAAAAGGGAAGCGACACATTGCGGACACGTATTCCTCGCAGGCCCTATCACTTCACAACACTGTCCTCCACGGGTTGCTGATGAACCCAGACAAAGAGGCCCACGCACTCGCGCTTTTCGAACGGATGAGGTTTGACGGTCCCAAGCCGGACCTTATCTCGTGGAACACAATCATGGGCTACTATGGGAAGCGGGGGAATATGAAGATGATCTCTTCGACCCTCCGGGGCCTCAAGGAGTCTGGACTCTCACCGGACGTTTTCACCTACTCCACCATCCTCACCGCCCTCCTCAAAGCCGGTCGAGAAGACGCACCGCAGCTTATCTTGGACATGATGAGGAAGGACGGCATTAACCCAGGGGCGGCAGTCAACACGACGATCATAGATCAGCTCCTCCAAGAACCGGATGCGAAGAACGTCAAGGCCGCGTTCAACATCCTCAATAGGATGGAGAGCGAAAGGACACCCGCCGAGCGGCCAAACGAAGTAACCTATACCACGATGTTGACTGGAATATACCGTTGGGGTTCAAGCAAGGAGGCGGAAATCCACCACTCAGAGATCTTACGGCGGATGGGCAAACATGGAATTCAGTTCAACCGTGCAACCTGCCACATCCTCATTCGCGCGTCTTTGGAGAGCTCAATCCTAAAGGGGCCAAGTTACGCGTTGGACCATTTCAACCGAATGATACGGCTCAAGATTGAGCCGGACTCTGATACGTGGTACATCATATTGGTTGGGATGCTACGTAGGGGCGAGATTCAGATTGCGAATCATTTGCTGGACGAGATGGCGAGGCGGAGGTACGAACCGAGTGGTGCGCTGCTCGGGTTGGTTAACAGAATACGAAGGCAGCGGCGGTAGAGTAGTTGGTGTTAACGACGGACTACGTTCGACCGTTTCCGAGAAAGAAGGCTTTCCCTATTCCCAAGCGTAGGTACCTAGCATAGGCTGTTGGAGTATAAAGTATAATCAGTAATCCCCCGCCAGTCCCATACGTCGACGGAGACTCACCCCAGTAGGAGAAGGTGCGACCGAAGTATTTTCCCGCCATTGGGAGAAAGACGAAGGAGAACAGTTTCTGGAGCTGTTCGATGGATTCTTCCCATTCTTGTTGAGCCAGAAAAGCTTCTTCGTCAGAATCTAGGGATGAGTCGGAGAGGGAGTCCAAGGTGTCTAGAGAGTGTGCCGAACCCGACATGGCGGCTTCAGTTCAACTGTTGGCTGTCGTCCGTTCCCCTGTCCACTTGTCAACCAGCGATCATTGTCACTCTTCCCCAACCTCACCCCCTCGCCAACTCCAGAGACAAGATCTGGATAACACCGGCAGAGGTCGCGCAGTCGTTTTATCGCCTTTGAACTTATCCCATCCAAGCCTGATGCAGCAGCATGTCGCCCGGATTCAACTTTTCCACTAAACGCAGGCTTGTGGGTCAACCACTCATTTACGCCATGACGGTATTTATAAGTCTCGGTGTCTTCCTGGTGTGCACGGTCTCTTTCAAGATTCCCTCTGTTCAGACAACTGAGCTGCCGTGCAGTTTGGCTACGATCAAGGGTTCGCGACCACCCTCGGTCATCCCGTCCGACTAAACTAACCGATCCGCTATAGCGTAATGTCCGGAATCATCACCGGACCCCACTTCAAGAAATACTTCGATGACCCTGGTGCGGGCAAGTTGGGCTTAATTGTCTCTGTACTGGAGATTGGCGCGTTCAGTATGCCCTTCGAATACTTCGCTGGCACACCGCGTCTCATTCAGCCTTAACGCTCCACAGTCACTTCGCTTGCTGCTGGGCGCATCGGCGACGCGATCGGTCGGAGGGGGACTCTATTCAGTGGCGCGGTGGTTTTTACCATTGGAGGGGCAATCCAAACCTTCACTGCGGGCGTACCCAGCATGGTCTTCGGTAGGCTCATCTCTGGGTTTGGCGTTGGACTGTTATCGTGAGTGTCTGTCATGTGGTTCCCCACTCCTCTGCAACGGAAGAATGATGTCGGGGTCCAGGACGATTGTGCCGATCTACCAGAGCGAGATATCTCCGCCCAACCACGTAGGTGTCCACATCCTCCTGACATTCCTTCTTGGCTGACCTGAGGGTATAGCGAGGTGCACTTGCGTGCATGGAATTCACCGGAAACATTTTTGGATACGCGTCTTCTGTGGTACATCCGCTCGGTTCCCTCATCTTTCTGTCCTTCTCAACGGGCTCAACAGTGGATTGATTACTTCTCGTCCTTTATTGAATCGGATTGGTCTTGGAGGATACCCTTGTTTATCCAATGTGTCATTGGAGCCATTCTAGCTGCTGGATCCCTTGTCATGCCTGAGAGCCCACGGTAGGCCAATCCGTAGATGTTCCTTACCCATACAATCTAACTGAACCGGTTCTAGTTGGCTAATCGACCATGACCGAGACGTAGACGGTATGCAAGTGATCGCTGACCTGCACGGTGGGAATCCCGAGGATGTGTCAGCCAAAGCTGAGTTTCAGGAGATCAAGGATCGCGTTAACTTCGATGTAAATGTTTGTTAATCCTGTGGCTGCTACGGGCCGCTGATCCCTTTCCCCCGCAGAGAGCATCTGGCGAAGCACGTTCCTACAAGGCCATGTGGGAGAGGTATAAGCGCAGGGTCTTGCTAGCAATGTCCTCCCAGGCATTCGCTCAACTGGTAGGCACCAGTGGCTCAGCTAACTCTTCCGGTACTAACCCCTTCTGTCTTAGAACGGCATTAACGGTGTGTGCTCTCCGCGAACTTTTGAGATCTCATCGTTGATATAAAGCGTGACTCAGTCATTTCATACTACGCACGTACGTCCGACCTTTGTATACAACCGGAAAGAGTCTTGACGTAAATCCTAGCACGAGTGTTCGAAGGTAACGTGGGGATTGTATGCAGCATACATCGACCGATCTGATATGTCCTACAGAGGCTGGTTGGGTCGGTCGCGATGCGATCCTGATGACTGGAATCAACGCTATCATTTATCTTCTTGCAACCATGCCGACTTGGGTTTTGGTTGATCGATGGGGTCGTCGCGCCATCCTTCTGTCCGGGGCTGTTGTAGTGAGCACCTTTTGACGCATCGTTTGGTCCTGGGTAGTTACCGGTGTCCAGATGGCTATCTCGTTGGGAGCTACCGGTTACTTCATGGCAATTGACGTTCCGATAACGCCCCGTGCAGTTGTCGGATGCGTGATTATCTACAACGCTTTCTTTGGCTACAGGTATTCTCGACCTCCCAGGAAAGGAATTGTTTTACTGAGAAATAATTGATACAGTTGGGGACCGATCCCGTGGCTCTACCCTCCAGAGATCATGCCTCTGACTGTCCGAGCGAAGGGTGTGTCGCTGTCAACTGCAACGAACTGGTTCTTCAATTTCATCGTTGGGTTGGTCACCCCGTATTTACAAGAGGTTATCGAGTGGAGGTTGTACCCCATGCATGGATTTTTCTGCGTGTGCAGTTTTGTTGTCGTTTATTTCCGTGAGCATCGTTTTCTTCCTACTGAGGTCACAGATCTGATATCCCACAAAAGTATACCCAGAGACGATGGGTATACCGCTGGAAGAGATGGACGCCGTCTTCGGAGAGGGTGCGACCGAATTCATTTCCTGGCCTCACTCTCATTAACCAATACACCGAATCTAGATGAATTACAGGAGTTTTACGATAACCAAGAGTCAGAACAAGCCTCCCTGGTCGGAAGCACCCATTCCCGCCGCTCCGCAACTCATCGACTACCGAGTCCTTCCTTCCTGCGGGTCGCGCGCGAATGGTTCAATGGAATCGTCAGTGGGAGCAGGGACAGGTTGGCGTACGAACCCATTAGAGGAGACGAATAGGAACTCGCGAGGATGAACACACACGCTGCAGATGCCGACGATAACGACACCAATTTCAACTAAGGGACGC
>Ga0307515_10007164_pt1 | contig 22121 bp, 11 predicted proteins | sample 17_EM_MG_FD_194513 | JGI IMG/M metagenome (GOLD analysis project Ga0307515, IMG submission 194513) | Populus trichocarpa ectomycorrhiza microbial communities from riparian zone in the Pacific Northwest, United States - 17_EM | ecosystem: Host-associated > Plants > Roots > Unclassified | place...
GGGGAGAGGTGCGATGAGAAAGAAGAAGAAGGAGACCCAGAGGAAGAGAGTGTCGGCAGAGGGGGTGTATATAATGGTTTTTACCGATGGAATCCCCGACAGATACATTCCGTCGGTGATTCCATTGGTGACAGTGTCATGTCACTGTACGGCTATCTCAGTCTGAATCCCTTGGTCATTCCATCAGTAAAATCGTCTGAACAAACTCCACGTCACCACGCCGTTGCATCTTTCCAAACAAAATGTATAGTCCGTCGGAGATACGGTCGGTATATACCGATGGAATATTACCGTTGGTATATACCGACCGTATCTCCGACAGAGTTAGTCCATCGGTATATACCGTCAGATTTTGAGACGGAATTTAGTTCGTCGGTAATAACTACCAATGGAATATTTTCGTCGGTAATTCCGTTGGTTTTCTCCGATTTTCTGGTAGTGGAAGTTTTTTTAGGAACAACATTGTCAACACACACTAGCAGCATGCGAGGAAAGGAATACAGGACACAGCTGAAGTCGAAAAGTGCCGAGTCAAGCAGAGCGATCTTTCAAGCTTTTTGACTTCATGAAAAACAAAAACTAGCAATGTATATTTTGTCCTGCATTTTCCATTGACAGTAATCGAGTTTGCAAGGAAAAAAAAGAATTGTTAGAATTCTATAATGCAGCTTGAATCCAGCTCTTATATCAGTCTTAACACTAACCCCCACAACCTCTTTGAGCAGCTTCGTGGCTCGAACTAATATATTTGAGCAACTTCATGGCTAGAACGAATAACATGCAACAAAATAAATATATATATTGTTGATAATCTTCCATTGACATTTATATTCAAACCCCCTAAGAAAAATAACAATCAAACACGCAGTCATTAAACTCACTTTCTCTGTAGCTTTTTCAATAGCTTCCCCTACTCTTATTCTCAGAATTTTGTCTGAGTCTTAACCCTCTACATCAACGAACACGTCGCAGCACCAACATTGATCAATCATCTTAACGCTTTCATCAACGTTAAGAAGCAAAAGGAAAAAAGTAATCGACTCTGTTACCTCCTCTCTGGATTTTTCTCTTTTAAACAAACCCAAAGTCTCCTACTTAATGCAATCTCAAGAATCTAAAAGCACAAATTTGATAAAAATGGCCTTTCCCTCTGTTAAGTAGAACAACAGCTCAAATATGAAGAGAAAAACTCAATTTAATCTTAATTTTATATATTTATGCTCAATTGCAACTCAAATCTATAAATTTTATTGATTAGATCCCAAATATTTTCTACATTTCTCAACAGTGTCCTTTTTATCAATTTTTCTTAATAGTTTATATCTAATATGCATATTTAATGTGCTAAAATGATGACAATTTAAGGAAAAATTGATAGATATACTGATGAACACTAAAACACTTGATTGAGAAGTTTTTGAAACTTTTGAGACCTACTCCTTAGGAAATGAGGGTTTGAATGTTTGGATAGTGGATGATCACACGTTCACGTAAGTATTCCATTTCTAGGAACTGGAAGAGCAAAGGATTGGTGGCGGAAGTCTGAGTTCCTGCAAAATAGTTTTTTTTATGGGTTTTAGAGACCCTTAGATGATTAAGTCAGTAACTTTATAGTAAAAAGTTATAATAAATGAAGAAATAAGCATTAAATTCTAAGAACAAGCATATTTGCTCTTAGTTTTTATGTAATAAATGCTCTGAAAATATATGACAAGAGAATAAAAATCGTGAATCATTTACCTGAGTGGTTCAGAAGATATTTATAGCCCCTGTTCCTTCAACGTTGTTGTTTTACTCAAAAGGTCGAAAGTCTTTTCATTTTGAATATATTAATAAGAAAAAAGTCTCTTACATCAATATTAATGTTGATGGAATATCTTCTTACACAATATTAATGTTGATGAGAATTACCCTTACACATCATTAGTATTGATGAACAAACAATAGAGCTATAAAAGACTTTTATATCTTATTTCATACACAATATTAATGTTGATGGGAATTACCTTTATATATCATTAATTTCGATTGAAATATGACTAGCTCTTAGAGAACTTTTATACACTCATGGATGTAGAAAGATGATAACTCTAAACTCTTAACATGTCATGTTAAGGGTCATAGGGATAGCCTTGCGACCCAACATACGTCTAATAAAGACCATTGACTATATGTTTGGATCTGAAATAATTCTAAACCCAAGGATGTTGGGATCCTTGTGACCAGGTGGTTTGTGTAAAAGCTGGTTATATTCTAACCCAACTAAAATAATAATAATAATAATAGATAAATAAATAAATAAGCAAGCATTGGGAGGGGCAAAATTAAACCAAAAAAAGAAGTTATAAGGCATTAATTTATTGAGAAAGAAAGGATGGGGATAATTTTGAAAAATGCTAAACAAAAAGGGGTCAATATGCAAATTTAAAAGATGAGACTATATAAATGCCCATCTTTTCTTCTTTTGGCCGATGGCTATAAGCCATAAGAGAGGGAAAGGATTTGTGTGTTTTTTAGTTGTTTTCTTGCAAATTAAATAAATAAAAAAAGAAGTGTAATTAGAGTGATTAGCACTTATATAAAGAATTAAGAGGGGTGATTAGCACTTATATAAAGAATTAAGAGTGGTGATTTAGTGATTGGAACTTGTTTTGAAGAAAAAAAATCTAAAGCTAGGGTTTAAAAAGGGAGAAGAAGAAAACTTGAATTTTTCTTGCATCCATTCCTTGAATATTTATCCAAGTAAGTTGAAGAACATGTTTAGAATGATTAATTGTTATAATTTTATGTTTTGATGAAGAAATTAAATTGCTGTGATTATGTGTAGGGGTGAGTAAAAAAACCGAGAAAACCGGAAAAAATAACAAAAAAAACCGAACCGTGAAAAAAAACCGATTAAAATTTTGAAAAAACCGACCGGTTCGGTTCGATTTTGGTTTTATAAGTTTGAAACTGAAAAAACCGAACTGAACCGAATTCAAACTAAAAAAAATCGAGCCAAACCGAAAAAATCGAGCCAAACCAATTTGAACCGGTTTTTGTCCAAAAAAACCCAACTGAACCGAAGCGAAACCGATCGGTTTGAACCGGTTTTGTTTTTTTTTTTTTTTAAATTTCGGTTTGGTTATTTTTTTTTGATAAAAACCGAACCGAACCGAAAATGATTACCCCTAATTATGTGAATTTAGGGATTTATGGTGTTAATTATTGAAATGATGCAATTTATGATTGAACTATATTAGGAAGCATAAATTATTAATGGGTAAATGTTTAATTTAGAAATGGAAGAAACAAACTCCTCCCCCCTTTTTGTTATTGGTCTCGGCAAAAGGAGAAGTTTTGGGAGATTGAAGAATTTAATGCAATTGTTTAGGAATTGTGGGAATTTATGGGCTTATAAATGTTAATAAATGGAATGGTAAAAGATGTTACAAAAATAAAATATTCATCCTTTTTCCTTGAAGGAATTTCGGCCATGACATATAAAAAGGAGAAAAAGAATTTTGACTTGGATTTTGTTGATGTAAAAGAGTGATTTTAGATTAATCGGATGGATTGTTAGAGAATTAGTAAGTTAATTTCAATGAAGGGTTAAAAAAGGAAATTTTATTCTTCTTAACTTAAAATGAAATGAGATTTTTATCATTTGGTTATGAATAAAAATTGACATGTTGATTTTTGTGCTGGTACAGAAGAGGTCGCAGGACCTAATCAGCAACAGGGGACCATTTCATGCTCACAAACACCAGGTAGGTGTTAAATACCCTATAATAAATTAATTGTTTAAATTTGGTATTTTAGAAGAAATTTTCTTTGATTGTAATTTTAGTGCAGAGATTGTGAAATAAAAAAGAATGGAAATAATGCCCTGTTAAATAAATGAGCGTGCCGAAAGATTATTTCCTGGTTAATGAAAATAATGCCCTGTTAAATAGGAGTGTTGAAAGATTATTTCTTGGTTACTGGAAATAATGCCCTGTTGAAATGAGCACATTGGTTGAACTATTTCCTTTTCTTTCTTACCTGAACTTCAGATATAATGTACTAATTAATGGATGACTTGAGAAAGTCATATCCTGGTTAATAAAGAAGATGTCTAGTAAAGGATTGGCAAAAAAATAAAATTTAAATTAAATTAATATATTGACGATAAGTACTTCATTTAATGAGCTAGTACGTATATTATTGTGTATGCTTCAAATACCCCTTATTTAAATTGTGTATTATTAATAAGTGTAAATTTTTTAGTTTTTACCAAATGTTCACATGTTATATAAATATATTGTTAGGTACATCGCACCCTCGAGCTGGAAAGTAGATGCATAGATGGAAATCCTTGTTTAAGTTAATTTTTGTATTGGAAGTATTGATATTATGTTTTATATCGCCTGTATGTTAAGAAATTTTAAAATGTTTAAATTATTATTTTGCCGGGTATGTAATTAAGAACAACACCCTTACTTTAACTGGTAATATAGTTTTGTTGTATTTATATTTGAATGTGTTTGTGTCCTAAGAAATTAATGTTATTGTGAATAAATTAGTTTTAAATATTGTGTATGAAATCATACAATGTTAACTATATATTAAAAAAAAAAACTACAGGGGATATGGAAATTGATGTGTTTAGTAGAGTTGTGATGCTTAATTATGTTGGGATGAGTTTGTGGTTATTATTTACAGGTTTTGATTTTGAGTCGATAACTTGGTATTGAAAATACAAAGGAGACTCTGCCAAATTTTTTAGAAAATATTTACTTAAAGAGAGATCATTCAACTTTTTTAAATAACTTTTTTTAAGGCCTTGACAGTTTGTCCTTATTAAAAAAGGTCCCTTAAAAAACAAATTAGTGGCTTGCAATTAACATAGTAATTAAGTGAATTTCTAGACATATGAGATGACACGATAGGTCATTCATCCAATGATGATGGTGAAAAGTTATTTACTTTATAATCCTAGTCGTTCATCCTTTTTTTTTTTGAACTTTCACCTTTTGTGATCTCTGTAAAAATAGCTCTGCCTTTTCATGAGAAGAAACTGTCATTCTTGGTACTTCCCCTTAAAAATTTCGTCTTCTTCTAAACAAAACCAAATGGATCATCATAGAGTCAGATCTGATAGGGATAAAGGCATTGCTTTCTTAGTGACGAGTTCAGGTTTCGACTAGGAATTGGAGGAAGCAATGGGGGACTAAGGGCCATTAGATTGGGCCTCGAGAGTAGAGGAGGTGGAACTTTAGCATCCACCCTTAATAGGGGGAGGATAGTTTTTATCATCAGATAAGCCCTTCCTCGATGCTTTAAGGGAGCCCTAAGGGATAGAAAGGTTACCCAAACCCTTGAGGATAACATTTCTAGTACTTTGAGCACTGAGAAGGTGGTTTTTGCCAATGATCAACACCCTGGAGAGTATATGGCTTAATTCTTCTTTAGGGATAAAAGGATGAGTCAAGAGACTTTAGACCCCACTTAGAGACATTACAAGATTACAATCTCCTAATACATGTACGAGTTAGGGTACTCATTCTCTCTTTGAGGGTTAATGAGGGACATCTTTAGGTATTATAGATTAGGACTAGGATAACTGCAGACCAAACATCCATTATGTATTCCATGTTTTATTGTTGAAAATGTCAGTCAGAGATGATGGGATTACTCCATCTTTTCATTCAAATATGGATGACTATGATTCTGTGAAATTTCACCCCCTAGTCATACTTGACAGGAAAATCACAAAAAAAAAAAAACAAAGGCTGCTATAATGGTACTAGTCCAATGGTCAAACCTCTTCAAAGAATATGCCACTTGAAAAGAATTGGAGGATTTATCCAGTCAATTTCCTGAGTTTAATACGAATTCTTGAGGGCAAGAATCTCTAAGGGGGAGTATTGTTACAGGTCAGCCAACTCAGCAAGTGCGTTAACAAAAAAAAATGCAGTAAGCCTTAGCAGGGAAGTTTGAAGAAGAGGTTCAATAATAAAAAACAATGATCACGTGTAAATATAGAATAAAACATGTGATAAATGAGTAGTTAGTTGGAAGTTAGAATTAGTTAGTTTGTTTGTTAGTGACAAATAATTGATTTTCTTATATATAGTATAGGATGGAGTTGGAAAACGTGAGAAGCAAGTAATGAATGAAAGTTTTCTATAACAATCCTTTTTTTTTTTTCTTGTTTTTTTCCTTATTCTCAATCCTTGTTAGTTTTTTACTTGTTAATACTAAGGCCATAACAAATTATTGTCTAGCCCACCTCAAAAAAAGCCTGCAAGCTAGCCTTGATGAGAACCAACTCGAAGATTCCTTGTCTTTCTTTTGTTACATCTAGTGAGAACAAGACTCCTGAATTTGATACAGATTTTTTGTTAAAAAAAATTATTAACAAAGATTTTATCAAAAATTTTATGCATTACTTAATTTTGGTTAAACATTAATTAGAACTCTATTTCAAATGGGAAATGACAGAAAGTAAAAAAACAAAAACCAAAAAACTATTTGAAACTTATTCAAACGGATCAACCCATGATCTGGCCCAGGATGAAACTTATTCATGCTCAACAAATCACAGATATGAAACTTATTCATGCTCAACGGATCAACCCAGGATTCAGCCCAAGCTAAATTAAAAAAAAAAAACTCATCTGAAAGTTAACTTAATATGGCTCAAACAACTTGCGATCCGATCAAAACCCGATTTTATTTAAAAATAAAAAAATAATATCAATAATGGTTTAACTAAAAAAATAAAACAACATCATTTTCATTGACCTAAGTTAACCCAACTAGCCCGTGACCCCGCCTTGGCCAAGTTACTTAAAAAAAAAACCTAATTGGCATTGGGAAATCATTGTAGCTTTAGACCTATTGGCATTGTTCACTAAAATAGTATTATGGCATTTTTACCCCTCCACTTAAAAAACTTAACTTTGGCTTTCAAAGGCATTAAAGTCTTTTTATATGGCTCATTTGTCATTTTCAAATAGAGCAGGGACAAATAAGTATTTTTTTTCATCTTGATTGCATAGTGAAACAACTAGAATATCTTTGGAAGCACAAGATTTAAACTTGGAGTCATGGGGTTATTTTTATAATGGCTTTTTGGTTATTATAATTTAAGTTGAGGGGCAATTTGGTATTTGTACAAATATAAAAATAATAAACAATTAAAATACACGTTGAAATGAAGAAAATACCCTTAAAATAAATAAAAAATAAACCTTGAGAAAAGGGGTGTTTTTGGCTTTTCACAATAGTTTTTTTGTAATTACAAAGTCAGCTTACAAGAAATGTTGTATTTGGCTAAATAAAAAAAGGATGTGCGCGTATAGCGCACCCGGAGGCACGTGCGATGCCTTATAATGTCCAAAAATATCCTTAATCATGTCGTTAGAAGTGTCGCCTTATCCTTTTTCTATTGGTGTCGTGTGTGTCACCACCGGTGGTGGTCCACTTTGGCGTCAATAGACCTTTCTTCCTCTTCTTCTTTTCCTTTCTCTCTCTTTCCTTCCTCAAAAATTACAGCTTGACCCTCTTAGTTGATAGTATTTCAACTTCAATCCTTATTTTTTTTTATTTCTAATTTTTTATCTTGGTCCTTTTATAGAAATTTTATTTGTTTTTAATTTCATCTTTCAATTCTAATTTATCAATATTATATTCTCTAATGAGTCCTTATTCTTTGGATTTCTATTTTTTTCTTGGTTTTTTTGTAAAAGTTTTAGTGGTTTTAAATTTCATCATTTAATTCAAATTGATGGTATTATGTTTTTCAATTTGATCCTCATTGTTTTGATTTTTCTTTTCTTTTCTTTTTTGTACAAGTTATTATTATTTTCAATTTCACCCTTTAATTACAACATTGTTTTTATTTTTTATATTAATTTTAATCCTTATTTTTTTTTCTTTTACTAAATTGATTTTTTTTTTCATTTTCACCCTTCAATTAAATAAAAAATTATTTTGTATTTTAATTTTGATCTTCATTCTTTTAATTTTTAATTTTTAAAATCTTTTTGTATAATTGAATATATTTTTTCAAATTTATCATTCAATATTTAATTGATTGAAAATTGAACTTCACAGTTTTTTCATATTGGGTGTTTCGGGTCTAATGACTCAGATCATGAGTTTAAAAAGTTAACACAGATTATTTTTTTTAAAAAAAAAAGCTTTATGATTTTTTTTATTTTTTTATCGGGTTATTTCAATCACATGATCTGAATCACATGTTTGACAGGATATCTCGACTTAGCACAACCTTAATTAGCATGGTCACAGGTTTGTCATGATAAATTTTTTATGTTCTTTTTTTTATCTCATTTCAACACCTAATCATCATTTTTGACAGGATATGAAACATAGACAAGTAGATGTAAATTACTGGTAAATGTTTCATTCCAATTGATCTTAGTGACTATCATCACTGAAGTGGACAGTATACTGTTCATAAATTAAACCTTTATTGCTCCATTTAACATAAAATTATTGCAAGACATGTACAGATACAAATTGTGTGGACTTAATTGGGGCCTTGCCTTTTAACTCTATGCTCACTATCTGGGCTGTAATAATTTTCTGTATTTTATCATCTTCGTATATGCATTTGGTCATATCAACTGCTTGTACAGATTGCTATCTGTTCTTCGTATATGTATTTGATCGCATCAACTACTTGTAGAGATTGGCTATCTGTTCTTCGTATAGCGCTACAACTTTGTCTCTTCGGATTTTCATTGTTGGGGTCATCAAGCCACTGTCGATCTGCAATACAAAGAATGTAACTGAGCCACATGGCAGGTGTTGCCTGAATGGAGTGCCAATAGACTGCTTGTGTGAAACTTACTGTAAAAGACTCATCGATAACAAGGACTGGTCCAATTTGAAAAGAAGCCTCTGATGTCCTGCATTTAAGAGCATTGGATCGAACAATGATTAGTACAAGATGGAAAGAAATTCAATTTTTTTCCAAATACGCCACCACTATTGCAGCAAATGAAAATGAACAGAGAACTGCCTGTTAATAAGCACAAATGCATAGCTATGCACAAACAAAGAAGCAAACAAATCAAAGAAAAACAAAAGGGTAATCCAAAAATTGCAGCAATGTTTGAGGAGACTAGTTTGATTGTAGACTACATTTCTTCAACTTGTTAGTTAAGTTGTTAATTGTTGTGAAGAAGGGCAGGAGAATGATAAAAGAATAATATGAAGGAAAGCGAAGTCTTTAAAAAGCTCTAGCTGTGACGTCGATTTCTGTAAGTTTTCTTTTGCCACTCCCTGTACTTTGGAGATCCCACTCTAGCTTCAAGATCACCCAACACAGATTGGCAAGTGCAGAAAAATATTCAACATGTAAATATTTCATCTACCAACACTTTGCACCACCACCTCCCTGAGAACAAAACTCCCACGGCTTTCCATTGCATCCACAGTATCCTTTTAATTTGTTCTAAACTACCGTAAAAGCTATACATGTCTTTATAATTCAGATTCTTCAGATTAATTCAAGTTAAAAGAGTTTTACCACTTCCTCAATTCTTTGTCTAGCAGGTTGGCGATCTGTTTCTTACTCAGCTCAGTGGCATCTGCATCTACAATGGACAACTTTTTTGCAACCTCTAGAACCTCCTCTTTGTTTGGAACAACTATAGCTCCAAGACGACGTTGGTCCTACACGTGATTTATGATAGTAAATATATAAACTACCAACTTACAAATGGAAAACCATAGATGAAAGTAAATGTGCAAATGTGTCCGAAGGTGCTCAAGACTTGAGGAAAATGATCATTGAAACAAACCTGGCCAATAACAACAATCTGTTGAATAAGACTACTCTTCATTGCAGCTTCCTCAAGCTCCAAGGGCTCAACATTTTCACCTATTTTCTCCAAACAATTTCAAAAGTAGAATATATGATACTCTTGATAGGCAGAATGATGCACTGGAAAAGAAAACTTAGACTTGAAGATAGAGCATTTTTGTTCTTGGGAAAAGGCAAATTGTCCATGCAATATTATACTTCTATTCAGAAGAAAATGCAACTCAGTACCACAGACATGAGTAATGATTGGGAAAAGATACACCACAAAAAAAAAAACAAAGCAATTAAATAGAAGATTGAAATAAGGAATGCTAGTGAAAAATTGAAACTTTTTGATGCTGCTAACGCTACTTGCATCTCTAGACACATTTATAGAAGATAAACTGAGAAAGGTAGACAACAGGGTCAGATCTCGAGATCATAAATTATTTTCATACTTTTTTTTGTGCGTCTAACTTGTCACTTCAGAGAGAGCAAGAGAGAGGTAGTAACTGCAGTGGTATAGAAGGAAAACCACATGCTTCCAATAATACCTGTCGAAAGAACTATAGTATCCTTAGCACGACCTTCAAGAACAATAATCCCTCCACAGCGACGGCTTTTCCCTCTTGAATGGTAAGGAGCTATCCAACCTAAATCACCAGTGTTTAGCCAACCATCCTCATCTACAGCTTGCTTTGTGGCCAATGGATTCTAGTCAAAGATTATTACAAATGTGTCACTTGCAATAATTAACATTGTGAGAAAGAAAGAGTATCTTGATGCAATAATTTAAATACAAACTACACGTAGAAAGAATAAGAAACAAAATTTTATGACTTAAATAAAAGTGCTTTTTGGTGTTCTGTAATGGCATTATTAGTTTCACAATCCTAAATTATACTATTTATCTTCAGACCATGATGATGATTGCCACTGCATTTCAGATGTATACTGTGCAGTTTCTTCACTGTGAAGTATAGTAAACTCGCAGAAAATTTTGGATCCATCATAATAGGCTACTGAAACATTTTTAATGATTGCAACTACATGCAAACATCCAATATATTTTTACTGAAGAACAAAAAGAACTATTAGTACCCTGGAAGAAAAGAGTAACAGATTCTTTATTACCAAAACTAGGTAAAGGGCTCAAGTAGGATGGATAGCATGTCAAGTTGTAGTAACCTTTCATCACTTGAAGAAACTATTACGGAAACTATTACCTTGTAGTAACCTTTCATCACTTGCGGCCCCCTGACTCTTACAATCCCTTTTGAACCATATGGAAGAGATTTTCCAGTTTCAGCATCTACAATTTTAAATTCTGTATGCCGAATTGGATGCCCAACTGAACCAAGAACCTTCAAAAGTCAAATTTGCTACAGCATTACAGCCATGCAAGCTAAAGGTAGATTAAATATATATGATACAAAAGTAAGGAAATTGACAAAAAGTAGCCTTTCAGGAAACTGCAAAAGAAGATACATGCAAATGCATTTCAGAGGTTGAATAATTTAAGGTCAGAGAGACTGGCGGCGATACAAGAGAAAAAAAGAAAGAAAGAAAGAAAGAAATCCTTCTCTAACCATCAGAACCATGTTCAAGGTTAGAAAACAAATTAACACAAGTGAACAGCTAGGAGTACATAACCACTCCAAACTGATGCGACAAGGAAGAAAAAGATTTCCTTTCTAGGACACTGTACAGGGTAAGTTCTGGGATTGTTGAAAACATGCAAGATTTTCAACAATCTAAACTTATCGATGTATATCTTACATTATTGCTAAGTCGTCGAGCAGCTAGAACTGGAGATGACTCCGTCATACCGTATCCATTCAGCAACACAACTCCAATTGCCTGTTCACATATAGCAGTTCTATAAGAGACACTATCAGAAATATCTTGTTTAACCAGCCAAGAGAGCATCGAACCTCAAAAAACTTGTCAACATGTGCAGGTAAACTACCACCTCCACTAACACCAGCCTGCAAGGTAGCAGATATTTCTGAGTAAATGATGTATGTACGTAGGTAATCAAAAAGAAGGTTCAACGAGATAATGGATATTTCTTGTTGAACAGTGACAGAAAAAATACATTATCACAACCTCAAAAGAAATATCAATTGTCTAGCTGGCATCATTTATTATTGGGAGGGGGGAAATCAGTTTAAAGCCGTTGAATGAATCTTCAACTATTGAATAAATTGTTTCAGAATTGGCATCAAGGATTCAAAACCACTTTTTCAAGTACCAAGCTGAGATGTCTCAGAAAAATTGTTCTATCAGATAAGGGAGAGCTAATGATGAAGCATTAAGTCAAACGGTAACTTATGGGGGGGAAATACACCTTTCTTATTCCGATTGCTGACTGAATTTTACTGTATACAAGCTTCTCAGCCAACATATGTACTGGCAACAAGATTGCAGCAAAGATTCTTGCCCGTAACCAGCCCAGTATTGAAACAAAATATGACTGTTCAATCTGAGACCTTGTAAGATAAGTTCCCTGTCAATGAAAATAAACCTAAATTAAGCAGCAAATTGACAGGGAAGGAAGGTTTCAATTGCAAGCTTGATTGAAATTGAAGCGAAGGATATATTGAGCATGAAACTAGGTGTTAATCAATTTGAAGCAGGGGAAAAAAGAAATGTTATTAAGAAGAGCCGAAAGAACTTCCAACATGCAATATGTATACAGCATGGATCCATGAACGGTTGGTGGCCAACCTCTTTCATCATCAGGAATTGGTCCCGGAAATTGCCATCTAGATTAGTTTTTGTACCAAAAACAAAGCATGTTTTAAGATCACATCCTAGGAAGCATATAGGTGTAGAGCAGGTTCAAAAATAATTGGCAGGCTCCTACTGAGTTTCATGAAATTCACTGATGCCCACTGTACGAAGCATTGCATGCCAGAGTACTAGAGCAGTTCTAAGGTAACAAGAGGAGCAGTTTTGTGATCTAAGAGTCACAGGAGCGGTACTAACTTGGAAGCAGGTAGCAGCAATGAAATATCTGAATATGTTCCACTGACGCAAGTATACAACAAATTAAGATAAGTGAACAGATTAAACAGTGAGGGTTGGTGACTAATTTGTTTTTCAAAAAATAAGTCTACTTATAATAATATAAAAAAAATGTTAAAAATGCATATAACAAAATCAAACAGTGACATAATCATCCTCCAAAAACACATGGAAACATAATAAATTCGAGCCCAACAAATTTTTATTTACATGCTAATAAAATATAGCAAATAAAGTGAAGAATAAATGCTGCATACAATTTCAAACTATCAAACCTCATAAATTCTCTTCATCTCCATGTATGCCAAGCTGATCTTTATGAAGGTAAATGCAAGAAGTTTACGAAGAGTTGAGCTTTTAGAAATCTGTTTTTGTATCCCACTGTACATAAAACACAGTCTTGAGGAATGCATGGATAAACAAATAATCAACTGACCAAAGTGGAGCACATAGTAGAACAAAATTAAACAGACAATTCGTGATTCATTAACTGTTATATTAAAGCACAATCTGCTAACTGCAAATCTATTGGTAAAAGAAGAAACATGAGGGTGAAAATTTATTAGGAGGGTTGCCATTTAGTACAACCCATCCTCGGTCATTAAATAAGAAGTTGGGCTTCTTGCTGAGAGATGAAAACTTACTGAAAAGGCTCTTAAGGACTAGGCAGGAAAACTTCCAAATAAATAGTTTGTAGTACATATATATAAACGCAAGTTTTTTTGAGTTCATAGAAATATGATGCTTTGCAATGCATCGTATTGTATCAAGTTCAAATGAATACTCAACTCAAATTAAGTGTTAATCCCAAACTAATTTGGGTGGATTTGCCTTCTCCCTTCTGATTATTGTATAAGATTGGAAGTTAGATCCACAAAATATATTGAATAGTCCCTGAAATCCATTTTCTTAATTGGACCAATCTTTTAATACATTTCAAACCAGTGGATTAGATGATATTTTTACAATCACTGGATTATATATATTTTTTTTTTGCAAGCTCCTTAATATGAATAAGATAATTTCCATGTGAAGTATCAAGCAAGAAAAATAAAATAAATAACCACAAACTTCCAAGTAGCAATACACTGGATCACCTATAAAGTGTCTCAAATACTAAAGGAACGGAGATTAGGTAATGCGGCTGATATTGCTGCAGATCAACCTACGAATGAAAGTAATTGCAGTTAAACCATATAAACAGTGTCAGTTGAACAGACTATACAGCGGGTGATGGCAACTGATAAAATGATTCATCATTAAAATTATAAAGGATCATTTCAAAAGCCACAATAAAAAACCAATACCTTAAAATTTCTGACAGTTGTGTATACTTGCTCAGCTCCATTTGCAAATATGAAATACTCACAAGCTCGCTCATATGCATGCCAAGGTGGAAGCATACTCAGAAATCTGTCTGCAGGTTGGGCAGGCACAATTTCCCAAAAATTATTTATCTGGAAAACAATTGACACTGTAAATGGCCTCGTCATTAAGTTAACCAAGTGTTGCTTTCAACTGTAACCAAAGATTCAATTCAATTAGTAGGCCTGAGGCCCCCTATAAATTCATAATCTGAAGAGCATTCCACAACAAAAGGATGGTCTCCTCACTGCTTTATTTTTTATATATATAAAGTGTTCCACTTTAGCCGTGCAGATTCTTCCATGCTTGATCATCGACATTATGGTTGGTGCCTCATTCTTCTTTTACATGTTGATGACAACATTCTCAACCAGAATGATTTTTCTTCGTAGATGAGAATCTCGAAGCTTTTTTTTTCTGCCTCACTCTTCCAAATTCAACGGAGGAAGAGAAAATGTTCCAAATAAAAGAGGGCAGACAAGAAAGGAAAATTTTGTGTGCATTTGTTTTAACTGAAATTGAGAGAGCTTTGCTCATTGGATACCATGAAAGATTTATACAGAAAGGATAGGACAGCTCATTTAGAGCTTGTACAACTTCAAAACTAAATAGCAACATATGCACAATGATAGTATTGTAACAGTGTAATGGTTCAACTGGATTTAGATCCGGATTGAATATCTAACCATTGATTTCCTTCAAGTGGTTTGGTGAAGAAGGTGGACTTTTAAAGAAATGATTTTGATTTTGAATTATGAGAAATGAGTAAGCATTGAAGATTAACAAGGATTTCTCTTGAAGACAAGCAAAATAAGATTAAAATAGGGAACTCCTTTTGGCTTCCTAGATTAATGTGCCTTCAAACAATTGAGTGTCAGCAAATATGGTAATGTGCTTGATGGGCTAGTTATGCAGTGTAAGGTTATTACAAATGGCAAGCTGAGCAGGTCATGATCCAGGAAAAAGAATAGCTCTATTTTCTGATTGATCACAGATATTTAGTGCACACACAAGATTAGACACTTGAGAATTTTGTTTTTTGTCAGATTAAAAGATATTTTTATTATTAGGAAGAGATATGCAAGAAAAAAAATTGGAGAAGGGAACATCAACAAAAAGTTAAATGAATAAAGGAAATAGGCAAAAAGATAGGGAATAACTACAAACCTGGTGCAGCAGATTCTTATGTGTAAGCATCACACCCTTTGGATTTCCAGTGGTTCCACTAGTATAAACAAGTGTAGCAATATCATCAGAGCTTATTGTTTCATATTTGTAGTGCTGCCCTGCAATCATTATCAATAGAAAATTCTTAAGATAATCCGGAAAAGGAAAGCGAGGTGCTGTTCTTTTTTTTCTTCTTTTCTTTCAACTAGCATAGAAATATTTTATTTCACAGAAGAATTAATATAACCATAGAGCATTATTGATGGAACATATTCTGATACTTTCAGTTTGTATTTTGTATACATTTGATGGTAACATGCACTGACTGGAAATCCTGTTACATATATATAAATTGAACACAGCACCTTCCACTAAAAGCAGCACATCTGTACAATCACACTGCTTGACAAGTGATATAAAAGTTTATCTCTTCCTTGTAACTAAGTAATATGATGAACAATAATGACTGCGACAATTGTCTTAGCCTAGTTGATCCACAGACAAGCGTGCGCAAGCACACACACAAAAGCTGCAGATGTATTGCACACGCATGATTGGCTGAATAGCAATTAAAGCCACTTTGAGCATCAAAATCATCACTAATGTTTCAAATATGACCATGCTACACTAAGCAGCCAATTTAAGTAACAATAATTGAAATTAATTATTAGATTTTTGTTCCATCCTAACAAATACATCAACTGCACCAAACTTAGATCCATGGAAAATATATGAAGATTTAACTAATATCAGTGGTGTACCTAACTACTAAGGGTTGCATCCTGATCCAGGTATAAAGGAAAAACTGTTTCAGAAGAGTTTCTCAAATACTCTGGCATTCTCCCTAGAGCATATAATCCACAACATGGTTACAAAAATTTTAATACCGAGCTTCAAGTTAGTCTCTTAAAGGCTGCTTTATGTATTCAAGCTTTAAAAGCAGCCAACTAGACAAACTCTTCGTGTATTATGAAACAGGGATTTAAAATATAAACCCAAAGATCTCATAGAAAGAAGCGTGCTGGTAATTCATGACATAATACATACATAAACTTCCCATATTAATTTGCAAACTGATCAACTTACTAGCATCACCAGAATCAAAGAAAGCCTTACGGCTCTCTCGCCCCAAATCTATTATCTCCTTGTAATTAAAAATAGGTATCCCCTCCATTACGTTGATAGTAAGGCTTGACTTCTCTCCCCAGAGTAGAATGACAAATCTGGGAGCTGCCTTGGAAGAAAATGTTTCTGCAATTCGATTGAACAATTCAGGATTGTCCACTGCAAGTGCAACACTGTAGTAATAATAAAAAAAAATCAGCAATAACACTAGTGCCATTACAGATTGAAAACAAAAGGAATCCACTTCCTGAAACTCTTCAAAAACAATTGTAATACCATTATCACAGCAATCCAAATATCATTGATTCAAACACTTTCAACACATATTAGACAAGTGTGTCTATTGGGGTGTTTAGAACTGCCAGACAAAGTCAATCTTATCTGACCAAACCCAAATCATCAAATTTTTTTCAGGGTATGACGAGTCTGGCTAGTTGTAGAAAAGCACAAGCTGAGTAGCTTGGTGGGGACTAACAAAATAATGCTATGACGACGCTATTTTATTCTCAGCTTAGTACTTAACAGTTGTACCCTAAGCCAAGTACTCACCAAAATACAAAATTATTCTTTTCTTTATTCTCTGCACTATTTCTAGCACCGCTTTCTCTATTTTTCCTATCAATGTGTCACTTGTTTCTTTATCTTCTACATCCTTCAGTCCCATTCCCATAAGCCCGAGTCTTCCCCCATAATTGCCAATCCTAAAGTCCCTAACTTACATGCTTTATCCCAGAATTAAGGAAATGTCAGGAAGAGTATTAAAACCCTGCATACATATTTGCTTATCATCTGATTAAAAATAAACTGGGTTACAATTAACCATCCTCTGTTATTATCCATATGTAAAGATAAAATATAGAAATAATATACATTTAAAGGAAAGTTCTTTTGCAAACCTTTCAGAGTGATTGTATATTTGTAATAGCTCTTCAACAGATGATCTTGATCCCCTCACCACATCAACTGCTCCCATGGCCATCATACCTAGGAAAAATATCAATAAGATATATTGCAAAAGAAAGGTACAGTTACCATGCATCAAATGAAATAAAAAGTCAACAATGATTCTTCCAAGAGGAGCACATGGACACTGCAAAATGGAACACCTTCTTCCCTTCCATGATTAAACACCCTGAACATCCTTTTTTTTTTCTAGCATCTGAAACCTTTTGAGTCTTTGACAACCATGTGGACAGGGGAATGATAGTCACTATGTAATTGAAGGCAAGGAGCATTTAAAATAAAATTTCCCAGTTTCTCTAGGCCCTAAAACATCAGTGATTCCAGGGTTTGTTCAAGGCAAAAAGAAATCTGGAATAGACAGGTTAACAAGCTCAATAAAAAAAAATGTTAAAAAAGTTTTAAATCTGTCACATTACCGTTTAGGAGCACTATGGCATTCTAAGATTTTAAATCAAGAATGGTTAAGCCTTTCGGCAAGGCTCAAAGTGGCTATTGAGATATTATATAACAAAAGGAGGGTATCCAAAAGTTTTAGGTATTCAATAATTGCAAATTACAATCATCCATTCCCTTGCCAAAGATTTGTAGTGGTAATAAAGAAAAGGGTCAAATTATTTCATTTTGAGTTCTTCACTCCAGCATTATGAACAAGGACAAACACCAGCCAAAAACATCCTGCTAGAGGCAATAGCCCTCTATGGCTAAACTGAAAGGCTTGCGCATTGTGAAGATGCTAACACAGAAATGTGTGTATGCTAGATAACATAGATACACACACATGAACCACAAGGGAGAGAAATATAAGATAAAGAAAAAATATATAGAAATTAGCAAGTAGGTAAACATAAATGAAATTGCAAGGCACCTTGATCTGCAACAAGCCACCGGTATGAATTATCAGCAAAAAGTGCAAGTTTCTCATCTGGCTTAACTCCAATAACCCTCAGGCCTTCAGAAAAATCTAAAATTTCCTCCTCCAGCTGCAATTTTGAAGAGAAAAGGTAATATTTGATGTGAAAGCAGCTAATTAGAACAAATTAACTTGGTTACCAAGAACTTGAAAGAACTTGCATTCCATGTTTATGGAAAGAACAAAGATCCTATAATATGGTAAAGACCAATCAGCTTCAATGGGAAGAAACATTCACAATTTATTACAACAAATGGAATCAACAGTTACTCTTTTTTTCAGATAACATTGATATTGAGCACATAGATCATGCAGCATACAGAGAAGCATATAAATGCAGTCAAAGAACTAATAATATGGATCATATAGCTAACATGACAACTATTGCCACCAATTCAATTAAGTTAATAATCTTATTGCTGCAAGCACTATGATGAAAATTTATTATTGGCTACATTTAATCACCTGTGCTATGTGTGTGGACAGAACCTAAGTTAAACTCAGGGCACAAATCGTCTCTTCACATGCTTCTCGAGGAGATACATAATAATAAATAAATAAATAAAAAACTAAATTTGTGTTGGAAGGTAACCTGTTTATAAGTCATACTTGTAGGTGGATCATGATGCGGATCTACCACTGCAACCTGATCGCCATATTTCTCTGCTGAAGACCTCCAAATGTCAGGAACTGCTCTCCAGTCATCAGAGGTCAAGGCACCATTTCTGGAAACTAGTGCACTTTCTAGGTTAGGTGAACACCTTCTTATCTTAATCTCCTCTGTCTAAAGAAGAAATAATAAAAAATAAACCTTAGAGATCCTAGTCGTATTTCCTGTATGTATTCATCAAATTTTAAACTTGAAAAATCTACGAGAGCAAACTTTTAATGCTTTTTCATTCAGTCAATAAACCAGCATGTTCATGTCATGATATTAAGGGAGAGCATTGACGAAGCATGTTTCTCTTTGTTTAATTTCACAACTCACAGGCCCACTTTTCCATTACAGAACTTGCATTGTCCAGCCAAGAGATAATGCTGCCATGCCCATGTGAACAAAAAGGTGTAAACCCATGGAAAACATGCTTTGTTGTTGTCACAGTAACTAGAAGAAACGGAAATTCATTCACAAGTAGAAGTTTGTCAACAACAAAATAGGTGTCTAATCATTTGAAAAATAAATATCCAAATACTATTCTGCAAACGTTTAGAGATTAAAGAAATGATCCAACAACGAAGCCACCAGACTTGAACTTCCGCCAGGTAACCGCAGAAATCAAAATGATATTACTGAGAAGGTGGTGCTTGTTACACAGTTATGTAATAACATACATTTAATCATGGAATGGCATATGAACACTGAAGCCTCCCAATTCAAGAAAACAGCAAAAGTTAATCCACAACTTCAACAAATCCCAACTGTCCTAAAGTCTCAATTACTTTGAATTTCTTGCAAGAACAGTTATTAACATGCTAAATTAGTCTTCAAAATAAAATCATTGTACGGAAAAGACATAATTTCTAACCGGCTTGACAGCTTTTCCAGTCAGAGAGAGAACATTTACTCAATTTGGTATCAAAAACTTGTCCAAATCAAAATTTGACAAATTGTAAACGTCGAAAGACAAATTCAATACCATAATCAAAGATATAAAAGAAAAGTTATTTCCAAACACTCAATCATACCAAAAACACAAAGAACATAACTGATAAAAGACATAAAATTATCAGCTGTTAACAGCTAAAAACAAAAGCTAAAGAATGAACAGGCATGATGACTACAACTAATAATAGCAGAATTTTTAAGCAAAAGAAAAGAGTTTGCATATATCAAACAGTACGTAAAGAACCCAAAAAACATAAAAATCGCAAGATATGCTTGCATCTCTATCCACACAAGCTAAATTCAAAAGGGTACATATATTACCTTGGTTTCGCAAGAAACTCGAAATCCTCGACGTGCAGAGAACCCATAGTTTCGTTGTTTCTGAAGGAACATTTTAGAGTTGTTGAAATGATAGCGAGAGACCAAGAACTGAAAAGCAGCATGCCTTTTAGTAATATCAGCGGCGCCAGTACCATAATAATCAGAGCTAAAAGTTGAAGAAACCATTGCCATTCGATTTGATGAAAAAGAAGAAGCAGAAAGTGGTGTAGCAGTAGTCATCGGAATCAATGAAGCAAAAACCGTCAATGGACTGACACAGACAAATGTTGGTCTGGTCAGCGTTTTATATTACTGTAAGAACTACAAATATACGAGGAAAGATAGGGAGATAGCTTCTTCTTTTTATATTCAAGCAAGGTGGGATATTTCTACGCCACCAAGGGAAAATATACGGGTAGAGTATACAAGATTTGTAGTCCCTATATATTTATCGACATTTAACTTAGGCCCCTTACTGAATTTTTCGATTTTAATTCCAAAAAGTCTTTCTATCATAATTGTCTACCCACTCATATACATATAAATGATAACTTTATAAAAATAAATTATAAAAACTACTTTTTAATTAATTTAATATTAAAAACAAAATTAAAAAAAATAATAATAATTAAAATTAAAAAAAAACTACTAAAATGAACTGATTTGGTATAGAAAGCAAATGTCTTTCTAGGACAGAAATCTTACCCCGTTGGCTTAGGATTTGCGTAGATATGTTGTGGTATGCTCAAGCGTAACTCGAATCCAAAACAATACAGGAAGATATATTGTGGTTCAACTGTTCAAGGATCATGCATTTCATATGTATCTGAGTAGTTAAAACTCGTTAGCTTCTCTTTTCCGTTTCCTACTTTTATTGCCATAAATGGAGACTCAACTGGATACTTGATGCCACGGCACATTATGCTATACATGTAGAAAAAAATATTGCGTGTTTATTGTGGACATAGATTTGTTGTATTATATATTATATGTGTTTGTATTTGTGAATAACACTGTAGCGCTATAGAAGCATTATCTTTTCTATGTTTAGTTAAAAATTATTGTTGGGTCTAGTTACCAACCAGACTCAAGAAGATTGGGTTAATAAAAAAATAAAAATAAAAATCAATAAACATTGTATATTTACTGTGAATATAGACTTATTGCATTGTGGACCACAATATAGACATAGAGTCTTTGTACTATGGACGACATTGTAGCACCATAGAGGCGTTGTCTTTTCTGTGTTTAGTTAAAAATTATTGTTGGGTCTAGCTGGGCAGCCAGACCCAAGAAGATTGGGTCAATAAAAAAATTCAATTAATATTTTTTCTTTAATTTAAATTAATATTTTTTTATGTTTTTGTATTTTTTTGATGTGATGATATAAAAAAATCAATTTTAAAAAATAAAAAATGTTATCTAAATATATTTTTAAAAAACATATTTTAAAAAATAACTATTACGTAATAATACAATAACTAACATATTGGCCCGCGCTCCGCAACGGATCAATAATAATTTTTTTCATATGTAAAAATATTTGAGTTGGGTTAAAAGTACGGAATGTATTTGCATCATCACCTTCTTCAAATAAAGTATTTTTTACGGTAGCACCAATAATAGCGCATAGCAGAGCAGCGCCCAATGCACCGACAACTAATTTCTTTTCCTTTTAAGATATTTCTAATTTTTTTTTCTCTTTAATTTTTTTTTCTTTTCTTTGATTGAATTATTTTCATACTATAAAGAGGAAATAAATTGATGTAACTTTTTTTATATTATACAAAAGTTGGGTGATGATATTTTTTTTCATTTGAGGTTGAGTTGAATTT
>Ga0307515_10007165_pt1 | contig 22121 bp, 20 predicted proteins | sample 17_EM_MG_FD_194513 | JGI IMG/M metagenome (GOLD analysis project Ga0307515, IMG submission 194513) | Populus trichocarpa ectomycorrhiza microbial communities from riparian zone in the Pacific Northwest, United States - 17_EM | ecosystem: Host-associated > Plants > Roots > Unclassified | place...
CTGATCGACACTAGTCTGAAATTGTAGAGTGACGCCGCGACGATCGTGCCCAGCGCCAGCACCAGAGTGAATTTCAGAAAGTACTCGAGGCCGCGAGGTGACAGCACATAGACTTGCTTGACAGGCACGTTGATGAGCAGGGCAGGCAGCAGAAACAGCACTGCCGAAGCGACGGCCGATAGGCCTGCCAGCCGGTGATCGTAGTTGAACTTGGAGAAGCTGTTGAGCCAGATGAAGCCGAGGACCATCGTGAAGAGGCTGAAGCCAATGAGGTAACCAAAGCTGAAGCGGGCGAATATGAAGAGCAGCGAGATGGTCGAAAACGCCAGGACCGCAGCGATCGCGTAGTGGAGCCGGGCGGGAGCGTACAGCATGGTCGATTGCCAATGCGCAACCTGGACCAGCGAGACGCAGCAAATGACGATGTGAAGGCACACCAGCACGTACAGGCTGAAGCGCGAGCCGGACGTCAGTCGAATGCGTTCCATAATCTCAGGACCGCGCTTGCTTTCTGACGAGTGCACCATGGACATCGCGCCGCCACGCGGGGTAACTGAAACGAAATTGACTTTGCCCGACCTACGACAGTTCGAGCGAGCGCCTGAAATAAGCAATGGTCTCCTTCAAACCGTCGGCGAGCGCGACCTTCGGTTCCCAATTCAGTAACGCCTTCGCCTTGGCGAGATCGGGCTGGCGTTGCCGCGGATCATCCTGCGGCAGTGGTTTGAAAATGAGCTTCGAGCGCGAATTCGTATAACTGATTACTTTCTCGGCCAGTTCCAGAATGGTAAATTCCGAATTGTTGCCGAGATTGATCGGTCCCGTACATCCTTCTTCTGTCAGCATCAGCCGGGTAATTGCCTCGACGAGATCGTCGACATAGCAGAACGACCGAGTTTGGCCGCCGTCGCCGAACACGGTGATCGGGTCGCCTTTCAGGGCCTGGACGATGAAGGATGAAACGACGCGGCCGTCGTTGGGCTGCATCCGCGGACCATAGGTATTGAAGATGCGCGCAACCTTGATCGGCAGGGCGTGTTGCCGCCAATAATCGAAAAACAGGGTCTCGGCGCAGCGCTTGCCCTCGTCGTAACACGAGCGAATCCCGATCGGATTGACGTTGCCCCAGTAGTCCTCGGTCTGCGGATGGATCAGGGGGTCGCCATAGACCTCGCTGGTCGAGGCCTGAAAGATCGGCGCCTGCAGACGCTTGGCGAGACCGAGCATGTTGATCGCGCCATGCACGCTGGTCTTGGTGGTCTGCACCGGATCGCGCTGATAATGGATCGGGGAGGCCGGGCAGGCCAGGTTGAAGATCGCATCGACCTCGATGTAGAGCGGAAACGTCACGTCGTGCCGGATCGCCTCGAACATCGGGTTGGACAGCAGGTGGGCAATGTTCTTGCGGCTGCCGGTGAAGTAGTTGTCCGCGCACACCACTTCCGCGCCCGCGGCGAGCAGCCGTTCACTGAGGTGGGATCCGATGAAGCCTGCGCCGCCGGTGACGAGGATGCGGCTGTCTTTGTAGTTTCGGTCAAACGACATCATGATTCCCAGGTTGCTTCACGTCTTGTGACGAGCTGGCGAAGTGGTATCGGCAACGGCAAAGTTCGCCAATAGCCTTTCCGCGGGATGTGGTTCTATAATACCGTAATCCCTCGGTAAGCCACTGTATGGAACTGCCCGCCTTGCATCGGGAACGAAACCAGGCGACCGCCAAGGGGGCGATTTTGCGCGACCTGATGAGCGGCGCGAACTAAGTCGCTCCCGGGTTGTACGAACGGCCAAGTCGAGCTCCCAAGGAGCTTGGGACGCGGCTGAAGGGTCACCGATGCGCAAAGCCTGCACTTAGTAATCCCCTCCATCAGAACTCTCGCCGCTTCAGCCAGGCGCGCGCGCCCCAATGCGCGAAGCACCAGGCGGATTTGACCGGCGAAAGCTGCTCCACGTTGCGGTAGATGTGCCAGACCCAGCCGGCGGACCGGAGCGGGCGGCTGGAGACCGATGCGCCCCGCACACGGTAGCGGGCGAGATCCTCGTTGAGCCCGTGGGCGACATGTCCCGGCTTGAGGATGCTCAGCCAGAGACAGAAATCGTCGTACGGCTCGTTCTTCATGGCGATGTTGCCTGCGACGTCGCGGTCGACGAGCGCGGTCAGGGTGGCGATCGAGGTGTTCTTGAGCAACTGCTCATAGTTCAATGAGGCCGGCACCTCGATCAGGCGTCCGGTGACCGATCCCGTCTCGTTGATGCGGCAGAATGCCGTATAGCTCAGCGCCGCGCGCTTTGCCTGCGCGAAGGCGATCTGCCGCTCGAGTTTGGCGGGTAGCCACAAATCGTCGCTGTCGAGAAACGCGATGAACCGGCCCTGCGCCTGGTCGATCGCGGCCTGGCGGGCCACCGCGGGGCCGCCGTTACGGGGCTGGCGGATCAGGTTGACCCGCGGATCCTGCGCCGCGTGGCTTTCCACGATCGCGGCGGTCTGGTCCGTCGAGCAGTCGTCGGCGATCAATAGCTCCCAGTCCGTCATCGTCTGGGCCTGAACCGAGGCAATGGTCTCGCCGATCAGCGTCGCCACGTTCCACGATGGGGTGATGATCGAAACGAGCGCCATGGAGAAGCCTTTCAATCCGCGCGGCGCGGTTCGGCGATCGCGGAAAGCAACGAGGCCGCAAATGTATCAAGCTGCTTGGGATCGCTGATATAGAGTTCGCTGGGAAACGATTGCCGCCACGCCGTTTCGAAATAGGGCGCGGTGTCGGTAGGGTCGAAGGGCGGGGCGGCCAGCGCGTCGCGAAGTCGCTGCGGAACGTCCGCAAGACGATCGACGGCGAATACAAGGGGGCAGGAGCGATAAAACGCATCGCCCATCACCACGACGGGCTTGCCGAGCAGTACCGCTTCAGCGCCCGATTTGCTGTTGACCGAGACGATCGCGTCGGCGCGGCCCAGCACGGTATAATTGTTGGTCTGTGGCGGCAGCAGAATGAAATTATCGAAGCGACGCGCAAGTTCGAAAAGGCGGCCGGCGGGAATCGCGCCGATCTGCGCCGGATGCTCCTTCACCACGAGAACGTGCGTATCCGGAATGGTGCGCAGCAGGAAATCGATGGTCGCGACCTGGTCGAGATATTCCGGCGAGCGGAGCGTCAGCGCCATGTCGGCCGGCACGTGCAGGGGGTAGTAGACGAACCGCGCGTCCGGCATCGGGCGATAGAGCTTCCGCAGCCGCGTAGCGCCGACGGCCATGGCGGCATGCGCGCGGGCGTGGCGGAGGTTATGTCCGAACTCCTGATGCTTGCCGAGTGCGAACTGGTCCCAGAGCTTTTCGACCAGGCGGCGCGCGTTGCGCGCATTGGCGATCTTGTTGAACGCCGCCGAATACTGGTGCCGGTCCTTTTGCGGAATCACAATGGATTGCTGCCGCAAGGTTTCGTCGAGGTAGGTGCGCACGTCAGTGGAGACCGCGTCCGCCGGCGTCCGCATCGTATCAGGGGCGGCCAGGCTGTCCGGCGTATAGTAGAGCCTGCCGCGAAAGAACGACGGCTCGATGAACCAGTTCCGGACACCGCGCTTCTTCGCGGCATAGAAGCAGGCGATGACAGAGAGGAATCCGCCGAGCTCCTGAACCGCAACCGCCTGCCGCCCCGCGGCGGCGAACCGATCGAGCGCGGCTTCCATCGCGTTGGTGTAGATCATGAACCGCCGGCGCAGCGCGGCGGTATCGCGAATGCCGAACGTGACGCGTTCGTGGCTGAACAGGAAGTTCGTTCCATCCAGGCCGTAATCGGCGATCCTTGCTGCGAAGGCGGTGAGGTCGTCGACCGGTGCGGCGCCCTGAAGGCCGGTCCGGTACATGTTGACGACGGGGATACCTTCCGCCTCCGCCATTTCAGCGCTGCGATCGTCGAACGCGAGCAGTTGCACCTCGCGCCCTGCGTGGCGTAGTCGCTGCGCCACCGGAATCCAGAACCGGGTCTGATATTCGGCCAGCGTCGTGATCAGGATTGTTTCGGACGAAGCGGTCATGCGCGCGCGGTACGTTTCTGGATTGCGATACTGGCAAGCGGCAAACCGGTCTTGGCGCACCTTGCGCGCTCCACCGCAAACAGCGACGGGTCGCATTTGTCGTGGGCCGCGATCCGCTCGAGCAGGCGCCTGACGTCGGAAGGTTCAATTCGCTTGTCGCGCCGGGCCGGACTGAACCAGGTGCGCAACCGTTCCGTCGCCGCCGACCCGAACAGCAGGCTGGCGGTGCCCTTGGCGATCTGCCCGAGGCTTGGATTCGGCCGTGCGCCCCGGAGCGCGCTCGAAAGCGAAACGAACGGCTGGCGGCGATCATTGACGCCGACCAGTACATCGGCCACGCGTTCGGCGGCTCGCCCGTCATTGCGATGGAAGTATGGGTGGATATCGGCGGCGTGAACGCTCGCAAAATCGAACTTCCGGGTTTCCCCGTCGATATCGTCGACCACGGCCAGCAATTCCTCGAACGACATGGTGGGCCGGCTGACACGCGCCGGCAGCAAGGCGTGTCCGGCCGTGGCCGGCGTATTAAGATATTCAAGCTGGATCGGCAGTTTTCCGAGCAGCACGGCCTCGATCGCCGTCCCGCAGTTGAGATGGATGATGGCCGCCGCGTTTTGAATCATGTCGAGGACGTTGCCGGCGCCGTCGACGACGACGTTGGCATGCTGGCCCAACGCCGTGCGATAGACCTCTTCACTCTCGAAAGGATGCGGGCGAACCAGGATTTGGCGATCGGGCCTTGCGGCTGCCAGACGGCCGATCTCGACGAGGTAGTTGGCAAAGACCTGTTTCAGATCGGCGAGGAAACGATCGATATAGGCGCCGTCCCATCCGGCCCGGATCATGGTTTCGCGTTCGGCGCCCGGCTTGCTGGAGAAGCGGGAATTCACCAGCGGAAAATTGGCGTTGACCAGAAGATATCCGCGCCGCTCGCCGTCGAGCAGGGTTCTCCACTTCGGCGCCGCGAAGTCGAAGCGAGGGCACCCGGTCAGGTGGAGCTGGCCCGGCTGCATCGCCTGGTTATCATTGAATGCGGCATGCAGCCGGTCGCCCCAGAAGAAATAGCCTGACAGGATATCGGCGTACCCGCTGCCGCGGACATAGGCGGCCATGGCCGGCGGCGAATTGCCGCCCTTTGCCGCCAGCACGCCGCCCTCGGTGTCGAGAACATAGAGCGCCAGCCCAGCCTCGGCAAAACTGCGCATCAGGTCGAGATTGGCGGAGCGGGCATAATTGGCGACCAGCGTATCGAGCCCGAGGCGCGGCACGTCGACGCCCTGCTCGTACATCGGCACAATCGCAACGGTTGCTCCGCGTGAGGCGAGCTGATACGCAGCCAGGACACTTCCCGCCAAGTCACGCTTGGGGTGATCCACCACCCATCCGATACGCACGATCGTCAACTCCCCCGGCGCATCCGCATCAGAGGCGCATTGCCATGCGCTCGATTTCGTTCAAGAGGCCAACCGCGCGGAAACGGGCGGGCGGTTCCGGATAGATCCGTGGCGGCTGAATGTAGGTGGCCGTGTAGAGCAGGCGGGTCCGGTCGGAGAGGATGCGGCTGCCCATGTGCAGACACCGCGCGGTGTTGACGATGAACGAGGACAGGCGCGGCGCGACCATTTCCTTGACCGCGGACCGATCCACCCTGGAGAAGACCTTGTCGTCGCTCATATGGCTCTTAAGCGTGTTGCGAAACGGTTTCGATTCCGGCGCCGGAATGAAGGTCAGCGGTCCGTCGGCGGTGTCGCGAACGTCAGTGAGATAGATGAACAGCTTGCAGACCCGCTTGTCGTCATGATCGAGATGCCAGAGCTGGGAATAGCTCAACGGCTGTTTCTCCGTCGGTCGCGACAGCGTCAGAAGGACGTCAGACAGTTGCGGCAGCTCGTGCATGAAATCGCCGATGATGCGAAGGGCCGCGGGCTGCAGCGCGTAGCGCACGAACGGATGGTCGGTGGCGAACGCGCCGTTGACCAGGTCTTCGTCGAGCAGGCTCACCCAGAACGATTTGTGGCCGAGCACTTGCTTTCCGGCGAGTTCGTCCAGCCGGTCGACCTTGTTTTGCGCGACGGTGGCGACGGCTTCCGCAAGGCTGTGGTCGACGATCGAGGTTACGTCGACATGGCCGTGTTCGCTGAGTTGGCGGCTGGCCTCGCTCCATTCCGACCTGACAGGAAGCGTCTTAAGCAATTCGATCCGCTTGGCGCGTGCTCCCAATTGCAGGCCCGTCAGCGCGGTTTTCGTCACCCAGCCCAGATCGGTCCGGTTCAGGTGCCAGAGCAGGCGACGGAACTGGCTAATCTTCTGCTTTTTGGCAACCGGGGCGGTGGAGGCGGCATTGCTCATTGTCATATCGGCTCCCAGCAATACAGAAACCCGTCATTATTGATCGTTGGAGCAAAGGACATCCGCTCGCGCGAGATGATACGGATTCGACCCTGACGCTCCAGTTCGTTGAGGGTCGTAAAGAGTTGCGTCTGGTAGTCGACCGAGCGGATGTAGACCAGGCTAACCAGATCGCGGGGATGCGTGAGGTCGAGCAGCTCCGTCGTCGGCTCGATGTTGATGACGCGCTTTGGCTTGGCGGCGATGATGTTTTCGACAACCTTCCGCACGTCGTATGGAATCTGCTCGATACAGAAATAGGTGAAGGCGGTCTCGCCCTCGATTTCGGCAAGACTGGGATCGGCCGCGTCGGTCAAATCGATACGGCCGAACGAGATCTTATCGGACAAGCCGAAATGATCGGCGATCTCGCGTCCGGCTGCGATGCCGTTCGGCGAAATGTCGAAACCCTTGAAGGTCCAGTCCGGGTGGTTCAGGGAAAGCGACAACAGATTATAGCCGTAACCGGTTCCTAGCTCCACGATCCGCCTAGTGTCTCCGCAATGGCGCGCGATCAGTTCGCCGAGTGCGCCGATGCGGTATCGATAATACTTCTCGCCGCTGATGCGCAGGATCTGGTCGTCGATCTTTCGCAGGCTTTCGTTGGAGTCCGGCGGGGCCAGAAAGGCGGTGAGGTCTGCGGCCTTGATCCATGCTTTGGAGGAGAGGACCTTCTGCCAATGCGAGAGATCGTACTCGGAATTCACCTTGTCCCGGGTGCGCTCGATCCGCCGCAGGATCAAGCGGGACACGCTGCGCGCGAGGTCGACGGCATAGGTGACCGCCCGATCCCACACCGACGCCGGAGACAGCGATCTTAGGATGTCGTTCGCGCCAGTCGTCTTCATTCCGTCGGTCCAGTCAGCGTTCGGTCAGTTGCTTTTTGGCGCCAGGCCATCAGTTGGCCGATTGCAGGGAAAACGGCGCGGTGCCTTGCTTCCAGGACGAGGAAATACTGTGCAACCCAGCTGGTAAGGCAGAACGTTCCTGCTACCAAAGCCAATTTTATCAGGCTGTCAACCCGAATGTAATCGGCAAGGAACCACAGCAGAATGCTTCCAATTATCAGGATGATGGCCTGGGTCCCGACCGCTCTGAGGAAGCTTCGGCGCTCGAGGTTCAAGGCCCTGCGCAGTGTGCCGATTTGCCAGGGTAGCACCACAAGGCTCCCGACCGCCTGGCCGAGAATCAGTGACCGCTCGGCAAAAAATGTGAGCGTCGCGGCGGCAACCACGGCCCAGATCAGCAATTGCAGGCTGAGCAGCCAGTTCAGCCGGCCCTGCACTCCGGGGCGCGTCAGGAAGATGACATTGCCGATCACGAGGTACTGGGTACAGATCGGAATCACGAAGCTCATACCCATCCACAGCGCGTAGGGTGCGAGCAGCGGGCCGATCCACATCTGCAGGATTTCGGGCGCAAGGATAGCGGCCGCCGCGAGCGGCGGCAGCGTAAACATAGGCAGCATGATGAGGCCGAGTTCGCCGAGGCGCTGGAACGTCGTCGAACTGCCGCGCTCGTCGAGGCGGCTCGCGACCGGCAGCAAGGCCGAGGTGAGAAGGCCGACCAGGACCTTGGCCACGCGCGCGAGCCGGACCAGCGCATCATAGGTGCCGACGCCCATCGGCCCGAAAAACAGCCCGGCAACGAATGGCTGAATCGGCCCGGTGATTCCGCCGATCAGCTTGCCCTGGAGCAGCAGCAGGCATCGCTGCAGCAATTCACGGCGAATCTGAATGGTCCAGGCGGCAAACCTCGCGCCCTTCGTCGTGAGCGCGGTGATGGCGGCCGCAAGCACCGCGAGCGCCCGTATCACGAGGCTAGCCAGATAGATGTAGGCGACAATTTCGAACGAGGCTGAAACCGCGGAAGCCCAGACGGTCAGGGCCACGTAGGCCAGCGTCGTTGTGAACTCCGACATGCGCAGCAGATTGTAGCGTTCGAATCCCTTGACCGTTCCCTCCCAGACGAGCGCTGGTACGAGTACGAGATCGGCGAGCGCCGTAACGTGCAGAATGTCGGTGAACCTGTCGACATGGGCGGCGTCGACCTTCATCAGCACGGTGAGATATGGCGCGCCGAACCAGATCGAGGCGCTCAGAACCGCGGCCAGCAGGATCGACAAAACCGTCAGAAGCGAAAGCTGGCGGCCGACCAGGTTCCAGTCGCGATGTTCCCTGGCGCGAGCCACGACCTGGGTCGCGACCTCGGACAGGCCAAAGTCGAGCACCGCCATCATCCCGGACGGCAGCAACAGCCGCGTGATGACGATGAGGCCGAATTCCGTGACGCCCCAGGTGCGGATGATCACCGGGACAACGATCAGACCAAGGATTGCGGCGGCACCAAACGCGACGGTGGAGATGATGGTGTTGTGGATCAGGCGCTTGATCATCGGGATCACGTCACCATGCGCTCAGCCCACCGTCCACCGCGATGTTCTGACCGGTAACATAGGAGGCCGCATCGGACACCAGGAACAGCATGGCGCCGACCATCTCGTCGGCGCGCGCCATGCGGCCGAGCGGAACGCGCGCGCCATAGCGCTGCTTGAACGTATCGTTCTGCCCGCTCTCGACGCCGCCCGGGGTGAGGGTGTTGACGCGCACGCCCTGCGCACCCCAATAGGTGGCAAGGTGCTTCGTCAACCCGATAACGCCGGCCTTGGATGCGGTATAGACCGCAGGCGTGTTGATGGCGCGGCCGAGATATTCAGAGCCTTCGTAGATGCGCTGATCCGGCGCCATCAAACCATAGATCGAGGCGGTTTGAACGATACTGCCGTAGCCGCGCTCGGCCATCTCCGTTCCGAAAACCTGGGCCACGTTGAACATGCCGTCGAGATTGACGGACATGATCTCCCGCCAGGTTTCCAGCGAAAACGTCGCGACCGGAGCGAGGAACGCATCGAGGTCGCGGGTCTTGCTGGCGGCATTGTTGAGCAGGATCGAAACCGGACCGAGGTCGGCCTCGATGGCCTCGGCTGCGCGGCGGATGGCTTCGGGCTGCGTGATATCGCAGGCATAGCCCTTTGCGTCGACGGAATGGCGCGCGGACAGTTCGGACGCCGCGGCCTCGACCGCCTTTTCGTCGAGATCGATGATGGCGACCTTGGCGCCGAATTCAGCCAGGCCTTCGGCGAAACGGCGTCCCAGGATTCCGCACCCGCCGGTCACGACGGCAGTGCGTCCCTTGAGGTCGAACAGGTCCTTGAACGCGGTCATGATGTGGTCTCCGGGAACGCCAGCCGTTTGCGGAGCAGCAGTTCCACCAGCGTGAAATCGAGGTCGGAATCGATGTCGACGGATCGCTCTTCCGGCATCTCGAACAGTTGCGTGTCCGGATAGAACACTGCCGGGTTTTCGAGGAACGGAGCGACGCGCCATACATAGATCGAGGCGTTCATGTCGAAGCAGCGCGGCGCATCCTGGCGGCGGACGATCGGGGGATCGACTGATTTCGACAGGCCGACCGAACCATCGGTGCGTTCCTCAACCAGATTGAAATAGGGCGAGCGGCGTGCCGGCGCGCCGGTGATGACGCTGCGCGCGCCGGATCGATTGAGGAGTTCCACCGCGCCGGCAATGTCGGAGGCAAGCCGCAGCGGCGAGGTGACGTCGAGGTCGACGAACACGTCAGGCGTCATTCCGGTGCGGGCGATCGCCTGTTCGAGGCAATGGCGTATCGCAGGAATTTTAGCGGCGGTATCGGTTGCCATCGCGTCCGGACGTTTGACGGCGATATCCGCGCCCGACTGCAACGCAGTCTGCAACAGCAGATCGGAATCGCTGCTGAATGCGATCGCTTCGAACAATCCGGTCTCTTTCGCCTGCTCGATGCTCCAGGCGAGCAGGGGCTTTCCCAGGAGTTCGCGGGCATTCTTGCCGACGACTCCCTTGGAGCCACCGCGTGCGCACATCGTGCAGATCGATTTCATGCCGATACCCACATGCGCGACTGCAAGGCGCGTTCGCTGGCGTCGATCAGGTCCATGACGGCGAGCCCTTCGCTGAACGTGCAGATCGGGCCACGGCCATTGATGGCGGCACGATGCATGTTCCTGTAACTCTCGTCCCGCTCGCTTGGGTATTCATGAGCCTTGCCATTGACCGTGAGGCGTCCGCCGAGAATGTCGGCCTCGATGGTTTCTTCGGGCAGATTGACCCGTATCTTTCGGATGCCGGGTTGATCCAGATAGTCCATGTGCACCTGAACCGCCTGCGACCGCTTCATTTCGAGCAGGAGGCCAAGATGATCGTCCACATCGACCTGTCGCGCGCCGGACGAGCCGCCCAGCGCCGCGACACGCTGCCACGGACCGAACAGCCATAACAGATAATCCAGTTCGTGGCTGAGGTCCCGCAATACGCCACCTCCCGCCTGCTGCGTTGCCGACGCGGTCGTGCGGTGGTCGCGTCCCGGCCGCCAGTCGCGGAGATCCTGTCCGACATAGGCCGAGACGGTGATTGCACTTCTGCCGCCGAGCCGCTTGGCGAAGGCTGCCATGACCGGGTGAAAGCGCAGATTGTAGCCGACGACGAGGCTGGCAAAAGGATAATCCGGTGCAGGCGCTGAGTGCGCGAAGAGCGGCTTTTCCACCAGAACGGACCCGCGGAAATCGGCCTCGGCGAGCTGACGCAGCGATTCGGCATGCTGCGATGTTTCCGTCGCGATAACAGCATATCCCGGATCGGCGCCGGCGATCGCACCGGCGATGGATGCGTAGTCGCCGTCACCACGACGGCTGACCGTCGTGACGCCATGACCGAGTTCCTTCAGCACGCGTGCGTGCCGTTGCCCGATCGAACCGAGGCCGACGACAACGGCATTGATTGATCTCACGGGAAGACCTCGTTGAATTCCGCGTGCGCCTGCTCAAAGTCCTCCATCCGGCCGATATCGAGCCAGTACTCCCGGATCGGATAGACTGCCACGCGGCCTTTGTTGGCGACGACGCGCTCCAGCACCGTCGGCATGTCGATGTGCACGCCGCGTTCGACGTGATTGAATGCGGTCGGTCCTATGACATAGATGCCGGCGCTGACGTACCAGGATTCGGTCGGCTTTTCCCTGATGGTCTCGAGGTAGCCATCGTTGGCGGTGACGACGCCGTAGGGAACGTGCACCTTGTGCTCGCGAACAGCCATCGTGGCTTCCGCCGACGTGCCGTTGTGGAAGTCGAGCAGGGCACCGTAATTGATGGTGGTCAGGATGTCACCGTTGGTGACGACAACAGGCAGTTCAGGGCGCTGCGGCAACAACCCCAGCGCGCCGGCGGTGCCCAATCGCTCGGCTTCATGAACATACTGGATCGCCGCGCCGAGCGCGGAGCCGTCGCCGAAATGCTCTACGATCATTTCGGCCCGGTAGTTCACCGAGATGAAGATGTTGCGAAAACCCTGCTGCACGACGTTGCGGATGATGGTCTCCAGCAGCGGCCGTCCGCCGACATTGAGCATCGGCTTGGGGCGCTCGCGCGTCAGCGCGCCAAGTCGCTCGCCAAGCCCGCCCGCCATGATGAGAACGGGATTCGGATAGTGCGGCGCCTCGATCAACTCATCGAACGTCTCGACGCCGATCAATTGACCGTCGCCATCGAGCAGCGGTAGCTGCTTGATGGATTTCTGCCGCATCAGGTGCAGCCGCTCCTCGCGCGTCAGTGTTGCCGGCGCCGACACCGCGGAGCGGTTCATGACTTCGGTGGCGAGGCCCGAGAGCTGCATTCCGCGCAGCAGACCGCGGCGAATGTCGCCGTCGGTGACGATGCCGACGAGGCGGCTGGCGGCATCCAGCACCAGCGCGACCTGAATGCTGCCGCTCTCGATCGCGGCAATGGCTTCGCTGACCGTCGCGTTCGTTCCGACAATGGCCTTACGCCAGGATTTCATGCTTTCTGGACCTTACAGCCGTGCCTTTGTCCCCGCGTCGGCTCCCGCGAGAACCCCGGTATATCGCGGCTGCCAACCGGGGCGTCAATCCCCGCTGGGGGTTGCGCCAAGCCTCGATTCCAACAGCGAAATTCGAGCCTCGGCCCGCGCCAGCTGCGCCTTCAGGTCGCGCCCAAGCCGCTGCCCGCGCAGCGCATTCGGAACCGTGGCCGCGCCGAGCGAACCGTCGGGCTGAACCTGCGCCCAGCGCGTCAGCCGGAGGAACGTGTCCCCGGATTTGACGAGGATCCCGCCGCTGTCCCGGCCGATCACTTCGCCGGCCGCGCCGGCATAGGGCTTTGCGCTATCGATCTTCTCGGCCGCAAGGATCGCATAGGGCGCATCCTTCCAGGTGGTACGGGCGCCAGGTCCCGGACGCACCAGCGCACGAACGAATCGCTCGATACTGGCGGTGCCTGAGGTCCAGTCGATCTCTTCGTCGCCCTCGCGGCGCCGACAGCAATACATCCCGACCGGATCAATCGTGGCCTGCACGATGCGCTGATCCGTCCCTTGGTAGACGTCTGAAATCGCCCGGACGAGCGTGGAGGCGCAGAGTTCCTCTGCGGAGGCCAGCAGCGTGGCGTAGGTATCGCTTGGCTTTATCGGTGTCTTGATCTGCAGCACGATGTCGCCGGTGTCGATTCCGAGATCGACCCAATGCACGGTGACGCCGAATTCCGCTTCGCCGTTGATGATAGCCCAGGTCAGCGGATTGCGTCCGCGATAGAACGGCAAGGCGCCGGCGTGGCAGTTCAGCGTGCCGCGCGGCGGCAGGCCGAGAATCTTCTCGCGAAGAATCTGGTCGTACGACATCGAGACGTGCAGATCAGCGCCGAATCTGCCGATCTCGGCAAGGCTCTCATCGGAATTGACCGACTCCGGACAGAGCAGGGGGATGCCGCGGCTTCTCGCCATCTCGATCAGCTTCTGGTCGGGCCTCGAGGCGCGAACCGCGACGAAGATGATGGTGTAACGGGAATCCTGCGCCAGCGGCAGAAGCGCGCGTTCCGCCCATGGCCCGTCGCCGAAAAACCCGATCTTCATAGCGGGTCTTCCTCGTCATAGGAACGAGCGGCCTTCGTGCCGATCAGAGACCAGTATTCAATCGGCGGGCGGCCGGAGCCGGGACGCTTGCTCGCGATGTCGTCGGATCCTAGCACGTCGCCGGCCTGAAGCGGCCGCGCCGCCACGAGGCTCTTGCGTGCGATCGGGATGTTCCTGATCTCGGAATTTTTAGGCGTCTTGATGCCGTCGCCGATCGCACCCTCGATGTTGCGGATAGCCGACACCATGCGGGCGAAATCATCCGGCTCGAGCGAGGCCGCATGGTCGGGCCCCTCGGCCTTGCGGTCGAGCGTGAGATGCTTCTCGATGATGGTGGCGCCGAGTGCGACCGCGGCCAGCGATACTTCAAAGCCGTCGGTGTGATCGGAGTAGCCGACTGGCAGTCCGAACGCGGAGCGCATCGCCTGCATGGCCGCGAGGTTTACGTCCTCGGGCGGGCAGGGATACTCGGTGGTGCAGTGAAGCAGGCTGACCTTTGCCGCGAGATGCCGCCGCGCCGCCGGATCGCGCCACGCGGTGCGGAACGCGGCAATGCCGGGCACTTCGTTGCTGCCGCCATAGCCATGCGCCAGCACGCCCAGTGCTTCCTCGACCTCGCCGAGCGTTGCCATGCCGGTCGACAGGATCAGCGTCGCGCCGGCTTTGGCCAGCGCATGTAGCAACGGTGCATTGGTCAGGTCGCCGGAGCCGATCTTGATCCGCGGCAGATCCAGCGACAGCAGGAACGCCAGCGACAATGGATCGAACGGCGTCGACAGGAACTCGATGCCGCGCGCCTTGGCGCGCGCGATCAGCGGGTGATGTGCGGCTTGCGGCAATTCCAGCCGCTGCAGCATGGCGCGCTGGCTCTCCGCTGCGTCGGTGGTGCGTTGCTGGTAATCGGCCTTTTTCGCCGCGCGCCCCGCGAGCGAATTGGCGTTGAAGGTCTGGAATTTCACGATGTCGGCGCCGGCATCCGCGGCCGCGTCAACGAGGGCCAGCGCCGTGTCGAGGCTGCCGGAATGATTGACGCCGGCTTCCGCGATGATGAGCGTGCGGCGGCCTGTCATTTCGCATCCCCGCCGTTGCGGATGTCATGAAAGCCTTTTTGCAGCAGCCCGCGAAAATCCGCTATGGCTACGATTCCGTCGGCGATACGCCGGCTGGCTTCGCCGTCGCCATAGGGGCTGACGGTCAGTTGTCGGCCGCGGCGCAGCGCCGCTGCGATGGCCGCCGTGATGGCTTGCCGTTCCGGTGCCGCGTGGACCACCGAAGCGGCGCGCTCGCGGCCCTTCTGCCGGTCGCCGATGTCGACGCTGGGCGCGTTGAGCGAGGGCGCTTCATAAACACCGCTCGAGGAATTGCCGACGACGACGTCGACCTGGTTCATTAGGCTGATGTAGCGGAGCTGCCCCAGCGACGCGACGGCGATGGCGTTTGGCCGGCCCGATACGTAAGCCTTGATCCGCTCGTTCAGTGCACGGCCTTCGGCGTCGGCATTGGCCAGCGTGAAGAACAGGCGGAACTCCGGATCGAGGGCGGAAAGGGCGGCGAACAGTTCGTCGAGCGAGCCGACGGAGCGGTCGGCTTCCACCGTGACCGGGTGGAAGGTGACGAGAACGTTGCGTTCGCCGAGCGCCATTCCGACTTCGCGCCCGATGGTCTCGCGGTCCATCAGCTTCAGGCGTTTGATCGAATCGATGCCGGGCGATCCGACCGTGAAGATGCGCGAGGGGTCTTCGCCGAGCTGGGCCAGCCGCCGCGTGGAATCCGCATTGGTCGTGAAATGCAGATGCGACATCTTGCTGATGGCGTGGCGGATCGATTCATCGATTGCGCCTTCGGTGACGTCGCCACCGAACAGATGCGCCATCGGCAGCCGCATGTACATGGCGGCCTGCGCCGCCGCGAAGGTCTCGTAGCGGTCGCCAAGCACCACGACGAGGTCAGGCGCCAGCCGGGCAAACGCATCAGCGAACCCGATGACGCCGAGCCCGACGGATTTGGCGACGCCGACGCCGGAGTCGCTGCTGAGCAGCGTTTCGACGGTGTCGTTGACGGCGAAACCTTCAGCCCGGATATTGTCGATAGTGTAGCCGAACTCGGGGGAGAGGTGCATGCCGGTGGCGATGAGCTGCAGCTTCAGCCCGGCGGTCTCTTGTATCGCGCGCATCGGCCATATCAGCAGGCCGAAATCGGCGCGGCTGCCGGTGACGAAGCAGATTTTTCGGGGTGTGTCAGTCATCGCGGGCCTGAATGCTGGCGCTGCTCGGAAGATTGATCAACCGGCGCTCGATCGATTCGGCGACGCGGAGTTCGCCACGCGGGCAGGCGGCGAACATGGGAAGCCGGTGCATCAGCGTCCAGGTCGGACGGGCGCCGAAACCGGAAGCGTTGAGCGCGGTCAGTACCTCGTCGCGCAGGTCTGCATGAGCCTCGTCCAGCAGGATGGCGTTCAGCCAGTAATTGCTGGTTGTTCCCTCCGGCTCGCGCGAGAACTGGACGCCCGGAACGCCTGCGAAGGCGCGCTGATAGGCCGCCGCCACCCGACGCTTGCTTTTGAGGAAGCCGTCGAGCTGTTCGAGCTGGGCGCAGCCCAGTGCCGCATTGAGGTTGGGCAGGCGGTAGTTGAAGCCGACTTCGTCGTGCACGAAGGCCCATTTGTGCGGCAGCTTCGCGGTGGTCGTGATGTGCTTGGCCCGGCGGCCGAGTTCCTCGTCATTGGTGAGGATCGCGCCACCGCCGCCCGTGGTCACGATCTTGTTGCCGTTGAAGCTCAGCGCCGCGAGGCGGGCTTGCGAGCCGACCGCGTGACCCTTGTAGGTGGAGCCGAGCGATTCAGCGGCGTCCTCGACGACGGGAATGTCCCAGTGACGCGCGATGGCCACGATCTCGTCCATGTCGACGGGATGGCCGAACGTGTGCATCGGGGCGATGGCTGCGATCCGGCGGCCGGTTTCGCGGTTGATCGTTCCATCCGGGCCGCGTTGCGCGATCGCGTCGAGGCGGGCGCCGAGCGCCTGCGCATCCATGCCGAGCGTCCTGAACGAACTATCGATGAAATGCGGGCTCGCCCCGCAATAGGCGATCGCATTCGTGGTCGCGATGAACGTCAGCGCCGGTGACATCACCTCGTCACCGGCTTCGACGCCGGCCAGCGTGAAGCAGGCATGCAGGGCCGCGGTGCCGTTGACGACGGCGATGGCGCGCCTGGCACCGGTGACTTCTTCCAGCATGCTCTCGAAGCGGTCGACGAACTTGCCGACCGAGGACACGAAGGTGCTCTTGATGCATTCTTCGAGATAGGCGATTTCATTGCCGGCGAAGACCGGCTCGTGCAGCGCCAGTGTGCCATTGGGTGTTCCCACGGCGCGCTGAACGGCAGCAACGATCCTCTGCACATCGAAGCGATCGGATTTCGTTACCGCAATGCCCACATCCGCCTCATACATTGTAGACGTCAGCCTTGTAGCGCGCGAGGTTGGCCGGGTCCATGAACCATTGTGCCGTCTTTTCGAGCCCGCGGCGCATACCGTCGAGTCCGCCGAATTCAGGTGACCATCCGAGTTGCTGGCGGGCCTTGGAATTGTCGGCCCAAAGCCGCTCCACTTCGCTGTTGGCGGGGCGAAGCCGCGCCTCGTCGGTTTCGATTTCGAGCTCAGCCTGCATCACTTCGGCGATCATGCGTGCCGTCGCGCCGACCGATATCTCAAAGCCGCTGCCCAGATTGATCGTCTGTCCAACGGTCTGTTCCGCCGGCGCCGTCAGGCCGGAAATGAGCCCGCGCGCGGTGTCCGTCACGAAGGAGAAGTCGCGGGTCGGGCTGACGGCGCCAAGCCGGATCTTGCGCTTCCCGGAGGCTATCTGGCTGATAATGGTCGGGATCACGGCACGCGCCGATTGCCGGGGTCCATAGGTATTGAACGGCCTGACGACGACGACCGGCATGTCGAAAGAGGCATGAAACGACAACGCCATCTGGTCGGAGGCGATCTTTGAGGCCGAATAGGGCGATTGTCCGACCAGCGGATGGCTCTCTTTGATCGGCACGAACTGCGCGCTGCCATAGACTTCGCTGGTCGATGTCTGAACGAAGCGGCGCACGCCCGCATGTCGCGCCGCCTGCAGGACGTTCACCGTGCCGCGGACGTTGGTCTCGACGTAGGAGTCGGGTGCGGCATAGGAAAACGGAATGGCGATCAGCGCCGCCAGATGCATCACGTCGGTGCATCCTGCGGCGGCCGAGATCATGAAGTGCGGATCTCTGATGTCGCCGGCGATCACTTCCACCGATTTCATGATGTCGGCGGAAACGGTATCGAGCCAGCCCCAGGAGTTGAAAGAGTTGTAGAGCACGACCGCCTTGACGTTCGCGCCCGCCCGGACCAGTTCCTCGACGACGTGCGAGCCGATGAATCCATCGCTGCCCGTCACGAGTACGCGGGCGTCCTTCAGATCTTCCATGCCGGACCCCAAGAAAGGCGATTATTCCAGTCTTCGCAATGCGATGGCGCTATAGCACAATAGCCGCTCGCAGCAAACGAACGCTACAATTAACACTGGAAAACCGGTGCATTCGGAACAATCGGATCGGCTTGCCGGACGCGGCGGCGTCCGGCCTCGGCAGGCTATGCCGCGGAGGCGGGCCGGCGCGGCAGATGCATTCTCACGAAGGCCTCGAGGCTGCCGCCCGAAAACAGGTGTCCTTGCAGGCCGGCCGCACGGGCCGCTTCGAGGTCGCTCGGTTTGTCGCCGATCAGGATGCTGTCATCCGTATTTACGGGGAAGCGGCCGAGCAGATCGGTGATCATTCCGGGTCCCGGCTTGCGCCTGATATTGTCGCGGCGATATCGCTCGACGGTTCCGTCGGGATGGTCGGGGCAATATTCGAAGGCGTCGATGTGGGCGCCGATAGCGGCCATTTCGTCCGCCATCCAGCGGTGCAGCGCGTGCACATGGCTTTCCTCGTAGAAGCCCCTGGCGACGCCCGACTGGTTGGTGACGACGAAGGCGAAATAGCCGGCATCGTTGACGGCCTTCACGGCTTCCCGGGCGCCTTCGATCCATTGCAGCTTGCCGGCCTCGAAGGTGTAGCCCGAATCATGATTGAGGACGCCGTCGCGATCGAAGAAAACCGCCGGACGCCTCAGTTGCTCGATCAGTTCGACGTCGGCGCGCGCGAAATCCTCGGGTATGCCGATGTCGATGAAGTAGCCGCGATAGGATGTTCCGGTCATGGCACCGGCGGCGGCCAGCGCAGGAAATACATCCTGCTCGAGGGAAGCGGGAAGGCCGCCGACGCGGGCAAGGATGCCGCGATCGACGACGTAGACGCCGGCGTTGACCGGACCGGTCGCCCCCTGACCCGGCGCGATGAACGAGCAAACCCGATCGCCGTCGAGCACGACCCGCCCAAACCGGTCGCCCACGACATCGGCCCGCAGGGCCATGTGCACGAGGCCCGCATTGGCGCGCGCGGCCAGATCGAGGATGTTGAAGTCGAAGAACGAGTCGCCGTTGAGCAGCAGAAAGCGCTCCTGCAGCCGTCCGGCGACGTGAACCAGTGCACCGGCGGTTCCGAGCGGCGCCTGCTCCAGGGACACGGCAAGGTGGGCGCGTCCCCACACCGTGCCGTCGTAGCACGCTAAAATGCTTTCCGCCTTGTGGCCCGCCAGCAGCAGAATTTCGTCGAACGCATCGTAGCGTGCGATTTCGCCGATCAGCGTGTCGAGGAACGGCCGGCCGCCGACAGGCAGCATCGGTTTCGGCGTCGTCTTCGTCCGCTCACCAAGCCGGGTGCCGAGGCCGCCGACCAGAATGACAGCCTGCCTCAGCACAGGGCGTCCTCGACGTGTTGGCGGTCGGCGGCCGAGCCGCCATTGCCGCAGAGCATGATCTTGTTACCTGCAACCATCTTTGTTGCCAGGAGCGGCTCGCGCCGGTGCCTAGTACTGATATCCGACATGTTCCGGCTGATCCCGGAACGGATCGATACAAATTCCGGCATTGGTGCTGAGCAGGTTGCGGCTGCGGGCAAAATGAGGGCGCCACGGGATGTCGGACGGTATCAGCACGAACGTCACGACGTCGCGGTGACCGTGCTTCGGCGATGTTGCCTTATGGATGCAGCCGCCATTCTCGAACAGCAGCCGGGTTCCGGTCTGGCCCTCGAGCACCCGCGTGGAGCCACGGTCGTCAAGGCGACCGACGAACTGGTTGATGCGTCTGCGGTCGAAGAAGCCTTCCTTGCGCAGCCTGACGCTGAACGGCTTGTCCTTGACGCTGAGCGCGCCGGTATCGGCCACGACGTCGTCGAGATAGACCATCAGCTTGATCTCTTGCTTCGGGCAATTGTCGAGATGCCACAGGAAGCTGGAATCCGGCTTATCCGGTGTCGGCAGCGTGCGATAGAACGACACTGCGAAAAGCTTGAAATGGCTGCCGTAATAGTTCTCGATGATGGCTTCGAGATCGTCGTCGATGAAGTCGATGATTTCGGGAATGAGCTCGAGGCCGTCGATCATCCGGTACATGCCGTAGTTGACGACGAAGCCGTTGTTCTGCTCTTCGAAGCGGCGATCGACGGTTTCCCGGATGGCCTGCAATTTCTCGGCCGTCATCCGGGCCGGGGGAGGGAGTGCGGCAAAGCCTTCGCTCTTGAATCGGCCGGCAGCAGCGAGCTGTTCGGCGGTCGGCTTGGAGCGAGGCTTCCAGCTGCGCCGGGCCGCGCTCTCATAGGCCGCGTACCTCATGTTGACCTTGAGCGAATGATTGTTGCCAAACATGGCCACGCGGGTCTGCGTTCGTGCCCTCGACGCGATCTTGCGAAGCGATTGCATTTTTCGGATCTCCGGTTCCGACTATGGGACCTGTTACTGGATCTGTTATTGGGCCTGGGGTTTGGTCAAACGGAAGACGACGGAGGACGTGTAGCGGCCCTCGCTCTCGAAATCTTCCTTCCAGAACACATGACCCGCATTGGCGCCAAATAGCGCAAGCAGGTCGTCGGGACCATTGCTCAGATTGTTCTTGCCAAATCGGTTGCCTGCGCCGAGCGCAAGGTGTTCGTATACGAAAACAACAAGGGCGCCGTCCTTCGCGACGCGGATGGTCTCGGCGACGGCTTTTGGAATGTCGTCGCTGTAGGTAATGACGAACGCACTGTAGACGGCGTCGAAGGAACTATCCGAAAATTTCAGCGCGTGCATGTCCATCAGGCGCACGGCAGGCGAATACGAAAACAGATCGATCGCGGTAAGCTTGGCAGGATCGAAGCCGTATGACGAGAGCAGCAACAGCTCGGCTTCGTTGCGGGGGCCGACCACGAGCGTATTGAGCGCGCCGAGCTTCAGCCCGCGAATCGAGCGAAGGATGGCGATGACGCGCTCGGTCCGCCCCCGATTGATGATGTTGATGTTGCCGAGGTTATACGGCAGCACCTTTTCGGCAACGAACCCGCTCTCGACGCCTTGTCCTTTGACCAGCTGCTGCAGCTTGTGGCCGGTAAGGCGCCAGTAGAACCGCCGAAGATGGAAGCGGAGCGCGAATACCGGCGGCGCTAGGAGGATATAATTCCCAACAGATAGCAGGACTGGCGATTTGGGGATCAGGAAGCGGCCGACGAAATCCCTAAACCTCCGCGTGTGCGGAGGTGCTGCTGTCGCACTCTCGGCCTTTTCCATTGTCGTGCCTATGTTGGTTTGGCCTTGACCCGCGATTCTTCCGTCTCTTAACGACATTTTATCCCAGTCGCAAGCCGGCTGAACGGACCGGTTCCATGTGGTTTTCAGGCGCAGGTCAAGCGGGACGGCCTGGAAAAAACCGTTTCTGCCAATCGAATTTTGGAGTCCGAAACAATGACCACGGAATGAGCGGCATGCCGATCCGCGCAAGGCTCCATTCCATCGCCACCGCGACAGCCAGCGCGCCGATCTTAAGCCCATACGTGGGGGTCGTCACGAAATTGAGCATTCCGCCGATAAACATGACGTAGAAGCCGTACAGGACGTATAGCGATAGAAATGCGGAAGCATAGCGGCCCTGGATAATGCCTTTGACGATCAACGCGGTCAATCCGGCGGCGACATAGCCTGCACCGAAGATGAACGGCCAAGCATATAATGGCCCGAACAATTCGAAATAAATCTCGGGGAAGCCTCCTGCGAACTGAAAGCCTTGCGAGATATGTTCATAGGTTCGCGGTTCGCCGATCGCCTCGAGCATCAGATATTGCGGTGTCGTGTTCTTGCTGGCGTCGAGCGGCGCCTGAAACAGAAAGTCGAAGGCACGATACGGGTGCCAATGATCGAATCTGAAGACGCGCTCATATGACAGCCAGCCCAACTCGCTAGGCTGGATCAGCGCGCGCTCCAGAAACTGCGATAGGATTTCGGAGCCTTGGTAGCCGCGGACGTTGACGAGATTGTTGTACATTCCAACAGTGACGACGATTGCAAGGAGAACAGCGATCACGCCGAACGCAATAAGATCTCGACGTCGGAAGGCGCGGGCAATCCAGAAAAACGGCCGCGCACCACTGGGGTTGCCGGTCTCGACAGCGATCACGGCGGCCATCGGAACGACGAAGAAGCTGCCGAAACTATAAAACGCCGAGAAACGATTGCCGGTAAGAAACATGTAAAACATCAGCAAGCCAATCAACACGAGATAGCGGAGGTCGAACCGGCGGTTGCGCAATCGTTCCGCCGCAAACATCACGCCCCACCAGAA
>Ga0307515_10007166_pt1 | contig 22117 bp, 26 predicted proteins | sample 17_EM_MG_FD_194513 | JGI IMG/M metagenome (GOLD analysis project Ga0307515, IMG submission 194513) | Populus trichocarpa ectomycorrhiza microbial communities from riparian zone in the Pacific Northwest, United States - 17_EM | ecosystem: Host-associated > Plants > Roots > Unclassified | place...
GCGTGGGTCCCAAACCTGTAACCGCCTCTCTCATACTTGTAGCCGAAGAAGAAACACATCCTCGACTGGGCGTCAAGCTTCCTCAATTTCTCCAGCGGCTGGACGACAGTGCAAGGCGCACCAAGTGCGCGCAAGTGCGCAAGGTCAGGCTTCGCACCATAGCGAACCTCAAACGGGGTACGTCCATCCAACGCCCTTGTGGGCGTTCTGTTGCGTACGTGGGTCACTGTGTTGAATGCCTCTGCCCACAGAATCCGGAGACCTGAGTTGTATAGCACAGCGTGCGCCGCGTTGGTGAGTACTCCGATGGTGCACTCAGCCACCTCATTCGACGCAGGGTGATACAGATCGGTGGTGTACGGCTTAATACCGTCCTGCTCGCAGATATCGCGCACCACTCCCATTGACACCTCTCGCGCGTTGTTGGTCATCACCGCGCGTAATTTTGGACCCAGACTGATTCTCTGCCGCCACACGGAACGACTTGGAGGCGTTGACAGCCTCTGACTTGAGCCGTAGCGGTCTCGTGTAAACCGCACGCGTGTAGTCGCCACGACGGCGCATGCGCATTTCCTCCCGCCAAACGCCTTTGTAGGAATAGGGCAGACTATGTCAATATACACCCTCTCGATTTATTCGCTCGCACGGCCGTGGCCGTCCTTGTGTGGTAGACGGACCGCTTCGCTGCAACGCATGCAACACACGCATCAAGACTCGGCGCCACTACGGTACGTCCGTAATAACCACCTCACTTACACCACTCGGTGCCAATGCCAACACCGTCTTGAATGCCGGGGTGACCCAGTCGTCGGTGCCAAGCCAACAGCGTCACCCTCATGCTATCGGCCCCCTTCACCGTGACCACAATGCAACCGCTCCAAGACGCTCGATCAGCTCCTCGTGAGTAGGTTCCGCTGCACCCCTTGCCCATGCAGCTATCTCGACCATTGGGGGAAATATGTTGAGCGGGTAAACATCGTTCACCATTTCGACATTATGCGGATTTCCCACCCTGGTCGCTGAAGCTTCCCAAGCCGTGCATGAACTTCGGGTGCGTAGTATACGTCTCGCGGAACTCCAGACCATTCGACAGAAGAAAACGCAACCCCTTAGTCAAAACATCACTGGGTATGCGTCTGTTGGAACCTATAATCGACGTTAGATGTTAGAATTTACAATTTGGACTCGAATTTTTACATCTTTTATCTAACGATACGACCACAAAGCTACTAAGAATTAACTCTAGACATTTGTTTTTTAAAATTTAAATTTTTTAAGGGTTGGTTATATTAATATAGATAAGATCCCTGAAAACTTCTGACATGTGATTTGACAGCTGTCACCAGCTGCATCTCATATGACCGCGTTGACTTACCGGTGGTTTCTGTGACCGAGCAGTCTCGGATCTGTCAGGCTGTCATACCACCGCTTCAAGTTTCGAGTCAGGTTGACGTTTGAATTCCTTCGACATACAGCCTGCCCACCTTCGGTCTCCTTTGTTTGCCGAGGGCATCAAGTGAGGCGAAAATGCTAGGAAGGAGCTGTGATAGAGTACCAGTGTTCGACGCTCTCCTCGTCTTACAACACCAATCCAGAAAACGATATCCACGCTCTCAGCCATCTCTCAGCCGTTGTATGCCTCCTTTCGCAGTTTTCTCCAAGGTGGCGTGGCAGTAGCTCCGAAGTAACTGAGGCAGAAAGAATTGTGGGCAGTATTTAGCCACTTCTTTAACAAGTTTTTATGGACGACTGGAGTGTGATATCGAATCCATTTGGTGCGTGTGCGGGCCCCTTCCGCCCATTGTACTCACGCCGCTACCGCCCCGTGCTCCTTCTGGAGTGACCCAATCAAGTCCAGTCCGAGGATGTTAATCGCACTCTCCAAATCTTAGCGTCTCTCAGCGGCCTTCCAATAACTTAACATGCCTCTCCGTATATCCCTGCCCACCCAATGCAGCCATCACGCCTTAACAGTTGTTTCGAGAGTACACTGCTTGTTCGGGTTTTTTTACTCCTTCAAAAAAAAATATTCCCTGATATTCGATTGAAGTGGATGGAGCCGGTGCGCTGGTTCACGCCCAGTTTCTAGAGTCGGGAGAAGTGATACTCGGCACATCTATTCTCCTGACTATACCGAGGAGAGCTCAGAGCTCAGAGCTCAGGTGCCAATGCCTAACCGAGTTGGCATGCTCCCCGTGACCCATGTCAACGGGCGTCCCTTATGACGACTGTTCTTCTATCTCAATTGTTACTTTCTTGAAATATCACAATTCCACCATATTCTCCTGCTGGTTTGTTGTACAGGGGGAAAACAGAGAACCAAACCGTTGACCCCAGTTTCATGCCTGCGAGTAGGTGTTGTGAGCCTGGACTTCTGAGAAGTCACATCAGCTCTCAACCCCCCGTGAGAGCAACTTATAAACACTTAATTGAGTGGTCCCTCAAATGGAGAAGAGCGAAGAGCCTTAAGCGCCAAAGCGCTTTGTTGACCACACGCGGCACAACCACCATGAGCCAGCACCGCCCACGTGTTAAGGCTTCAATAGATCTCTATTACGGATTTTGCCTCGAGGGATACATTATATCTCAGGTTGGAGACAAGGCTCCCTTATTCGGCATGCCCATAATGTTTAGTTTGGGCGGCGCCTGCGCACAGGGTACGGCACTCGCCGGTCAAATCCCACTCTGCTGACACACTCGAGATCGCTTATGCCGCGCTATGTTCTTCTGGCGCACAGTCCTTCCGCTGCAAAGAATGAGTGATCCGATCCAGAAATGGGTAGGGGATACTGACCACTTTGGGCATGAAAACGATTCACGGTGTTGTTGGTGGGAGTGTAGACCAGTATCAGAATGAAAACGAGCAGGACTGGTGCGTTCAGTTGCCAATTAGCGCTACCAAGAGCGGGTTGTTTGCGTACATACCAAGCAGGGACTCCACAGGCCCCATTACAGGGATATGGTCGATAGTCAAAGTGCCTTCGAATGTGCGTTATAGCTCTTTCGCGTCTGGTGTAGTGAAAGCGGCGGTGGCAATTTTGGAAGCAGCAAACCCGATAGTCAGAGCTTGGGTCGTTGACTATGAACTGCTCAAACTCTGGTAAAGTGGGTGTCTGGTTTTGCTCTATGATTTGTGCAACGACGCAGTAGGCCTGGCGAAGAAGTGCTTGGTGTGGAGCAGGGAATGCCAGCCAGGCTTGCTCTGTAGCCATCGTTTGTTGATGCGACGTGTTGGAGAAATACTCCATAGTAGAATGTGGATACGAGAAGGATTGTGAAGGGTATAGATTTCCACAGGATTAATTCTGCGCTCCAATCGACCTCCCCCCTGGCTTACTTGATTTTATACTCATCTGTGAGTGATGCTGGCGATGTCTGTCGCCAACCTCCTGCCATCGCATCCCGACTCTTGCATAGCGTAGTGGACTCGTGTTCGTGCATGCAACTGGGACTTTCCATTTTGGTCCAGTCTTCCGTCCGTGATTCTCAAGCCATTCCCGTGTGTGTTGATCACCCCATCCTGCACGTGTGCCTGACATCGTGATCGATGCTGAGGTGCCATCGTCGTTCGGGCCCTTGGACTCCGGAAGGAGACAAAACCAAACATTCTCCGAAAGGCGCGCATCGGATATTTGCCTAACGCCGGTAACGGTCATGACGGCGAACAAAGTTTGACATTTGAGGTGGTCAGCTACCCCATTCCCTGATGATTGGGTGGGAAACCTACGAAGGTCACTAAACACGAGCCACCGGGTTGTGCCCAGCACTAGTGGCGTAACAAAGTACTGTACAGACCTGGTGCTTAAACAACCATCCGTAACTGACGCACCCGTGAAACCCATATGTTAGCATGCCAGCTGGCCGTCACCTCTAATACTGCCACGCGGCCTTTTTAAAAAATGTTCAATACACGGAGGGTATTCGCGACGACAACGACTGCATGCGGAGTAACATTTTTGTTCGTTCCATTCGATAACGTCGCCGACAGATCAGAAGTGTGGAGTGGACATTAGTTGGGGGTCGGCAAGCCAGACAAGCGAGGAGAGGGGTAAGAGATCTGGTCTCTACGAGGGTCACACGATGTTGACCACGAGGGAAAAATGACGCAAGTGGATGCTTGAGATCCGATCGGAGGTCCTGCTCATTACGTGTTCTAGGTTACGCATCATCGACCGCTCGATCAAGAAGGGTCTAGGGAGTGACAGGCGACAGGATTACGAGGTGAACCTCACCGAATTGTTTCACCTCGGCAACTTTTATTTTCTTGGTTGGGGAATTGCATCATGCACGCAAGGCGCTGTGTGTAAGACTCCAGCACGGGTTGTCAGTGGGCTTTCTTGCCCGGGCCGTTGGACCGTCTGCTGTCTGGCCTACCCACTAAAACCCCACTAGCCGGTGAGCCCGGTCACATCCCTTTGAGAGAAGTCGACGGTTGGGCCGATTTTAAGGTCTAAGTCGGCAAAATCACTTATCCGCTCAGAGAGCCCGGAGTTCACGTTGGCGAGTCAACTTCTTACCGCCGGTCTTCCATGAAACACATCGCTTTCCACCTTTTCTTATTAGATCTGAAAGGAGGTCGTTCAGTCTCGTTTGATGCCACGTCCTGATTTTTATTGAGATCTTGTTTCTAGACTTCCATATTGGCCATACCGCCATAGATATCCGGGTTCGTAACCTCTCGGAGTCTATGTTGTGGTCATTTCGAACGACAGGGCGGCCGCGCCCTTGATCAACCCCATTGAGTTGTCAGGCCAATTCCCGGTTGTGGTCTTGTTCCATGTGCATTTCGCCATTTCCCATACTAGGAGCTGACCATTGTTTTTCTCATTGTAGCCATGTGTGTTGTTCGCTTTCCAGCACCTTAATATTCTTCTTACTTTTGCAGAATGAACAGAATACCCTCTTGACCTATCCGTAGATGTTGTCCCAGTAGGAACCGCATTTGAATTTGCCCGTAAGCGTACACCTTATGTTTGCATATCACCCGTAAGCTCGTTGGTAAGTCTCTCATTTTGTCTCGGCCCTTTCAGGACCGCACCTAGTTCTGCTCGTGAGTTGGATGCTAGGTTCGTTCTCTCCGTGGCCTTCTAGTCTAAGCGAGATGTTCGTCGCATCTATCGGCATACCATACTCTTACCCCTGCTGTTGCGTTCCCCCAGCCGTTGTGAGTAGCCAACCCATATGTGCCTATGGTAGGTTGCCTGCTACTTTGCACAATTCTATTGTTTATCTTCGATTCCTGACCGGGGATCCTTCCGAAAATCCTTATTCCCCCCAATAGGCTATGATTTGATCTTGTGTCCGGGCTGTAGAGGACTAGAACCTTTACTGGGTCGGGCTTTTTGTTCCTTTTGAGTCTCTGGGGTGTGTGCGATAGGTTGTGCCTTTGTGGGTTTCCCGGTCGGGGTTCCAGTGGTTACTATTTCGGTTCAGGAGCTCTTTGGCCTTTTCCTCTTCCGCACCTCAGCAATGTTAATGAGGACAGAGGGCATCATGATATGACGCTGCCTTCTTCTCATCTCTATCTCTCGCCGTCCTCATCGTCTAAGGTCATGAAGACGATAGTAAGAATGGTAAGAATAATAGTATTAGCGTGGCAAAACTACAGAGTGGATCGTAAATTATATTTGTCATAACACTGTCACCGCGCGCATGCTCATTTGAAACCAGTCTCAACAGAAACCCAAAGAAAGATTTGATACGCTCCATAGTACTTCAAGCACGTGACTACTTGGACCTATAGTTCACGGTCTTCTTGGCCATGGAAACGAGCAACCCCTTGGATTTTATCGCGCTGGAGATTCCATCTCCCATTATTATGGGTCGTCCAAACGCTTTCATATACGTAGAGCCACGAGTCTAGGTTCAAGGTAAGCACAAAAGGTGATAGGATTCAATGTTTGTCCGCACCTGGCCATTGGTGACGCCGATCATTTCCATAGAACCTCCATAATTCTTCAGCCCCCTCACATTGGCGAGGCCTTTGCCCCTTTGCAAGCCATCGAGGACAGCAGTAACGTTGGGAATGACTACTCCTGCATGAGACCCAGACTTTGCAACCATGTGTTGCTCCGGCCACTCGATTACATCCCCCAACGCAAAGACACGAGGGTTGGATTTGAGCTGAAGAGTAGGCTTTACATCGAGGTGAGTGTTCTCGAGAACCGATGCTGCAATAGTGGGAGAAGAACCATTCTTGAGGAAGCCGGTGTGCACACCTCGAGGACCAAAGGTCGGGATCTGCAGGCACGCTTAAGGGAACGCTTCTGAGAGAAAGGTATCGACACGTACGACTAGATCTGCGCCCAAACTAACACCACCCTGAGTCGTGACAGTTCGAGATTCCAGAGAAACCGTCCCTTCGAGGGAGTTGGCATCGAGATCCTCGATTGAGTCCCCAAAAATCATTTTAACCCCACGTGCTTCGAGTTGAGCAGCAACGTGGTTGCGGAACTTGTCGTGGTAAGCCGCGTTGAGCGCCTTGTCCGCAGCTTGGACGATAGTCACACTAGCCTTGGGATGGAAATCGCGGATCTCGCCAGCGAGCTCTGAGGCCTTGATTTAGTCGAAAGTCTTTGAAACTATTGGTGGGGCGTACCTAGACCAACAGCACCACCTCCAACGAGTACAACGTTCTTCGCCTTGCTAAACTTCTCTTGCCACGCCTTTGTCCAGAGCAAGAGATCGTTGTTCGTGGATGGGAAGTTGAGAGCACCTTTCCACACACTGCCAGTGGCGATAATGAGCACGTCCCAGTTGATCTTCTCTCCGTTGGAAAGATGAACCGAGCCGCCTTCACCTCCGGATTTCTCTTCCACATGAGATACTTTGTCGTGGACGATTCTGCTGAGTCTTCCGACGCCATTGCCAGTACCGAACACATTATCGTAGGGTAGAACAGCGTTATGTTCGAGATCGGGTTCGGGGGTGACGAGCATGCGGAGGGTTGCTGGGAAGTGGAGAAAATAATCGCGACCAGTGATGAGCGTCACGGAGTGGGTGGCAGGGTTGAGCTTTTTGTCAAGGGTTTGGGCGACAGTAACACCAGCCGCTCCTCCGCCAATAACAACGACACTAAGCTTGGATGCCATGAGGAATGTGAGCGTGACCTGCAGGAAGTGGGATGTAATTGAGTGGGTTGTGGGTTGTGGGTGTGGTACCCAAGTCCGCCCGGGCTTTTATTTTCGAGTATCGAATATGTGTCAGCTCAGTTTCTTAGAGCATCAATATTGCGTAATATACACACGGTACCGTCTCAGCGGGGTGGCAAGGGTTGTTGCGCGTAATCATGCTGACGAGATGGTGACATGTACTCAATTGATCACCACTTGGCACCCTAATAAGCACAAAAACCGCGCCAATCCCAAAACAAAATATAGAGCGCTGATGTAATTTCATTTATGCTACGGGAAGCACAAGTGGTTGACTTCCTGTCCTGGTGAGTGTCTTAGGCCACTGAAAAGTGGTTGATAATTAAAATAAAATAAAGGTTTGTGGGAGAACCCGCATGTTCCGTATATCCAGGAGAGGATTAACTTGTCTCATACCTATATATGTCCTACGCAGCCGATTTCTTTTTGGGGGGCCTCTTGGTTAATGAGGTATTTCTGAGATTGTCCTTCCTGGTGGCAAACCGGAGATGGATAGTAATATATTTAATCAGGACTAAGATTCTAAGCGCGTGAATAGAAATCGTAGATAAATATAACAGTTCCGAGGTATAGGACTCTGCATGAGCAGGATAAAATTACAAGTACACGGCCGACTGAACAAACATGATGTCGTTAGAAGCCAAGAAGGGGCTAACTCCAATCACCGGTGAGGATCGGAGAGGATCATTTTATATGAAATAAGTTGGCGAAGGCAGAAGCCCCCGAAAAGTTCGGACTCGGAAAAGGCCGTCTTTCAATCTAAAGCGGCCAAAGCTTAGCAAGAGCATGCGAAAGCTATATTAGTTACTGAAGCGGACCGATCATAGTGAGCATGGTAGGGATGGTAGGTATAAAATCACGCCGGGGAGTGCGCCCAATGCGTGATAGAGTCCCTGCATAGAGTAAATAAGTGCTAAGCAGATGGAAATAAGGATCGTATCGGAAAGTAAAACGAACAGAAGTCCAAGTGGTGACCGCGGTTCGATCCGCGCCCGTGATGATCGCGTTACCAAATGACGATTTGCTAAACCTGGGTAATACTAACACCGTCAAAGTTTGGCGTGTGCAACTTTTACCCTTGGTGGACCGGAGGGCACGGGGATCCAACGGACGACCAATACAGCAATCAATCGTACAGAGATGGATGACGAAATAAATTTCATATTCTGTTACCGGAGGCGCTTGCTTGTAAACAGCCATAAAATCACGTCCACAGCGCAGCAGGCTCATACCTAATGTGATTACATTGGGCTAGCTACCGGACAGTGCCTCGTTCTATCAGCTGGTAATTGGTTTATCGCACGTCGTGGTAATTGGGTTAGGCTACGCGAGTAGTGCAATCGACAAGTGAAGGACGATTACAAACTGGGACACTAGAATAGGAGTAGTCGCTATTTGAATCATTGTAAGAGGTGGATTGAGGATACGGAATAGTGGCGGCGCACAATCAAGTAACACGCCTCGGTGAATATGGGACGCATTACGATATAGCAAATGGACTTCAGAACTCCCGAGTGTACCAAGCCGCGTGGTGAGCAGAGGCCTGCTCCGCAACGAGCAAGAAGGGTAGCGGTGGAAGTTGGTCGCGCTGCGATGTCAGGCGAGCGGTTGATTTTTGTGGTTGATTTTTTTCGCTTAATATACTCGTCGTTTGGGTGATTGAGGATGAATGATATTTTACGCTGATCGATTCGGGTGAGAAAATTCTAGTAGATATGGTAGTGGAAGGGAGGGAGAAGCGATGGAAATGTTAGGAAGCGTTATGGGGTATTGTGATGTCGTCGCGCAAGGATGCTTGGGGAGCAGAATTTAATTTGCGGCGGAGGGCCAGAGGTCTTGACGGAATTAATCCAATGCAATGGATTCGGATAGATCGAAGGTAGAAGACCGTATCCGAATGAGCGGGGATAGAGAGAGAAGCGAGAATTGCCTACGATGCATCGTCGTCGATTGTTGATGAGTGGATACCACCGCACTCGTCGTTGTTAGTTGCCACCACCTTATAGTCCGCGCTCGCGTGTGATGGCAAGAATATCATAACTTACTATACCGTCTAAGCCCGTTCCCCCGTCAATAGCAATACTCTTTCATAACCTCCTGCAATACACTTTCGCCCTCCCTATCAAGACGTTTGTGGCTCAATCGCTTCTCTCACTGGCCCTCTAGTTACTATCACGCCACCAGTCACTCACAAACCCTGTGCCCACCGTTAGATAACGATTCAGAATTGAATATGAGACATGGCAAAGGAAGGAAATGAGCTGTCACAGAACCACTTGACGCCTTCACAACTTTCCAAGTTGGGTCTCTCCTCTCCCGCTTCGTGGATTATACGCCGTGGTACTCTTACAAGGTCGCAACTCCAGCCGATCCTCCTCTCGAGAGTTAGACATGCGGCCCTCTTTGATTGAGACGATATCAAGTAGCCACACGGCGGAGGAGAGTGGATTCCCAGCACCTCATCACCCAGTGCTTGATGGGCAGTTACTGGCCTCCGCCTGCCCTATTACGCTCAACCACACGGCAGCTGATCGACCGGTGGGCTAATATGAGTACTTTAGATCGACATTCTTGGCCAACCGAAGAGACAAGTCCGATGCACCGCGTAATACGACACTTGAGGCGGGTTCAGCGCAGTCTTTGTCTCAAGGTAGCCTAATTAACGGATGAATCCACCTTGTCTAATACACGGAGACACGTAGTGCCGCAGAAAAGGGAGTTGGTTACCTCTTCACCAGAATGAGAACGATTTAACAGACATATTGAAGGGACGATCGCGACGATCACGATGATTGGAGCCGTCACGACGGTTTGCCCCGCACCAATATTATCCTTCCCAACCACCTCCCTCCTTGATCTAAATATGATATTGTGGGATGTTCTACTATGCAGAATGCCCCCTATTAAAGAGAACAGGCAACGAAGTCACACTGATTCCGGGCGTGGGCAAGGGTGTCCCTCACGAGGTAAGGCAGATGCCGGTCGGATGACGAAAGGAGATATGGTGGACCGTCGTATGGGGCGGCCGTTCGGTGGAACTCAGAACGCCATTCCGGAGGATGCGCTATTTTGCTATAAAACGATTCACTATGGGACCCCAGAGCTCAACGACAACCTCCTCACCAATGTCTACCGACGCAAACTCCTCGAGCCCTACGCAAACCATCAGTGAGCGACGCCGGGCGAACCTTGAGATGGCGGCACAGGAAGCCTTTCCTGGGACGGCCCAGTCTGAGCTCCGTGTCAACTTCCTAGACGTCTTGCTCGCAATAGCACAAGGTTTCTCGGCTACCAACAAGCAACTCGACAAATTTCTGGTACACACCAAGAATGAACGCATTTGTGCCATCGCCAACTGCGGCCAAAGATTCAAGCGTCGAGATAGGTCCAGAGACCATATCAGAGTGCACTTAGACGATCGCCCGTACGCATGCGATGGGGAGTGCGGCAAGCCAGGGTGGTAAGTTCAAACGTGCAGCCGTACAGCCCTCTGTCATGATCAATAACCTGATGAATAGTCGAGCGCGCTTTCACGCAACATCAGCGCTCAATACCCACCAAAGGCAGTGCCCGTATAATTGCCCTCGTTGGTAGGTTCTCGCTTTGATGTCGCGTGAAACCGTCTGAGCCTCCATTGCTATCTAGCGGCGCCACAGTGCTTCTCCATAACAAAGTTAGACACACCAAGACCAAGGCTTGCCTTAACGCGGTTGCCACGAACGGTTCCCTGAGTCCAAGTGAAACCGTTGATTGACCGCTCGTGATTCGTCGGCTTAAAGAATGTCCCTCGTTACGAAGCTTCTGTACATAGAGGACATCCTCGTGCGACTATTTTCCTGATGACGTCATGGACGTCAAACGCCCTATAGGAGACGATCGCAGACGTACTCGACCCTTGAGGCGGTCAGCGAGTTATTGGCCTGGCCCATGGAGCTATACATTCCGCACAGGACGGAGAGACGCTGGGCTATGGGGAACGTCGACAGTGATTGCCAACAGATGGGATCCTCCGGCTCATTCACAATACAGCTGAATAGCGATTCGGATCGGGCCGTTCGAGTGCTTGTCGGATGTTGTGGAGCTCCATTCATCTCCAATCCCCCATCAGATCGATTCGGGATGGCCACATTAGGTGCAGCTAACCCGGCGGAGCGACTGCCATTAATCATATCACGATCACGCGAGGATAAAATACGCCCTTGAGGCGCCCAGCGAGAAACCCTTTCGCACTGTTTTGCGCTTCCTAAAGCTGCCTCCCGCATGGTGAGGATTCAACGGTTCGAAACCGGCAACACTCAATACGCCACAAAGGAATATGGCAGCTCTATTCAGCCCACTAAGCGTGGACCACAGCGTCAGAGAGTGCAGCCCATATTGACCCTATTAAATGAACGCAACACGCACAAGAAGGTCGGATGCAAGGCACTGTGCACGTCTGTAATACGCGTTGAATACGATTCCTCGGCTTCGGCTTCGAACGTCCGGGGACGACGGCGTGGTAAACGTGAGTTGAACGCCGGCGGGAGTGGGACCAGATACAGATCGACTGCGCATACGGTGTTCAAGCTATGACCAATTAGATGCCCGGAGATAAACTCTCTGCCCGCCTGGCCTAAGGTTTGTGGGCTGCGAGGCTGCAAAACTCGTGGTGGTGGAGGCGCTGACTCCAGGGCAGATAGAGACCGGAAAGCAACAACAAGGCCCTCGTCACGAGGACGCGGGGTTGGTTTCCTCCCGCCCGAAGCTCTTTCACGGAAGCCCTTTCACGTTTAGCCTTTTAGCCGTAGCCGCAGACGGTCCTCAAAGACCCCAGAAGCGTTGGTAAGGGTCGTGTGCGAGCCCGGTTTACAATACAGGTGGTATTGTAGTATATCCCAAATCGACATACCGGTGCATGGAGTTGAGGCAAGGTGCATAAAGACCTCGGTAACAGCCGACACGACTTCACCTCCGTCCCCTCCGTGATGGAGTCAGCAGCTATCCCGGGATCGTACCGGTATGTCCCAAACTTCCTTAATGAGGAGGAGGAGGCCTATCTGCTCCGTAAGGTAGAGTCACGTACAATAATGAGTTCCATACAAGAAGATACTGACCCTACTCGCCGCAGATTGCCGAAAGTCCTCAATCGAAATGGCGGAACGTAACTCAAAGAAGGTTATGGATACTCTCCTAGCATTGAGCCGTGTTTTCGACGGACTGCACTTGACGCTCTCTGCGTTGTAGGCTGCAAATATGGGGTAAGCCGAGACCCTTTGGCTCCGATTCGTTCTCGTTCTACTCTGGGTTACTTATGTGAGTTACTAGGTGGCGAAATTGGACCCAATAGGACCCTTATTCCTGAACCTCTGCCACCATTCTTGAATTCTTTGTTAGTCCACAGCGTTAAATCGCTTGCATGAGAGGTCGTGTTTCACTGTATTAACCACGCTGCTATGGTTCTATACCAGTCCCGATATAATCACCCGACTCGCATCTACCGGCGCTTTTGCAAATTCAAAGCACGAGGCCCCAAATCACGTCATTATCAATGAGTATGCACCAGGTCAAGGTATCATGGTGAGCCCCGTAATTCGGTTTTGCTCCACCTGATTCAATTTCACCTGATTCATCTGAGATTGACGCAGCCTCATTTAGCCTCACGAAGATGGGCCAGCCTATCACCCAGTCGTTGCTACGATATCCCTAGGCGGCCACACTGTCTTCCACTATCACCGCTACAAGCCCATTCTCGATTCTAACACGCCACCGGGTGAACCTCCCACCAACCAACCCCCCGCGGCCAGTATGGAGACCCAAGAGACTCGAGGACGGGTCATCGACCCTGTGCCCATCCTATCACTGCTTCTTGAACCAAGGAGCGTGATAATTACCACTGGGGATCTGTACACCTCTCATTTGCACTCAATCGCCAACACGACGACGGATTACTTTGCCACTCTCAATCCGCAGGACTCTGCGGAGTTGTCCGGTTCGTCCAGTCGCAGCAGTGGGGAAAACGAGGTACCTAGAAGAATCGTGATCGATAATCTGGAGCAACTCGGGGACGAAGGGCTGAAGGAAGTGGTACGGAGTGGAGGAGAGCTCGAGAGAAAGATGAGAGTTAGCCTTACGTGCAGAGACGTGGAGAAAGTATCTGGATTGAAGGTCGGTTTGGTAGGTGGGAGACGAAAGTAAATATTGGTCAGTCCGCGGGGGTCGTAATCACAATCGATGAATCTTCTACACATAATGAAGCTTCTTAGTTTATCATAGGGTATCTGTGCCTCTGAGGGGTCTCGTCCTATCATTAGTTCTTGCCCTCCTCAATAATACTGGTCAGTCCGCGGGGATCGCAATCACACTCGATGAATCTCCTACACATAACGAAGCTTCTCAGTTTATCATAGGGTATCTGTGCCTCTGAGGGGTTTTGTCCCATCATTGGTTCTTGGCCTCCTCGATGTCCCCGCGGATACACTTAACAACGGCATATTTCCTTTGGTCGCATTTATAGCAGCAGAGAAACTATATATCAAGTATCAAGGTAACCCACCGTTCTCATTTGTGTCTTCCATGCATGACGAAAACAAGCGTAAAACCATACTCAAATTTTCAACGACGGAAATTACCCTGTCGACTCGCACGTTTCCAGCCTTATCTGATCCCTATCCACTACTATTCTCCCTGATATACAAATGCTAATCGTTTTTTTTTCTCTCGTTTAGGATACGTTCTCTCTCTTGACTTTATTTCCTTAGGTGAGTTCTCCTGGCTACGTCATTATCTTTTCCATACGTCTTCATGATGCAAACCGATTCGATGGGCGGACATAACGTATCGTCCGTTAAGCCCCGGTGTACAAATGGGGTTTGGACGATGCTACCTGTTGAGTTCTACATCGAGATCTGATCCACCTTTCTCGTCACCTTACTCTGGTCTAGTATATGAGCTAATTAATATTCCTCCTAGGCCGGCAGGTCGCCCTCCTCGTGGTCGTCGGTCATTTAGTGGATTCTGTCCGGCAAATGGAATGTCCCACATGTCGTCTAATGTTTTCTTAAGCAATACTTTCTTGCGAACGATTTATGACTACAATTTCTCCGGCGGCCCTGTATTACCAAACGCACAAGGGGTATCACTTCAGCCACATCAGTCATTCTTTCTCTACACAAGCAATCAGATCTATCCCAATACATATTGGAAATCTAATTGTACAGCTTCTATCAAGACGACAGACCGTGAGTGGGGAGTGAGGGTGTGCCGAGCTAGCCAACAGGGGCGAGAATACGACCATGCGAGGTCCAAGGTAAAAACAGAGCGAGCATATTGTCAGACACTCGTTTAGAGTGTTCGATCCTTATCCCAGACGAATCTCTGAACTTTCGCGACCTGATAGTCGTTTCTTTCTCCCATCCCTTCAACCTACGAATGAATTCTAAAAGGGTAGGGGGGATGGGGTCTCGTGTGCGCTCTTTAATGCCCCTGGTTCTTGTGCTTGTGCTTGTGCTTATGCACCCGGTCCGCAAACTCCTTTCGCGGTGGTGGTGGCGGGAGAGGCAGGAAGTGTCTGTCGCTGTCATAGCTGTTCCGCGCGTCCCCAGAACCCACATCTGACGAGGTGGTGTCCGACTCGGGGTCCTCAGAGATACTGAAGCGGCGTGTGGGCACAAAGGGTACGTCCAAGTGCGCACTGCGCGGCGCAGTGGAATCTGGGGCATCGTCGGGGAGCCGGATTTCGCCTTGTTTACCGGTTATGGTCTTAAGTCTGAAGCGTCCATGGTCCCCCGGGGGAGAGAATAGTGAATAGTCGGGATTTTCGTGTGGACGGATGGGGACCACGAGGCAAAAGGAGGGGATGACATGATGAGTATCGGAATAGTGATTCTATTAGTGATTCGTGAGTATATACGAGACGAGATGCGACGCACCCATGCGCGACTACACCCTTGAAGGAGGACATTTTGCGGAGGATGAGGAAGAGGATGAGGATTCCCCCAACGGTGACAACCCAGAGAAGAGGAGGGAACTCTTGTGGTGCGGGCATTGGCTTTTGCCCGGGTTCTACGAGAGATATTCGGAAGCAACGGTGATGAATCTAGCGTCGAGGCTAACTTAGCGGGGATAACCGACCTCTGGGAAGAGAACCACCATCTGGACAGCACGCGAGTTAGAATGAACGATTGACCTACTGCGTTCGCCAAGGTGTAGGGGGGAGACGCACCATCAGCATCCGCATCGGCACGTCGAAAGAAGGACGATCCGCTGTTGAGAGCTGGCATCCTGGATGACCCTAGGATCAGGAGACGAGGCGGAGTGTCTGGACTCTTCTGGAGGGCGTTTTGTGCAGCAGCGCGGGGGCGAGAATGGCGATGGGTCTGTCCAAGGTCCAGGTGTGTCCCGGCGGACGCCGCGCTGCGCCTAAATCTAGTTAGGAAATGCCTCGAGGCGCAGATCCATACGTGTAGGCGTACCTGCGTAGGTTCACACTCACTCACTCACTCAGTCTCTGCGTTGAGCTAGTCTCAATCCCAGCAGCATCCATCCATCCGCGGAGTTGGGCTTCAACTGTGTTCATGTTAGTGCTCGCTGTAGCAGCTCTGCATGTGTATTGCGTTACCTGTGGAGGCCCTATGTCGGAGAAAGGAAAGTACCCCTATACACTTGGACATGTGCAGGCCCCAAGTGTAATATTGATAATGATGCAGTAATGATGCTGGCGTAATGTCTGATGAATGCTTGGACATCCAAGTCTGACCAGCCTCTTTTTGGGGGATATATAAGGACAATATAAAGTATCAATGTATGGACAGGTGCTGGTGGCTGGTGAGCGCTATCAGTATGAACTCATAGAACAAGGCCAAGGCTGGACACCGGGAGGACCGGAAAGGCTAGCGCTAGCAGTCCCCAGGAACACGCGAAAATGCGCGAACATACGACATTCCATTCGGCCGAGCCACACAGCCAACAGCCCCAACCCGCCGACCCTTCCTCCCCTTCCACCTTCCTTGACCTCCACCTCATCCGTCCTCTCAACATGTCCGCATAAACCAACCTCAATCGTATGTCCACGCTCTCTTACTACTAATCCACCACTCGCACTCACAATCTTCTTTGACAGCAGTCGCCCCAAACGTCGCCCTCTCAGCCCAGCCCAATATGGCTCCGTCGCAAGAACAGTGTCCTCGCGCCCACTCTCCAATGTTATCCATATCTGATTTGCAACTCTGATTACCTCCCTGCGCCAGTGAGACCGTCTTCACGCCCCCCACATTTTGGGGTCCGGCCTGAGACTGACGCCATTTTATCGTGCATTCACGCTAGCGCACACAACCTTCGCGTGATTCCAAACAATATGAGTCTGCCCCGTCAAACCTCGTTCCCTTCTTGGGTTCTGCCAAGTCCGTCGCTCCTCTCATCGTTCGACCGGGCAATGGTTACTGACCAGTCTCGCGGTGTAGAGTTGATATAACCCCCCCTCCCTTACTTGCCTGCACTCCTTCTCAAGTCTCTGGATTGACTTTCTGAGTACGTACACAGCACCCTTCGCTCCTGAGTGTCCTCCTAACTCACAAACTTCTTGGTAGCCAACATGCTCTGCCCAACCACACTCCAACCCGCCGCCCCCTTGCCATCTCTTCTATCAAAGCATCACACACATTCGTTACTTGCGATGCCAACGAAGGGATCCGAAGCACCACCCCCCGACCAGGAGTGGCTGGACCTTAGCGTCCAGCCCAAACCTGGGTCGAAACACTTCCACGATTCGGCCATAGTCATTACATCTGTACACATAATGCACCCCCAAACTCCATCACCTCGTCCATTAACTCTTCCCGCCCCGCGTCAAGCCCCTCAGGATTCGGAAGACTGGGAGGTGGTATACCCGGACGAATGAGGACCTTCCCTGTGCTATCATACTGTCCCTTGAGATTGTATATTATTCTAACTTATGCACGGGTGATTTCAAGCAAGTGCTATGGATTCATCCGCTATATACAGACTTACAGACAAATCTGAAGGGGGGATATTGATCGTTGTAAAGATCACAGGTCAATGACGACAGATACCGCAAACCCAACAACATCTAACAAAGTAAGCGAGGTCGAACACAAAACAAAACGATACGGGGATCAGGCCACACCAGGGTACATCTTAAATGGCAGCATACAAGTCTCAACCGACAGATCCTCCTCAACCGACCCTCTCTTAATCGTACATCTCCGCTTCTGCTCCTTACCTTGAATGAACCAGATCGACCACTCCACGGTCTGCAATTTCGGAAACGCCTTTGCAAGCGCCTTGGTGACCTGCACCTCTCGGGCGAGCGTCGCGTCCTTTCGTACCGCCCAACACTCACCGCACCGATTCGGCGGGCAGTCGACCCGCGGGGGTGTCTGCCCGCCACCGGCAAGCGCGAGAAGCGCGACGATCGCAGCGAGGTCGTGCTCCTCTGCGAATACCGACGTATTCGTCAGATGGACATCCAGCGAGAGGTGCTGTAGCTTCTGCAGTGGCTGAAGCGCGTCTAGATAAGCCCGCTGGAATAGACATGATGATGATATCCAGGGAGTTCCGTTCAATGGTGTATATAATGAGATTGAGTTTTAAATTGACATATTGTCAGAGACTGCCTGCTGCCTGCTGGATGGACGGGAGAAGAAAGGGACTCACGGATAGTTCAGCTGCGGACCGGTATTCACTTGGGATAGGCCCGTGTGCTCCGTTTGTCCCACTGTTCAGGCACAGCCGACGAACACTGGGGAAGAAAGCAGCAAGGAGTCGACAAGTGTTGATGATCGCATCGTGCTGCACATCCAAGAGTTCGATCGAGTCGAGCTGTCTCGGCCAACCATTGAAATCCTCTTCGATCGGGGGGAGTACATCGACGGGGTACGACACTCTTTGCAGGGTTGTGAATGGGCTGAGATCTTCGGGTTGCAATTTGAGCGAGTCACTGAAATAGATTTGGCTTGAGAAGAGAGAGAAAATGGGTAAGTTGCGAAACAAGTCTTTCCCCCGCCCCCCAGCCCCAGCTGCCGCCGCCGCCGCGCCGGTCGGCACACCCCCCCATAATCGACGTACCGGACAGAGCGAGCGACGTCGAAGGATCGGACACGCCACGAGAGGTCGTGTATGTCTTCGATAAAGCCTACTTTGAACGTTCCAAACCACTCGCGGAGGAGTATTCCACGGAAGCGCGAGTTGCTCATCCCAAAGCCTGCGAGGGAGCTGAAGAGGATGCGCGACTTGGGCTGGATAAAAAGCTGGTCTGTTTCCTCATTGAGTTTAGATGATAAGAGAGCGACTGCAACGATCTCGCTGAGTATTTCGTTGGGCAGCTGCGAGTCAGGCTGGTCAGATTTTCACCCCCGTCGGTCCACAATCGCCGGGCACGCACGGTTGGCATAAATGGCACCGCGCTTTGATATTGGCGCGTTGCATATTTAAGTGTACTCGCCATAGCGCGAGAGCATGGAAACCCTTAGTTATGGTCGGGTGGAAGTGGCACGCGTGTGCCGATCACACGGAGACGATAAAGCAGAATTGGCCACACTCTTACCGATACAGTCATGTTTTACAAGACGCGATAGAGATACAGTCCCTCGCTATGAGCACCGTTGGAGCAACCGATCCCATTCGTCCGCCGTCGCTCGCCACTCCTTGTGCTCGCTCTGACTAGTGACAGTCGCTCCCAGATCCTGCAAATCCGCCTTTGATGCTACACCACCAGCCCGCAAGTACCCGAGCAGGGCGGCTGCTGCCTCCTCTTTGAATCCTGCATCGTCATCCAACCGCCTCAACTCTGCAAGTATGAGAGGAAGAGAACCCCCCGAGGCCATACCACCACATGCGAGATCGGTTGTCGTTCTGTGTGACGTGTCTTCGAATCCGTCGCCCAATAGAAGAACGTTGAAAAGCCAGACGACCGACTTTCGTACTCTGGGTTCAGGATCTACCAAAAATAATTGACAATAAGTTATCAGATATCCCATTGAAGAGTGCACATGAGACGTACCTTTGAGCCCCGTTGCCAGGACCGACCACAGGTCCAACCGTTCCAACTTTTCGACGCCCGCCCGATTGTGCTTGAGAGCCTGCGTTAGGCACGATACTGCCTGTGCCTTGACCTTTGGTGATCCTCCGGTTTCTGTTGGTCTCAAATAGTCCAGAACCTGTGGCAAGAGGTTGTATTCGTCGAACTAGAGGAGGTGATAAGCGTATGAGTTGGGAAGAGGTGCGGTTTTACGTACATCCCCTCTTGTACTTTCGTCATTTTGAATGGCGGAACTGAAGATAGCCAATGTCGCCCGTTGGATGGAAGGGGATGAATCTCGTAAAAGATTGATTAACGGTTCCCACATGTTCATCTTCTTGATATCTTTGCAGATGGTATGGTTAGTTCCTGTTACCTCGAGCAGTCTGATCGACATACTGCTAGCATTATAATGATGCTCTATGAGCTGAGACACCGTAGTTAGTGATGAGCTCGGCGTGGCGAATACGGCATGCGTACTAGTTGGAAGTCCTCTAGTGCTATTAGGCGGTCTTCCTCTTCTCGTTTCTGATCCACTGCAACGGCAAGCAGTTCCTAAGAAAAGCGTATAAATACATGGGTCGTAAAATGAACAATCAAACACAGTTACCTTCATCTGTGTAGGTTCATCCTTTGGTCTATTTGCCACCAATGCCTTCTGAAGCCATTCGAAATCCTTTGGGTCTCTTCGCGGTGGCGGCTCATTTGATTGCTTGTTTGAAGGTGTGATCGCAGTGCTGAATCCTAGTATACTCGTTAAATGAGGATCCATATTTAGTTTGATCGATCGAGGTGGTCGGGTTCAAGTTGCACTTTGCCACTTCCCCCCACTTTTTGAACAAATCCGGGGACTTATTCTGGAAGCTGCCACTCCTTTCGTTGACGCTCTGATGACGACCGCTCCGCCTGAAGATGAGCTGGTCAAAGTAGTCAAGGAGCTCAGATCAGAGCACCCTTCTCTTGGAGCCCTGAAGCTTCTTGTTCTCTTGCGCCAGAACAATCCTCAATGGTCCGTCTCCGAAAAGCGCCTCCGGAAGATCCTCCAGCAGGAAAACTTGGCCGCCACCACTGGACCAGCCACCGTGTATCCCGTTTCGAGGATCGACGACCGTGTCGATGCCTCGACGTGGACCTCCCAAGTTGCGATCAAGCAATTCGATAAGGTGAAAGGGAAAGGTCTTGTAGCAAAACAGAAACTAACTGCAGGAGAGATCCTGTGGAAAGAGGACCCCTGGGTATTTGCTTCAGATTGGTAAGTACACGCCACTATCTCTCGACTTTACATTACCTCGCACCTATCTCTGATTTAAGTACTAGTAACGCACTAGGAACTCGTTCTATGTCCTCTGACAGACTTCTCGCAGGGCGGTCTACGGCGGGACCGAAACGGGCGGCGATGTCTGCACTCACTGTTCCCAACCACTGGTTCAATCGCAGCGATCGTTAGTTGTACGCTGCTCAAAATGTGCTACAGGATTCTGCAATCGACTTTGTCTTACCCGTGCGGAAGCCTATCATCCCTTGCTTTGCAGTGGCTCAAATCCTGCATCCAAGCCCTTCCTTGACTTCCTGAAGGGGCATAATTGGGCATCACCTCACGTACTCGCGAGATTTACTGCACGACTGATGCTGGTGAGATCCAAGGAGGTGCGAGAAGAGGAGTGGAACCATTTCACATCATTGGCGAGTTGGTCTCTGAAGGACAAGGTCACAAGTGAAGGGTGTGTCTCGTAGAACCCTCTTTGGACAATCAATTAAATGTCGTCTTCTGACAATTTAGGCGCACACCAACTCCACAGGAGACCCGCTTGTGGCAAGACGCATACAATCTCTACTGCGGAACCTTCCAAACTTCACCTGCTGTGAAGAATCTGGTCAAGGTGTCGTTGCCTCAGCCTATCCTCAATGGCCTTTTCGATTATCAGCGTTTTGAGAGGAACATCGGTGCTGTAAATTTGAGTAGGTTCTGTCCTCATCCCTTCTTGTGTGTTCACTTCGTAACATATTCCTAGACCGTGAAACACACGGTGGGGTCTATCTCTTGCATGCGCACCTCAACCACTCTTGCGAGCCAAATGTCCAAACTCGGCATCTCGACAGCAGAGCCGTGGCAAGGATAAGCATCAAGTCACTTCGGGACATCGAAGAAGGCGAAGAGATATTTGTTAGCTATGTACAGCCATCACTTGGAGTACGAGAACGCAGACAGGAGTTGAAGAGCTGGGGTATTGCAGAATGTGAATGTGGCCGATGCATACGAGAAGACGAAGAACTCAGCAAAGGTTCTGCGCTGGATAGGACTGTCGACAGTGACCTCGCTAATGAGATCAAACAGGCATTCACATTTTAACTTCTTGTCCTGGATCTGGAGTTGTAAACCCAAAACTCGATTACATAAAACGCGAATAAATTTTATCTTCCCACAGTAAAGTCAGGAAGCAACGCAACATACCTAACAAAATTCGACAAGATCAAACCTGATCGTCCGTTCGTAATGGGGTGTAACCGTCTCTCGAGCTGCGACCGCGGCCGAGTATCCCCAAGCCGATAAGGCCTTTCCCACTCCTCCGTCTGCCCATCCCATCCTCTTCGTCCTCCCTCATCGCGCGTCTCTTTGCTTCTCGGAATCCCTCAGGTGGCACCTCGTACAGCCCACCATACTCCACACCGAGCTCACGTCCGCTAGTCCAGAAGTCACGGCAATTATCCATGCACCCCAGGTCAAACGGATTTTGTGCCGTCGCGGACCGCGCGAGACCTTCCCCAGCCTTGCCCCTCGTGAACCGGTCGAAGCCCATAAGGTTCATGAGCAAGCCGAGGAGACCGGCGTGTCGGTGCCCATGTGGGGTTGGGGGTACAAGGCCAGTGATCACAGCATCGTCCTGGTCGCCCCCGCCCGCTGCAGCCGCAAGTGAGTCGGGGGCTGAGTGGCGGTGCGCACCTTGCTGCGTTG
>Ga0307515_10007168_pt1 | contig 22115 bp, 29 predicted proteins | sample 17_EM_MG_FD_194513 | JGI IMG/M metagenome (GOLD analysis project Ga0307515, IMG submission 194513) | Populus trichocarpa ectomycorrhiza microbial communities from riparian zone in the Pacific Northwest, United States - 17_EM | ecosystem: Host-associated > Plants > Roots > Unclassified | place...
CGCGACGCGTTGAATTGACGCCGGGCGCGGAGTAATCCGCCACCGGGGTGTCTCTGACGGCTCTGACGGAGCGCGTCCACTCTGACGGAGCCATTCCGCCCGGACGGAAATATTTTTTGCTGATGTATAACCACCCAGACACGACGCAGCGACAGACAGAAAATACGGATCGATCGAAGTGGGCTAGCGACCTACGAGAGGCCAAGGACGCGGGTTTAGAGAATTTCGAACTCTTTACGAATGAGCTTCAAATGATGAACGGAGATACAGACAGAGGTCTCAATTCAGCGACGAAAGCCATGTAGGAGTACCACCAATTACCAAACGAATCAGTCCGAATTTACGCCAACTGCCTGACAGCAAATTGGAGAAGAGCCGGCTGGGGCCTTATAACGTGTGAAGTGGTCCTAAACGACATGGCATGGGCGGGCCTGCGGCACGCACTTGGGATGAACGTCAGAACTTGTATCTCCAGTGGCAAAGACAAGTTCGATACAGTCGACCAACTGTTCGACTGAGCGGCGGTCTCAGAGTTCAATCCGGATGACAAGAATCCCAGACGACAACAGCAGCAACAATGGCAAGCAGGGGAGTCTCAGAAAGGTGGCAATAAGAAACATAATCTCTGACCTTCCATCTCCGAACCTGTGGAAAACACTTCCGGCAATTCCAATCACTCCGGCAATGGTAATTCAAATTTGAGCAAGTCCAATAAGTCCAGCGGAGGCAGCTGGGCCAACTTAGCACCAGCGCCATGGCTTTCAAAGGACGTCAACAAAAGCTGAAAGGCAATGCACTCGCTGCGGCAATGGAGACCACAACACCTACCTTTGTACTTTATACTGCAAGACCAACCCACCTGAACAGAACTCCAGCAAAAGCAGCGGCTGTGAGGGCAAACAAATCAAGTGCCAAAAGTCGTTCGATACACAGTAGCAAAAAAACTTGTCCACCTGTCTCGATATCTAACTCGACGGGAGAGGCTGGACGAGACGCAGTTAGGACTGGAGAACTTCGGAAACTGAGCCTTTTTTGCAACCTTGGATGGGATCCAACCTCACCGAATCGGCTTAGAACCAAGAGTCATTCTGGAAGGTCGGGCCCTGATGTCAAGCCAATAAGTATGCGGCACAGAGAGACTGGATTCGGCGCATATTGTTTATGAAGTCCATGTATGAAACATACACAGCAACTTGCAGCGAGTCAAAGCACTGATCGACTGCGGTGCAACGAGCATCTGTATATCACCGAGCCTACTCAGGAAACTCGAATTACTCCACCAACCAGCATTCGCCTCCACCCAGGGTCTCAATGGCCAGGTGATGAGGTCTGAGAAGGAGATTCAAAAGGCAAGGCTCTTGGTTCAGTATTTTGAACACCATAAACCGGTTGACAAATCGGAGGTTTTAGTCGACCCAATCAAGACATACGACCTAGTCCTGGGATTGCCATGGTTTGAGCCGAGGAACCTGGAAATCGATCGGACCAAAGGTCGATTGACAGCCCTGCAAATGCCAAATGGACCGCAACGGACGAAAATTCCAAAAGCAGATCGCGCAAGCCATCTGCCGGAACATAGTGAGGAAAACACAAATGATGAGCCATCCCCGGATATATAATCACTCGGGGCTACCGCATTCGGTCACCTCTTAGCTAGCGAGGAAGTGGTCGAGGCATTTGCCATACTACTTGGATAATGGCAAGTGTTGCTGGGAGCATCTCGGGTAGGCATCACCGAAGGTGAGGGAAACCCCAGGATGCTGAGTGCACAAGCAGGAGCAGGGGCAGTAGATGTGGCAGAAAAGTGACGCAGTGATAGTGCTTGAATGACTGCTACCGGCTCGCCGAGATACGAAGGGGGAAACTGCACCACATGGGTGGTCTATTTCGACGAACCGTCTGATCAAGCCAACGTGGGACCCCTGCCCATCTCCACTCTGCCAAAACACACTACAATGCAAACAAGGCTAATGAGAATCGGAACAGACATACATAACATGGAGATGGTAACAACAGATGATGGGGGTCGCTTCCCAGCACAATATCAGGAATTTGTGGAGGTCTTCAGCATGAAAAAGTCCGAGATAATCCCACAGCACAGGCAAATTGACCACACGATCGATCTGGAACCCGAGTACAAACAACCATACTGGAGGATCAACATCCTCTCACAGTTCAAATTGAAGACGCTTAAGGCCTATATCAAAATGAACCTGGCGAATGGCTTCATTCAACAGTCATCATCCTCAACCGCAGCGCCGATCCTCTTTGCAAAGAACAAAGAGGGAAGACTACGGTTGGATGTCGACTATCGAGCTCTCAAGCTAGGCAAGGTACTGAATCGATACCCCCTTCCTCTAATCTCAGATGTACTCGATTGAGTGCGCAAAGCCCGGATCATCACTATACAGGACCTCCGGATTGCATACCACCTCATCTGAATCAAAGAAGGCAACGGATTCGAGATTGCAGTCCAAACCCGCTATGGTCAGTTCGAATACTGAGTTATGACCCTCGGGTTGACAAATGCACTGGCGTCGTTTCAGGCTTACATTGACGATTGGCTAAGGCCATATATTGACGACTTCACCGTGTGCTACCTTGAAGATATACTTATCTACTTGACCAATGAGAAGGAGCACGAAGACCACTTCCGAAAAGTGCTGCAACGCCTACAGGAATTTGGGCTCAATACCAATGCCTAAAAGTGGCTATTCAGTGTCCGGGAAGTCGGCTTCCACGGATTTGTCATCAATTCGGATGGAATTGAATTCGAGTCAAACTGCATTTCCACAATCGAACACGGGCCGACTCCGGACTCAGTTCACGATGTACCAGTGCTCCTTGGTTCCACAATCATCTACCAGAGATGCATTTCCAAATATGGACAGGTGACGGCTCCCATATCAAACTTGCTAAAAACACAAGGCTCACGGAAGTCGGAATGGACTCAGGATGCTGAACTTGCAATTTGGAACCTCACAAAGGCCTTTACCGTAGCACCGATCCTCCAGCATTTCAACAGGCAAAAACCGATCATTCTGCTGACCGAGGTAAGCGGCGTCACAATCGCCGGCATCCTTTACCAGTACGACGGATTCGGGATTCTTCCCCCTGGTAATTTCTACTATCGAAAATGCTCTCCTCCAGAACAGAACTACGAGACTTACGATCTTAACCTCTTGGCGATTGTCAAGACAATCAAAAATTAGAGACACTACCTCGACGGCGCCAATCACAAGGTCCTGATCCAGTGCGACCACAACAACTTCGAGTAGTTCCAAACCTTCAAAGTGCTCTCCCAAAGACAGGCCAGGTGGGAGGAAGTTCTGTCCTCATACGACATTGTCATCGAACACTTGGAAGGAATGAAGGACCCGGCAGATGGACCATCAAGAAGACCCGACTACGAGATAGGCTACGAGAGACAGACCTCACAACTACTGGCAACCTTGTCAATTATCACTGTTGAACCGTACGATGACCTCCTTCAAGAAAGCAAAACAGCCCAGGGCATCGACGCGTTGGCTGCCAACGTGACACACAGGATGGCACTGAAATCGTCGATATCCGTGACGTGCAAAGAATAGAGGAACCAGAGGAAGAACCGAGCAACGAATGGAAAGTCACCGCCGGAGTGCATTCCTACGAAGAAAGGATATACTTACCAAAGGATGACCTGCTTTGGAACAAAGTCATTAGCCTTTTCCACGACAACCCTGAATCCGGCCACTTCGGATCTCTCCAAACCGCCTACATAGTATCACGGCATTTCCACTGGCTGGCAATGGAGGCCACAGTACGAAAATACACCGCCGGAAGCGAACTATGCCACCAATTCAAGGCACCATGGCACGCCCATCACAGCATAAACATGCCATTACCACCACCGTCATCACTGTGGGAAGAAGTGACTATGGTCTTCGTCACTGACCTCCCTGAGTCAACTGCCTCCGTGTATACCGGGATCCCGGTGATCGTCGATCGATTGACCAAAATGGTAATCTGCCTCCCCTGTGGAAAGTATATTCAGGCACCAGAGCTGGCACGAATGTTATTCGAACACGTGCTCGGCAAACATAGGTTACCAGACATCATCGATACAGATCGCGGAAAGGAGTTTACCAGCCGATTCTGGAATCGAGTTTGCTCTCACCTGAATATCAAACACAGGCTGTCGATTGCCTTCCATCCACAGACCGATGGCCAGCCGGAACGGCAAAACCAGACCATGGAACAGTACTTACGGGCCTTCTCCAACTTCGAGCATGATAACTGGGTAGAACTGTTACCTTTGGCAGAGTTTGCTTACAACAATTCAGTCCATCACTGTTACGGGGGTATTTTAAATCCCAATAATCAATACAACATTTATTGAAACTAAGTACAGCCGCCTATCTACTGATTCTCTCTTTCTCTCGTCGCTTCTTCCAGAAGCTCAACCTCTTGTCCTCTTACAAGAGCTCCACTAAAAGGCGTCTTGATTGTCGCTGTCGACAAAAGCCCAAGTTTCGATATGTTCCTCGGAAGGATACAATCCCGTTGATACAAATCTCCACATGACGTATCGAAGTCCAAAAAGATCGCTGTTGTGTAACACCAAAGAGGCATTCTAGCAATCTTGGCGACCCTCGAAATAAGTGTACAGCACGGCGAAGAGTTCGACGCTGTAATCGTGTTCAGTCCTCGAAGTATATGTCCTCAACGATGACATAGACGGTATCGGTAATAAATAGAGAAGTAATGGTTGATAGAGAATTAGATAGAATTCTTAATAATATTTTATGATCGTCTTCGGTGTATCTGTCTGATTGCTTGTTGTTTGATGATCCTTCAACCTCAGGCGAACAGCCTTCCTTTTATAACTCATCTATTCCACACAATCCTCATAACACCTTGCGATACTCATGATAGCTCTTATCCCGGATTATCCTCATGCATCTGGCAATAGTAGCCACGTCTACCTCTCGGTTCTCGTGTCAGCAATGAGCCCTTTCCTTATCATCGCATGATATCATTTGTGCGCATAAAAACCCTTCCTTGCAACCACTTGATGATAGATAGTTGGAACAATTAATTCCCTTACGGAATATTCTTGCTTTCTGCATTAATCGCTCACACCAATATCGTGGTCTAGTGTGCATCAATGATTTAATCGGCGACCAACCGATACAATGCCAATGTAGAACTTAGACGCGTAAGCTCGTATCTGATACGAGATCACATTGCGATCCAGACTGACTTAATTCAATAAGCAGTGCTCGCTTGTAGACTGATAAGCTAATGTCATAATTCCCTCAATCACGGCATGGTCAGGTCTAGACTTTTTTAAGACCGGAACCTGCTCCGAACACTTGCCCAAATCGGACAAGGTCGAAGAGTCCTCTTGATCGCATACGACTATCGATTGTCTTGCATGTAAATCGATACCTCAGCGGTATCTGTTAACCATGCATGTCCCGCTAGTATCTAGGTAATGAATATGGTTGAAAACTATCATCGCTGATAGCTGCGTCATCATAGTTGAATCCGCCAAACCAAGGTTTGTTCAATCGACACGCGACTTGCATTATCCCGCTAAAGATATATGCAAAGGCTAACTTGCTTCGAATTTCCATAAATAGGTGTTATGCATATCACGCCATCGCGATACGTATTTATTACTCATCTTAGCAAGTACCATTATCGCTGTTAATGGAGAACCCCTAACATCACCCCGTTCTCTAGAACCGGTGACCTCAACGGTGCTCATACAAAATTTCCAAACGTAACTCCAAAACATAATTCCAAAACATATTTCCAAAACATAATTCCAAAACATAATTCCAAAACATATTTTCAAAACATAATTCCAAAACATAATCATTTTCTTATCTTTGTTTTTGTTTTTTGTGTTTTCGTGTATCTTCCATCTCTTTCTATACATGGATTCTTACAATAATATCCATCCAAGATTGCCTTATTGATTTCCGTCACATTTTCGTAGGTTTCCCAAGTGTTATCCTCGTGCGGATAATCTTTCCACTTGACTAGGTATACGTGCTTCTTCACGTGTTCATCTGATCGTCCGATGGCGATTATCGATTCCATAACCCATTCTTCGTTGTCGGGTTGAAATTCAATTACTGGTCGATTCGGATTGTCGCCTTTGTATCGTTCCAAAAGAGCTATGTTGAATACCGGGTGAATTTTCCAAGAATCCGGTAACTTCAATTTGCAATATCAAAGACTACGTCCTACTGACAGGATTTCGAAAGGACAGAACATCTTGTCCTCAAGTTTCTTGCAGCGATGCCTTGCTCTGATATTTTTTCCGTTAACCATTCCCAGTTCTCCTTTGTTGAACGGTTCCACCGATTTCCTTTTCTTATCGTAATGCTTTCTCATAGCGGATATTGATTGTTCGAGTCATTGTTCTAATTTTTCGTGAACCGAATTCATATAATGCCCATATGATTCGGATGCCGGATTTCTGAACTTTATCTCCGTAGGCCAATTCGTTCGAGGGTCGAATCCGTAGTTTGCCATAAATGGTGATATCTTGGTAGCCGAATGTTTCGAATTGTTATAAGCGTATTCGGCCATTGCTAACATTTGTTTCCAGTTGTTTTGTTCGAAGTTGCAATATGATCATAACTAAGCTTCTACTACCTGATTGATACGTATTGTTTGTCCGTCTGTTTCCGGATGATGGGCAGTGCTCATACTTTTCTTTATTCCCAGTCATTCGTATAGATCCCTAAAATATTGTCCGGTAAACGTAGTATCCCTATCTGAAACAACATCCTCTGGCAACCCGTGATGTTTCCAAACGTTTTCTAAATATGCTCGGGCTACCGTTGGTGAATCCTTCTTACTTAATGGAATGAAATGAGCCATTTTCGTAAACCGATCGACTACTACTAAAATTATAGTTGATCCTTCCGACTCAGGTAAATCCGTGATACAGTCCGTACTGATATGCGTCCATGGTTTACATGCCATTTCCAACGGATGTAGCAATCCATATTTAGCATTTCGAGGTGCTTTCGTCCGTTGGCAATTATCGCATTCGTTGCAATACTTCCGGATATCTCTTTCAATATTTGTGCAATAAAAATTCCTGCTTAACAACTCCATAGTTCTTTCCCGACCAAAATGTCCTGCAACCTTGGAGTCGTGCTCTGATTTGATTATCGCTGTTCGAAGCTTCTCCGGGACGTATATCCTTTTCTTCCAACCTAACAAATCTCCTTCTATCGACAAGTTCGAGTCGGTGTTCTTTTCGTCATTCACTTGTTTGTAGATCTTTTTATAATTATCATCCAGCATCGCTTTCTGTATAATCCTTTCTTTCGCTTCTGGCAGCAATTGTTCAACCTTTATTGCTCCTATGTTGATTGAGTCGTATTCGATGTTTTCGTATTCGATGTTTTCGATTTCGACAGCGCCTATTTCTAGCCATTGTGCTTTTCCCAACATCGTTGCTACTATCGCTAATGTTGTACCCCGTTCTTTGGAGGTGAACGCCGGACACCTTGTTAATGCATCGGCCTTAACATTTGCTGATCCTTTCCGGTAAAGAATCTCAAAATTAAAAGGTTTAAGGTCCAATGCCCACCGGCTTTGCCTTCTATTTAAGCACACTGCCATCTTGAAATAGGTCAGATTTTGATGATCTGAGTAAACCAACACTCTATGTTCTGAAGACTGTAAGAAATGTCGCCAGTATTGGAGAGCGAAAATGACTGCTAACATTTCTTTATCGAAGATATCGTAATTAAGCTCGGCCGGGTTAAGTTTTCTGGATGTGAAACCTATTGGATGTAGTTTCCCATCTTCAAACTTTTGTGACAATACTCCGGCAATAGCAAAATCCGAAGCGTCCACTTCTAGCAGCGCACGTCTATCTGGGTCATAGTGTCGTAAAACAGGTGTTTTACCGCTAATAAAAGATATCGTTATCTTTAAAAAGGCTGCTTCTTGACTTTTTCCCCATTCAAATGGAGTATCAGTTCTAAGTAAATTAGTTATTGGTGCCACTATTCCAGAGAAATTTTTCATAAATCGTCTGTAAAAATTCCAAAGGCCCAATGATTGCTGAACTTCTTTTCGGTTTGTTGGTCTTGGTCAATGGGTTATTGTTTTTGCTTTGTCGGGATCCATTCTTAACTCCCTTCCGCTAACAATATAGCCTAAGAATTTTGTTTCTGAAACACTGAACTCGCATTTATCGATTTCGATGCACATGTTGTTATCCAATAGTAGTTGAAATACTTTGGATACTTGTCATTCGTGTTTCTTTAAGGATCCTTTCGTAGCAATCACTATATCGTCGACATATGCCAATACCACCATTCCTTCATCCTCGTCGATACTGTTGTCTGTTCGTATAACCAATTCGATTCCCAAAAGAGGTCGTAATATTCGATTAATCTCTCTTTGAAATGTAGCAGGAGCATTAGTAAAGCGAAACGGCATTACCATATACTCCTATAGGCCGAACTTGGTTCTGAATGCCGTAAATCGTTCGTGTCCCAAAGGCATTCGCGACAAATGGAAACCATTTTTGGGATCGATTCTGGTGATATGTGTTGCTCCAGAAATTCTATTTTGTAACTCCGTCATGATCGGTAAAGAGGTTTTTTCTTTCTTCGTATGATCATTAAGGTGCCTGAAGTCCACACATAATCGTAATCCTTTTCCGTTTGGTTTTGGTACAAACAATATCGGACTTCCGACCGTACTATGCGAAGGCCGAATTTTCTTTTCCCTTATCATTTTATCCAAGTACTTTATCAATATTTTTTCCTCTTCGAGGGATAACTGATAAATAGGGCCCATTCGTAGTTTCTCTTCTGGGCCTAATAATCCGATTCTATGGTCGCATCCTGTATGATCCGGTAGTTTCTCTGCTTCTTCGGAATCGAATAATAGCATAAACTTATGATAACACTCCGGTAATTTCGATAAAAGGGATGGACTACCCATTACTATTGCGCCAATATGAATAGCATTTTCATTTAAAGCTACTCTTTTGTCGTACGTAACTGAATATTCCGGATGTATCTTTCCGTGACCAAAACACTTTGATTTACAATGAGGAAAGTGTAAGTGACTGGTTGTAGTTCCGGCAGCTTTATGTTTTTCTAAATACCAAGCTGGTATTAAAGCATCATAATCCTGCAAAGTTTGGATGACTTCAAAAGCATGATCTTCTTCGTGATAAGATCTATGATTACCGAAAGATAATCCCAAAGGTATTGTGAAGAGTCCTTCCACATCGATTTTCATTCCTGCGACATCCTTGCATTTGACTTGTTCCTTTCTTTTTACCACTGGGATTTGAAAGGCTTTCGCTGCCTGTGGTGAAATAACAAAAGACGTACTTCCAAGATCCAGCATGCATCGGATGGGAAAATATCGATTGTTGTAGTCTATAAAGAATCGATATATAGGTCTTTTTCCGACTTTAGTAGGGCTTATTTTTTGGATTTTGTTTTCGGCGTAGCTTTTATAAAAGATATAGTCATTAGAAATATTTTGTCGCTGTGGTGGTGCTTGCATCAAGGAAGATGCTTTTCGTTTCGTCATCTCTATCCTTTCGACAATCGAGTAACCTCAACGGGTTATAGAAATATTGATTTGATGATCGTATATGTATTTTTTGTAAATCGTATTTCCTTACTGTCCAGCAGTTTCGATCTTCCAATCATCCTCAGAGGAAAAATATACATAAAAAGGAACAGCGTCTTCCATATTAAATGGTATGTTAAAGCAATTGATTTTCGACGTAAGGTTCATTGCAATCTTTACTCACTCTGATACGTGTTCCGACTCCCACCAATTTCCTCCCGATCTTTCTTCCACCAACAACTCTTGTGATTCATCGTAGCAACTTTCTGCTTCCGAACTCCCTTTATCGGATTCACGTCCTGATTCACTTCCTGACTCACTTCCTGATTCGGTAGAACTGTCTTCTGAGGAATCGTCTGTCGAGTCGTCTGTACTGCTATCCACTTCGACTGCAGCAATTTTCATTTTCTGATATTACTTGGCTTTAGGAAAATCAGCTGTTCCTTTATCGACTTTGATTTCCCTTTTGCAATCTTTAACCCTATGTGCGCCTTTCCTGTCCGAAGGCCATGCACATCCTACACATTCTCCTGCCGCTTTTCTTCGTTCTACTTCTGATCGGTGTATTCCTTCCAGATCTGATTTTCCTTTGAACGAAGAGGATTTGAATGATTTGTCCTTGAATTATTTTTTATCCTTCTTTAGACGGCGATGTTTATCTTTTCGATGTCTTCGTTCTTTTTGCTGTTTATTGAAACGAGATTTTTCTTTTGAATCTCTTTGATTTCCTCAGGACCTAAGGGCAAGATTCTTTCGTGCGGCTTCCCACTTCTCAGCAGTTTTTCCGGCCTTGGTAATTACATCGACAATTTCATCATCGGTTCTTCCCGTAAGGTCAACCGTATGCATTTGCTCAAGCATCTTAGTTGGTAGTCTATCAAGAATAAGTTTCTTGAAAGCTGGTCCAGTAACTTCAGCTATGTCGTTGTAAGTCTGGATTTGGGTGAACATATCGCGTATGCACCCCTCATATCTAACTTTTTCGAGATCTTCGTATGCTTCGTCTCCGGCGTCTTTATCTTCAAACCTGATTTTTAAGGCTTGAACATAATTAGTCATGGATTTCGGGTATTTCCCCTGTATGGTACCCTCAATCCATTGAATATGCCAAGATGCTGCATATTTATCCATTGACGAACCTATCCAATCGATGGTTCGTTTATCTTTAGGAAACTTTTCTGGTTGATCCTTAATATAAACTTGGACCATTATCCACTAGGTATCGAAATCTTCTCCTGGTTCTCCCAGAAAACATTTTGGTTCTTTAATCTTTATCGGCTTGGAATATTGAAGTTCCTTAATGCGGTGACGTCTTCTAGAACTCCTGGGATCTCCCGCATCGGAATCTCCCTAATCACGTGGCGGATCTCCTGCCCCTCCGGCTGCACCTCCTGCTCCTCCGGCATCTCCTTTAGCACCTCCGGCTGCACCGCCTGCTGCTCCGGCAGCTCCTTCAGCACCTCCGGCTGCACCGCCTGCTCCTCCGGCAGCTCCTCCAGCACCTCCGGCAGCTCCTCCATCATTTCCGGCTGCTCCTTCAACACCTGCTCCTCCTCTGATTCTTCCTAACCAGGTAGAAGCACTATCCGTATCTCGAAGACTTGACTCAGAGCTTCGGTCGAAAGATGGTCTCCGTTCAGGATGAACAGCAGGGGCAAACGCAGTGACAGTCCTAAAATTATAGGGTGTACTCTCCGAAGGTTTATTGTTTTCCATAGCCGTGGTTAAACCTGTAGTAACCTCTCTTACGGCCTCTATTTGTTCGTCCATTGCGGCTGTATGATCTCTTAAGTCCTTTTTCGAAGGTACTTCCTTAAGTGATTTCGTAATTGCCGTCATAATGGTATTGACATTGTCAACCTTCTTTGTTCACAGCGACACGTTCTCGTTCACCTTCTTAACTGACCTCTGAAGTGCCGAAATAAGAATAGCATTATCTGTTATTCTTTTACTCAAGGATTCCATTTCGGCTCTTGATCCTTGAAATAATTCAGATGCTTCTGACACAATCTGATTATTTTGACTTTGGAGAATAAATACTCCTTGTCATAATTCGCTCAGAATGGCTTGATGTAAATCTAGTTGAGTTCCGACGCCAGATACTTCCGAGTCGATTTTTTGTATTTAGGTTATTTACCTAGACTCAAGAATATGTATTCCATCATTGACAGATCCAAATTCGTCTTCCAAGATTCCTTTTTCTTGGTTACATGCCTCGATAACATGTTCGATTTGTTGTGCGAGATCCGATAACTGATCCTGAACTAAGTCCTGGGATGGATCTCTCATTTGGACTTCGCCTTGTCCCGGCTCCGCTTCTTCCGGTTCTCCTTGCTCCTTCAGCAGCAGATACTCGGCTCTTGCTTCTCGGATTCTTCTTTGATATTCTCGGACCCATTGCGGAATTTTTTGCCCGGGTTGCGATCGGAACTTCTCTATCCTTGAGCTCGACGGGGCTAGCTCGTTGCTCGCGTATGTTAACCACCTCCTGGGCAACCACATTTTGTATTACGTTGCTATAATCTGGTGGAGGTATAAGTCGATCTAACTCAACGTTGGTTTCGTCCCTATGAGGACAGTCTTGTGTTGGACAATGCTCTTGGCAATGCCATTGTAAAACGTAAGAACTTCTTCCGTTTAATCTGTCAATTTGCTTATAGGCGTAACACTCGGAAAGAAAACTACAGCTCTGGCCAAGAACCGCTGGGCTTTTTTCCTCGATATTGTATAACTGGCAACTTATGCAGAAGCAATTCTGTCTGCGACAATGTTGGTTGCAAGTCCTCTGGCCCAAATAAATGCAACAGAAGTTGTCTTCGCACTTCTGGCACTCCAAACTCATGTATTTTGTTCTGTGATGAACTTCCGATTACAATGAGGTGTAGTGTTGCTTCTTTGGGTAGTTTGTATAAAAATGCTCCGGTTTTGTATAGCTCTTGGTAAACCTGGAGTTGACATTCTTGCAGAAATACCTACGCAAAATTTGCGTGTCTCCACGACAAGGGATATGGGTTGCAGTATAGGTCGAAGACGCACAAGGGACAACGGGATAATCTAGTGCCGCTGCTTACTATAATTATCGTTGATAGCTTTGTCCAGCCTGTATTGCAATGTGTGCAATAAGTATGTCGTCTTTGGTATGTGTTAATAAATTCCTCAATCCAGATACAGCGTAGAGTACTTCAAAATATTATACTGTTACGGGGGTATTTTAAATCCCAATAATCAATACAACATTTATTGAAACTAAGTACAGCCGCCTATCTACTGATTCTCTCTTTCTCTCCTCGCTTCTTCCAGAAGCTTAACCTCTTGTCTTCTTACAAGACCTCCACTAAAAGGCGTCTTGATTGTCGCTGTCGACAAAAGCCCAAGTTTCGATATGTTCCTCGGAAGGATACAATCCCGTCGATACAAATCTCCACACGTTGTATCGAAGTCCAAAAAGATCGCTGTAGTGTAACACCAAAGAGGCGTTGTAGTAATATTGGCGACCCTCGAAATAAGTGTACAGCACGGCGAAGAGTTCGACGCTGTGATTGTGTGCAGTCCTCGAAGTATATGTCCTTGACGATGGCATAGAAGGTATCTGTAATAAATAGAGAAGTACTGGTTGATAGAGAATTAGATAGAATTCTTAATAATATTTTATGATCGTCTTCAGTGTATCTGTCTGATTGCTTGTTGCTTGATGATCCTTCAACCTCAGGCGAACAGCCTTCCTTTTATAACTCATCAATTCCACACAATCCTCATAACACCTTGCGATACTCATCACAGCTCTTATCGCGGATTGACCTCATGCATCTGGCGATACTAGCCATGTCTACCTCTGGGTTCTTGTGTCAGCGATGAGCCATTTCCTTATCATCGCATGATATCATTTGCGCGCATAAAACCTCTTCCTTGCAACCACTTGATAATAGATAGTGGGAACAATCAATTCCCTTACGGAATATTCTTGCTTTCTGCATTAATCGCTCACACCACTCTCGTGGTCCAGTGTGCATCATTGATTTAATCGGCGACCAACCGTGACAATGCCAACGTAGAACTCAGACGCGTAAGCTCGTATCCGATACGAGATTACATTCCGATCCAGACTGACTTAATTCAATAAGCAGTGCTCGCTTGTAGACTGATAAGCTAATGTCATAATTCCCTCAATCACGTCATGGTCAGGTCTAGACTTTTCTAAGACCGGAACATGCTCCGAACACTTGCCAAATCGGTCAAGGTCGAAGAGTCCTCTTGATCGCATACGACTATCGATTGTCTTGCATGTAAATCGATACCTCAGCGGTATCTGTTAACCATGCATGTTCCGCTAATATCTAGGTAATGAATGTGTTTGAATACTATCATCGCTGATAGCTGCGTCATCATTGTTGAATGCGCCAAACGAAGGTTTGTTCGATCGACACGCGACTTGCATGATCCCGCTAAAGATATATGCAAGGGCCAACTTGCTTCGACTTTCCATAAATAGGTGTTATGCATATCACGCCATCGTGATACGTATTTATTACTCATCTTAGCAAGTACCATTGTCGCTGTTAAGGGAGAACACCTAACAATCACTCAATGCGGATGACGCCATTCTGGGCCAACTACCACTACCACCCGCCAATGCAGTTCAAGCCACCGAAAGCCTAAACATATCTGAGGTCTGAAATACTGGCGGACGCAATGGTATTGGGAATGGAAGATACTTGCAGGCGTCTCCAGGAGACCGTGTTGGAATCCCAGGTGTGGCAATCTAAATACGCTGGCGGAAAGGACGTGACCTTCGAAGTCGGGAACAACGTGATGCTCTTGACTGGACACTTCCGAACAACAAGAGTGTGAAAGAAGCTCCACTAGCAGCGCACTGGACAGTATACGGTAAGTAAGATCATCAAGAAGAATGATTACAAACTAGACTTGCCGAATACAATGAGGAATAACAATGTCTTCCATGTGTCCCAGCTCAATCACTACACACCGCCGGTCGTAGGACAACCATCCTCAGATCAACATCCAGGAAGAGTCGACGATTCGGAGGAATGGGAGGTCGAACGGATTCTTGACTCGGAGCAGCGTTACCGGAAGCTACACTACCACATTCAGTGGGCCGGATACAGCCACATGCGCACAAGCTGGGAGCCGTACGAAAACCTCGAGAATGCTCGTATCCTAATCGACCAGGTCCACCGAGATGAACCGAATAAGCCCCGGAGATGAAGGATGTCGGATCTTGGATGTGTAGGAACCGATAGGAATGGAGAGATGGAGACAAGATCAAATTGGGAATTTCCTTCTGTATTCTGTTGTCAGGACCCGGGCCAGTACAAATGGCGTCGGCACAGGTTGTACCACCAGCGGAAATCCAGACAATTGGAGGTGGAGTGTCCCAGAGCGCCAGAAATTCACCCTGCACGTACTGATCAGTTTTTCGACTTGTGGGATCGTACGAGCCTGTATGCGGGATATTCATGATTTCTACTGGTACTTAGCAGCCTGGGAGTTCTGCACTAAAAGAGTAGAATGATGGAACCGCATTGTCAAGCATGCGTGGTTAGGGTTGCCGGATGGTCACGTGAGATGTCCATTGCCAGGTAACCGCAAACCATATATTGGCATTGCGATGGAGACTTAGCTCCATGCCGAGTATCTTACCACTTTCTTTTACACTTGATCTCAGTTCCGCCTGTGTGCAACCGTATACCATACCATATCCCTATACTGCCGAGCACCAGTGCACCTGCCCTTACAGGTATGTGCATATACAATCCACACCTCCCGATCATCAATTTTCCAATTATAATACCTATGCCAAGGATAGCAAGGGCAATAAACATTTCATTCTGGATATTCTGAGCACACTATCTGCTCTGTGGAATTACTGCTGCCAATGATTTTGAAGATAAGAGTAGCCTTTTGAGTGAATTTAAAAGTGAACATGAGGATTGATTGAAGGAATGGGATTTTTGAGTATTATCATTATCTACAATTTGCAAACACTTTAAAGTATATTTCCAAGGATATATTCATATGCAGGATAGAATGACTGCCAAAACACAGTTATTGATGTTCTATGCCAAAGTGAATGGTTGTATAATGCAAATATGCCTGTGGCAAAATGAGTGTCAACAGAGCATCAACGATTTTTTGTCCTGTAAGTCAGGTTGTTAAAATGTCAATTAGTTATTATTATCAATAATCATTGAATTGGCCATCTGTATAGGGCAAACAGAATGCTACACTCTCCCGGCCCCATCTTGACAATGAGCATCAATACTGTGACAATGATGTTTCAACTGGAATCTTGTGTAATCTTGGTGGCAAATAATTGCAGACATCTATAAACAAGGTTTTGGCAGTCTTTAGAGGCTTACAAGCAAGAGTGATTCCTGCAGCAACCTTCCAGACAACTATAACTTAATTTCTTTTCACTGCTGCAACTCAGTTATGCTGAACATTTTGTTGTATATAATGGATCAATACTCCGTATATTTACATCAGCTGCGATCCCTCGATTTAATTATCCATCATGTAATGCCAAAAATCATTGAAGATCCATTGACAGTCATTTTCAACCTCATACAGGGAGCGTATCACTGTCTCGTTTGTCTTCAATGGCATCCAATACTCCGCTTATTCACAACAAAAAACATAGCACACTTGAACAACTTGACTTACAAGTCTAAAACTCATTGACAATCTGTTGATGCTCATTATCAGAAGGGGGAAGGGGGCGTGTCACCTTGGGTTTTGCTTTGAAATGTGGCCAATACCTTATTTATGATCGTCTGCATCCAATTGCCATCTAGAATACCCATGATGCAAGACCAAAAATCATTTATGCGATGTTGGCTATCATGTTCAGGATGGGGCAGGGAGTACGGCTGTCGTGTTATTGGTTAGATAAGCGGCCAATTCATCCGAAAAGAACAATGGCTTACCAACAGTAATATTTAGATGTTGAACAAAAACGGTCGTGAGATACACAAAAGTCTTGGCCAAATGCAAACGGCAAAATAAGTGAACAACAACGAGAGCAATCAGAAAACGGACAGCGCCAATCCACTCCAACCGTCAAATTGACCCCGGAAAGAGCTTCCCGGCAGGTTCTGGACCGCCGGTGGAGAGCGCGCACAAGAATCCTCTCAGCGGAGTGGGTTCGGGTAGAGGCTTGGCAGAAAACCTGATTGACGCGACGCATCGGCTAGCAAACAATCGATGACCAGAACGAAGAGGCTTCCTTCAGAAAAGTGATGACTGACTTCAGCGGGAGTGATAGGAGTGACCAGGACGCGGGAGTTGCAGGAGACGGAAGGAGCGACGCGTCCATGGATATGGGGATGGAGATGGCGACAGTGGCAACATCCATCGCCGTGCAGACTGCGGGCGTAACCTTATTTGAACCGAAGGAGAGAAACGAGAAAGGATAGCGGAGAATCAGGAGCGAAGCCCCAGCGACCCCCAGCGATTGGAGGAGCCGCATGGAGAGAACAATGAAACAGCAAGCGCAGGAGCTAACGCAGCTGCACTGAACTGTTGGACACCTAACGAACTTGGTGCAAGGGCAGGCAGCCCGCGAAGAAGCACAGTGGTTGGGAATGATGACGTGGCTGCAGGAGAGGGAGCAGACGTGGGATGCCCTCCACGAGGATGACAAGCTGTGGGGGGGGGGCATCACAAACCTGATCGCGAAGCTCATGAAAGGAGTAGCACTCGGGCAGTAAGCGAGAGAGAAAGAAAGAGACAAGACCCCGGGGATGGATGGCGGGGGGCTAGAGGACTTGCAACATGCGGATACAACGCAGGAAGGAGGACCAGAGAAGCACCACCAGCTGCAGCAGCAGCCGGAGACCAGACTGCCACTCAAAGTGCAGCCAAAAACCCAAGCCAAAGTTAGCACCAACACCGGCGAGACGGTGGGAGACAGTCGCACCCTGAACCAAGAGCCAGAGGGCACCCATCGGCCCAGGCGGATCGAGCACGGCAGCAAGACACGTGATATTGAAGAGAGACGAGAGTGCACCGCTCCCGGGCCCGGCTCCGACTTCCGGCTCGAGTATGGCAGACAGACCGCCGATCTCGAGGAGGGACGAAAGCATCCCTTTACCCAGGAAGCTGGACGAGGATATCGCATCAGCAGTCAACAAAGCACTGTTCCAGCAGCAGGCCCCAGCACATGTCTGGATCATGAACGCGTGAAGTAATGCGAAGGGCACAATAACTGCAATCACGCACCAAAACACAACTGCAGAGATGGCTCTCCTGTACCGAGATATCATTATCATGGAAGCTAGATCAGTGGACAAGGGGATCATCAACAAGGAAGGAAACAAATCTTGGGAAAGACTGAAAATCCACACCGTCCCGCTGGTGAGATACATGGCCAAGGGCACCAAAGGACAACAAAAAATAAAAGAGGAGATTCAGGCAGAGAAGGAGGGGGTGGCAATTCCTGCTCAAGTGAGATGGCTATCGAACCCCCGAATCGTCATGGAGAGAGAGCAGGGAGGAGAGATCAAGGCATCATCGGTGGTCTTCATTGTGAGGGGGAAGAAGGTGGCACAGACACTAGTGAACATAGGAGTAATTGATGCAGGAGTACGAAACAAAGTCGAACCGTATACGAATGCGGGCCCTGACAGCCCCTGCAAGCTCTGCTGTGGATGGGGCCACATCGAGAGCAAGTGCAGCCACCATCAACCGGAGTGAGGCTGCTGCGCCGGACCACACCGATGGAGGGAGCACAGGTGCAACGTGGTCGGGTGTGCATCGAAACAAGGGGCAGTATGCAGCCATACACAAGAAAAATGCCCGAACTGGCACGATAATCATATTGCATTCAGCGGAAAGTGTGCGAAGACAATTGAGGCCATCACAATGGCGCGACTGAGCAGGAATGTGCAACCGAGTGGACGAGAGACGAGGGAGGTCACAGGGGCCAACAGAGTTAGGCTCCGCACCAGACAGGCTAGGGATATAACACACGGAGAAGGGGAGCCGACGGCCGACGAAGAGCAAGGCGAGACCAGGCAGAGAGATATGGAGGGGACAGAGGTGGAGAAAGACGTAACCATGAGTGAGACCACCGCAGAGATCAAAATGGGAGCCGCTGCTTCCAATGATTAGAACATTCCAGCGCAAATGCGCCAGGTCTTACGAGTGGACCATGGGAGCGCTGGAGATGGGAGTGGATCGAAAGGCAGACTGTGTACTTTTGCAGGAGCCGCCGGGGGACATGGGAGAATCAGACTCAGTCACCCGGCGTATGAAATTAGAAACCACAAGAGTGTTTGGATGTTGGTGCGCAAGGGAGGTGGCCTTGCACCGGATCAACGGACAGACCAGGGCAGTGGCGCAAACGACGATGTCATGGGGACCGACTTAAAAAGAAGAGGAGAAAAGATGACGAGGATTATCAATGTTTACAATCAAAGAGACGTACAGACTGGAGAGAGACGGGCGAGGAAGCTAAACTAGCAAAGAGCCATCCGACAGGGAGGCGGAATAATAATCACGGGCGACATCAATGCCCACAGCCGAAGGTGGGACCCGAGATACAGGGAGCAATATGATGCGACTTTGAGGGAGGAGAATATAGATGAGTACGGGCTAGAGAATGGGAATAACGAACGCCCCAGTCACCGGTAGGCGAGAAACGCAGAAGATGGCGAATTGATCATAGACCCAACCCTGGCCACCCGACCGATCACGCGATGGACCACACTGGATGGGAGTCACGCTACAGGCTACTACCATGAGGTGATCGAGTGGGAGTTTAATGACGACAAACAGAAGGAGGCAGACCATGTGCAGGTCATAGGATGGAACCTGGCCGCCATGTCAAAAGCAGATGAGGAAGCAGCAGAGAAGCTTTGGAGGGAGCTGGAGAGAGCGAGAGCCCACCTAGGCGGGGAATGCATGGGAGAATATATTGAGCGAGAGGCCCAATGGTGTAAAGAAGCACTGAGCAAAGTTCTAGATGCCAAAGGGAAGAAAATAAGAATCTGCGCTCGGTCGAAGAGATGGTGGGATGGCGAGATCAATGAGAGGTGATGTGCACTGGGGAGAGAAAAGAGGAGGGGAAGGAGGTCAGGAGTGGCAGTGTGCGCGAAGCCAGAGCTGCTGTCGGACGAGGCCGAGAGAAGAACACTGCTAAGCGACGGCCAATTTGGTAGCAGAAAGGAAAGATCAGCCATCGACGCTGCAGCCATTATGGTCGACAGAGCTCACGCCAGGTGGAAAGAAGACATCATCACGGGTGTCCTCCTGATCGACATCAAGGCAGCATTCCCAAGCGTACCGGGAGGAAGGCTGATCCATGCAATGAAGGACAAGAAGATAGATGGAGATGTCATAAGATAGACCGAGAGCTTTCTCGCAGAGAGGACGGTGGAGATGGTAAACAAAGGCAACGTCTTACAGAGTCACCGCGTGGAAGCAGGTGTCCCACAGGGCTTACCCGTCCCGCGGATCCTCTTTGCGATACACACCGCCGGACCGATAATGTGGGTGGAAGAGAGAGCGCAAGGCGAAGGCCTCTCCATCGTAGACGACCTCGGATGGGTGGCAACTGGGATGGACATGAAACGGGTGGTCGAGAAACTTGAAGCCTGAGCAGCAGAGGGGATGCAGTGGGCCAGCAGACGAGATCTCCAGTTCGACACTGCAAAGACGGAGGCAGCACTCTTCACACGCAGGAGAGGCCACAAGATGCACCTCCGGCCGAAACTCACAGCCAAAATCAAGGTAGGAGACAGCTTCGTCTGATTTAACAAAGAGGCGACACGATGGCTGGGAGTCTGGATGGATGCCCATCTGACATTCCAAGAGCATCACAACCGATGAATGAAGAAGGCCAGGGCAGCAGAAGCCCGACTGCGCATACTTACGAAGATGCACGGAATCATTCCAGAGAGAGTAAGAGCCGTCCAGATAGCCTGCATTCCAGCCGTCACGTTATATGGAAGCGAGCTCTGGTGGGACCCGAGAGAGATCGGCAGACGAGAGGACCTTCAACTCATGCTCAACTGGCAAGCTAGATCAACCCTGGGCGCCCTCCTCACAACGCCAATGGGCGCACTTATGAGAGAATCAGGGCTCACACCTGTGCCAGTAGCCCTGAACGCCAGGCAGCAATGATTCACAGCGAGGCTTGCCAGTGTGTACGAAGGCTCCAAATAAAAGGGTGTGCACGACCACCGCACCTCTGGCGCACCAATATGCAGAGTTATCACATAGGAGCACGAGCCAGGCCGGGAAGCAGAAATCATGCGCTGGTCTAATCCTGACAAAGAGCTGGCTGTGAAGACGGTCATACTGAGTGAAGACACAGCGGTGAAGTAAGAGGCGATCCGCTGGGCGAGAGAATGAGAGGCCAAAGTAGGTGCAGAGGTCTGAATATGGTGGACGGACAGATTGCGATCCGACGACGGCCGAGCAAGAGCCGCCGCAGTGTGCAAGCACGGAGACCGATGGAAAGCCTGCCTCAGGTGCCTGGGCACAGGACGAATTGAGGTCTACAATGCAGAGCTATGGGTAATCGGACTCGCACTCCGGCAGTCAGTGAGGAAGAGGGACACACTGCAGACAGACACAGTAACGAAAGTAGCCGTTTTCAGCGACCCGCAAGTGGCCATTCGACGAAAGGAGCACCTGGGACCGGGGCCAGGACAGCCTCTTGCCAGGTGGATGAACCGGAGTGCGAGGACTCTTTGCGAAGCCTGTATTGAAACAGATATCCACTGAGTCCCGGGACACACAGTCATCCCCGGAAATGAGGAAGCAGACCGGCAAGCAAATCTAGTGCGAGAGGTCCGCCGGCTAGTGTTAGCAACGGGTCTGGGTAACCCGCCAGCGGTCCGGGTTTGGACCGGATAAACGGTTCGGTTCGGTTCCAGAACCGACCAAAAAGCCGACCCACAGCATCTTGGCGGGCCAAACGCGGACTCTTACCCGTCAACCCGCGGGTTTTGCCGGGTTTGGCTAGACCTGTCGGTTCCAATCTCCGGTTCTGTGTTTCGGGTTTTTCTATTTATGGTCACATTTAGATACCCTACTGTTAATCGCAAAATATTAACTTTTGCAAACTGTCAGTTTTTTCAGATGAATCGGCCGCCTTTATAATTGAAAACAAGAGATACACGCTCCGTACCCAATTCTGAAAATGAGCGTCAACGGAGCATCAACGATTTTTTGTCTTGTAAGTCAAGTAATTGAAAAGTGACTTGTCCTTTGTCATGCATAAGCGATGTATTGACCGCCTTTACAGGCTAAGAAGATAGCAACACGCTCCCTGCCCGATCTTGAAAATGAGCGTCAATGGAGCGTCAACGATTTTTAGTGTTGTAAGTCAGGTAATTGAAAAGTCACTTGTCCTTTGTTATGCATAAGCAATGTATTGGCCGCCTTCACAGGCTAAAAGAAAAGCAACACGCTCCCTGCCCGATCATGAAAATGAGCGTCAACGGAGCGTCAACGATTTTTGGCCTTGCAGGATG
>Ga0307515_10007169_pt1 | contig 22113 bp, 8 predicted proteins | sample 17_EM_MG_FD_194513 | JGI IMG/M metagenome (GOLD analysis project Ga0307515, IMG submission 194513) | Populus trichocarpa ectomycorrhiza microbial communities from riparian zone in the Pacific Northwest, United States - 17_EM | ecosystem: Host-associated > Plants > Roots > Unclassified | place...
TTTGTCAATCAAAATTGGGTTGCAAATGTTGTCAATCTTATATATGTTGGCCTTCCAACGTTTTCACTTGTCATTTTGATCTTTCACCACCAACTTGGACAATCTTCAAGGCTTGTTGGCGTAAAGAAAGATCTTTGAAAGCTTTTGGCAATATTTTAGCTTGATCTGATAAGCGGATAAAAAATTATGCTTGTTGGTGTAAACCTGGGCAATAACACAAATTACACTCAAATCTGAATTTGATTGTCCTATATCATCCTCAAAATACTGTAACAAAGATATAATAATACTATGAATAAAAAAAAAAATCAAGATTGTTAGTGTTAAAATATGCCTCCACATACACAAGTTAAATAATAGGCGTGTTAAAAAAATAAGCATTTTTTATCTCACTCTCTTTTATATAGAAACTCAATTGTTTACCTATATTTTCTACACTCTTTTTTTTTCATCCTTATTTTCTTCTCTCTACTCTCAACTTCAATTGAGTTTTTTTCACCCGTGGCCAAATCCGAGTCTTTTCTCTCATCTCATATTTTTTTAAGGCTTACTTTATTTTCACTTTTTAAACTTACAACCCCACATAGTTTTTTTTTTTTTCTCTCAGCTTTGCTTTCTTTTTTTCTAGCTTTAATTGGTCTTGTTTAAGCCTTTGAAACTTTATTTTTGCCAACATTTTCCTCTAATAACATTGAATAAAAATAGTAGCTGATAATGATTTCAGATAAGCATGCCTTACTAACCACTTTTGTATATATTTTTGCATGGTAACCACAACCTCACATTGTTGTATTACCATTTCAGCTTCATTTTTCTTTTTCAATTTCAATTGGCCTTTATATGCCTATCCAGGTGAGAATGATGCAAATGTGTATATTCTTTTATCATTCTCAAGAGAATATCTATTTTTAAATCCATCATGCTTGTTCTTTTTATGAAATTATCAAGGTCTCCCTAACAATAAATAACCAGCATGCATAATAATAACATTACACAAAACCTTATCCTTATACTTTCCAATTGAAAAAGAAATCAAAACCTGTTTAGTCACAATAACTTCACCACATTCATTTAACCATAGAAACTTATAAGGTCTATAATGTTTAACAATGTTCAAATTCAATTTTTTAACAAGTATAATACTAGCGATGTTAGCACAACTTCTATTATCAATAATCATACTATACACCTTGGAAATATCTTTTCTTTATCTTTAGCCTTTGAAGTTTGAAATTTTAATTTTTCTTCCCTCCTAGCATCAGGAACTCTTTGAATTCATCTCTTTTGCAATTTAACATCTTTTTTATCTCTATAATTAGGAACATCATGTAAATTAGTAATTGAAGTCTCTTGTCTATCCATTTTGTTCAAGACCTCCTCAAAGTTATTACCAAAGTAATTAAAAAAAATAGATTTCAATTTTTTTTTATTAAACTCAACCGGGTCCATACTAAAGTCATGAATTTGATGGATTAACCCGAGTTAATTCAAGTTGATCCAAAACATCACCGTTTTATTATATAAAAAGAAAAGGTTAAAATGGCATAGATTTCTATGGGATTTTATGGTTTTTAGATTAGTACTCTTACAAAAAAAAAAATTGCCATATAATAAAAAAAAATTAAAAGATTTCTCGTGGCATAATATAAATATCTTAACCTATATTTACTAATATTTTTAATCCTCCATCTATTTTATTAAATGAACACATTAGATTTTTTTCTTTGTTGCTAAAAAAACATGTTGTCAATGATTGCACATTCTTTTTTTACATTAAAAAGATTTTTCATGCAGACCATTTAGCTAGTGATCTCTATTTATTGTTCCAAACATTGCAAGCTTAATAATAATAGATATCAAGAATAAAATAGAATTTTCCATGATTTATTTTATCTTAACTCTCATCAACCAAACATAATAAAAATGCTTTCAGTGGTAAGAGTTTGGGATCAAGAGGTTTGCTCCCTCTGTGGTCTCAGGTTCGAACCCTGTGGTTGCTCATATGATGGCCACTGGAGGCTTACATGGTCGTTAACTTCAAGGCCTGTGGGATTAGTCGAGGTGCGCGCAAGCTGGCCCGGACACCCACGTTAAACAAAAAAAAAAAAATGCTTTCATCATATCTTATATACTACTACCAAACACAACTTTATATCTCCCTCATCCCTTATATTTCAGCTATCTCCATCTCTTTTGATTCCAAGAAAGCAACTAAACCTCTTTTGATTCCAAGAAAGCAAATAAACAAGCTACTTTAACTAGCTAACTAGCCATCTAGTGAGTTCATGAACACAAATTAATAATATGCTTCTTATTTCGGGCCTTTAACGGGTTACAGGAGCATTTTAGCAAGTCTAATGACAGAGGAGAGCACAATACATTTTCTGTTCCAAAAAGAAAAGGTGAACCATTCCACTAGCATCCACCAACAAAAGACTGGCACAAACGTTAAGTGTAACGAGTCTTTAAACTATAAGATTCACTCGAAGACATGATAAAAGCATGATGGCATACATAGCACAATAAGCCCAAAGAAGGACCGGACTTCAATTCATCGTATTCAGTTAAGAATAGCAAAAACCAACGTTAAAAGGAAACAATCTCAGTTACAGCTTGTTTTCTTTTCCAATTCTGTAACTTCAAAATTTCACTAACATAAATATCAACATTCTTTTATTGGGAGGGGAAAAAATCTAAAATCGGATAAGAAAAACATAAAGAGCACGAGGAAAGGCGCGCGCTCGCATGCTGCATGAGTAAGAGAGACCGAGGATATGAACATATGCATTATGCTGCTCTGACACTAGATTCTAGAAAAATTTTGTGGGAATTACGCATTGATGGCAATATCTAATGCTATGTGCATGTACATAGCTACCCAGAATCCTTTCTTTAATGAGTGGCAGAGAAGATCGACCAGAATAGCAATCCCGTGCCATCTGAATGAAGCTCTATGGAAGAGAACTTTGAGAGTGTTATACAATACCCAAAAACTTTCAAGTTTCAAGTTGAAGGGATCTTCAATATCTCTACCAATAACTTGTGTAGGGCTTGAGGCTTTGAGAAAAAGGGTGAGTGATCAGCACCTTTTAAACGAAATACTTTTTCTGGGGGGCTAGAGTTTATCATGCTTTCTTGTAATGTAATAGGTATGGCATTATCTTCGGAAGTTTCTATATAAAACCTCCTCACAGTTCCATACTTGAAGTCAGAAAGAGTAAGCTTCTCCAAAACCGGCGCAAAGGGAATTGGCCTCATTGAAACAGATGCCAACGCCACATCCTGAACCAGGAGATACAAAAAACAAACAGCAGCAGTGAGCAGAAAGTGATTCCACACATGCACATGCAGATGCTGTGTAAAGGTTTGAAGAAAAGAGTTTCTCCAAATTTAAATTTTATACCAAAACAATCACTCCAATGAGACTTTTTAAGATTTCTGAAAAGCAGTGTGCTTGCCACAAAATTGCTAGCCATGGCCCAGCCAAAAGCACAGCGAACATTTTTCATCAAGGGGGTCCCACAACATTGATTGCGAAACCAAAATTGCCAAAGTGGGCATGAAGCAATTACAGTAGAATCTAGTGCAACTGTGCAAGTGCTTGAAATCCACCTCTATTAGTTTCATCATTTTTAGTACCTAAGTAACCCAAGCAAACATGAAGTTTAAGCTTGCATTTGATCCTATATCCAAGTTCCAGATACAGATACAAACTCATGAAGTGCCAAGTTAAGACTAAACAAGATGGTAAAGGAGAGCATCCAAAGATGATAGTATTTGATAGTAGAAACTTCTAGCCAATTCCTTTCGCTTTGATGAGCAACCATTGTATTCCTAGATGAGAATGTGTGTAGCAATTCAAATAAACCAAACCAAGATGCTCAAGTCCATCATAAGAAGAAACTATGTGATTCTTATTGAACAAGCATGACAACATAGAATGGGGTTTAGTCAGCAATTTAATATGTTACAAGCGCAAGCATACCTTGCCAGGACTTTGATTGAACAACAAATCTCTCAATAGTGACTTGTCCAGATTAATAGCAGTTGGAGGATGATTATTCCCATTTGCATACACAAATATTTGTGCCTGTTGCATTAAATCACTTGAAACAGCCTGCAATAAATTTTCTAATTTAGTAAGAAATATGAACCAAATTCTAGTTATAACATGAATGAAATAATTTCTGGAAAACTGAGATTGTCAGTTACACCTAGTAAAATGCCTTTAATATTTATCAAAAAGAAAAAATTGCCTTCAGTAATAGACTTACAAACCAAGCAATATCACTAACACTCTGTCCAAAGATTGATTGACAAAAAGGTTCATAATGCCAAATGGATCTTATTTTTACACCAAAACAGGGAGGAAAAAAGAAAAAAAAAAAATTGGTATTGAATGCAGCCTGAAGCACTTCTTTGAATGAGCTGGGTGCCCAAGTGAAGAAATAAAAAACAAAGTTCGGAACAGATGATGCGAGAAGCACAAGTACTTGAACATATCCAATGTAGAAGGATTCCTAAACTTTTTTATTGTGTAATGCACTTTTAACGGACAAACCTTCTGGGAGAACATATCAAGAGTACTTTGTCCATTAGTCAACATTGCTGCAGCAACATAAATGGCCTTTGAAACTTTATGAGGAAACAACTCCATTGCATATGATATACAAGCACCCCCAAAGTCATGCCCCACCAATATTGTCTGCAAAATTCAATTTAATAGTTTTAAATCTCAAGAAAAATTGTTCTGCTTGCTTAAACGTATTTCATACACAGACAAGAAATAGCTTAACCCTGGAGTCTTGAGAAGGAAAGGGGCATTTAACTATCCACACTAAAAGCAACAATGAGTCCAAAGCAATCTTTGCCTTCTTTTTCATTTAAAGAATGAAAGTGTTTCCTGAGTTGATCGTACACATTCCATTTTTGTAAATAATAAATGCCAGATCCATGTGGCTTGGTATTCCAAAAGAAACCACTAATACCAATAATGCTATGTTTTCTTTAATGCTAATTCAATAGCAAGTAAAAGCTGCTTGAAGATGAATGAAACTGGATTATTCTGCTCCCTTAAAACTAAGACATGTGGCACCTGAGGTTCCGGAGGAAAGCAAAATTCTATACTGATGTCAGTGGTGGATATATAACTAGTTGTTCAGCAACAAAAGGTCAAATTTCACAGGCAAGTGAAGAATGCCCCCAGCTTATAAAACCTAATTGACCAGTCTCAGAAAAAAAAAAAAGGTACAGCACATGGTATTGCTGGTTGGATTTATGTTCTTCCAGTAATTTGAACTGTAAATTTCTCAAGCTCAGCCATAACATAAAGAGTTGCACATAATAAACAAAACAGATAAGTGATAAAGAACCAGGAAAGAACCTTCTCCCCATCAGCAAGTTTGTCAAGAAAATCAGTAAGTGGCTTCACATATTGAGAAAGGCTGGTGACGCCATTTGTATCAAAAGAATGAATCCCAGAGCCAGCTAAGTCTATGGCAGTAACTTTGAAACCACCCTCTTCCAGAAGTGCTATAGTTTTGTACCAGCACCAGGCACCAAAGCCGCCTCCATGGACAAGAACAAAGTGGTTGGTATCAAGATCATCAAGCTTAATATCCTGTTCAAAAGAGAAATAGTTAGGAAAAGAAAATAAATGATTAAAGCGATTTAAAGGGGATGGAGAAAACAGTTCATATTCTGTTCCAATACATACTCTCGTCACCATTTACTAGATCACATTCTATTATTGTAGTTTAAAGGGAACATAATAAGTTAAGTCATTCTGAATCTTTCTCATAGTTTTACCAATTGGTACGCATCCTCATTCACCATACTTTAGTGAATATAAGAATAATACTAGCTGTTCCTACAGAACAGACCAGATATGCATCTTACTGATAAATTGCGTTAATTATAGCAACAAAGAAATTATATGCAAAGTACTGTTAAGGGAGATAACCCAAGATCAATCAATTCATATCAATCTGGACAAGCTTAAAATCCATCACTTAAAGGGGTCCCGAATGGAATATGAGATAACAACTTCAGAGACGATGATGGAATATGAGATAACAACTTCAAAGTCCAAAGTCCATCGTCGGTAATAACAGTAAAGGAAAGGGTAACTTGCAATAAGTGAATATCTCATCCAACTACCACCCCTATGACATTAATTCGTTAACAGTGTGAAATGGCCAGCGATAAATGAAAAATGAACGTAGAAATCTACTCTTTACTAAATCTCCAATCGCTTCCATGATGAAAGTTTAAAGATTTCATGGCATTTAAGAGTAAAATCAAACGACAGGACAGCAACAGCTTAAGCTTTGGCATCTAAAATTAGTAAATTTACCATCTCCATCATTCCCAACACAAAAGTCAAATAATTATAACACAACAAACCTTAGCCAAATTAACCTAAAAAAATTACAAAAACATGTAGCTAGACATTACAACATTAAAATTAAAACATGATGAGCAACTTCCCACTTAACAAACCACACATGAAGAAAATCATTAAGCACCAGACAACCTCGTATATATCATAAAAAAAACCATAGCTCCCAGAATCCAGAAAACTCCCACACACACGAGATTCTCAGTTCCCATAACTGACAATGTAATCCAACAAAACCATACAATTCACGAAAACCGATTAAAGGACAATAAAACAAACCCGGTTAACAAGCTGATGAGGCTGCAATAATGGGTCAGTAAGTGACCGGGCTCTAGAACTAGAGCTCCGAGGCAACTGAGTCTTTTTTGACCCCGAACCATTTGGGTATCTTAACGAAATGGAGCGATCAAAAGGAAATGACCCGGAATCGGAACCGTTTTGTTGCTGGTGCTGCCGAAACAGAATTGCTGCAGCTAAAGCCTGTTCGTGAATCAATGCATCATGGGTGTCTTTTCGAGTTGATCGGACCCGGGTCCACCTGTTGCTTGAATTGGGTGCTGTTTGCGAGTTACCCTGTAAACGTTTGGTGGGTTTCTTGGTTTTTACAGGAGTTTTGGGTGAGAAACAAGTGCATAGGTTGCCCATTACACGTTCATGTAGTTAAGGGAAAGAAAGAAACTTGTCAGTTATGCGAATGCAAAGAAGTTTGTGTGCGTGTTTTGATGCTTAAGCAGAGAGAAAGAGTCGTGCTGGTGATGGTGGCGGTGGAAAAAGGGGAGAGTTTTAGGGGAGGTTTTATAGGGTGTTTGAAGTTGGTGACAAAATTGTGTTCTTGTAGACTTGAAGCCGTCGCCTGACTTTTCTATGCACCTCTTTCTATGTTTCTACGTGCGTGTGCTTGAGCCTTTTATTGTTACGTCAATATAGTTTTTTTTCCTTTCTAATTATACACTATTAAATATCTTATTTATTGTATTATAATGACTTGTCTTATTAATTAGTCATTTAATTAGTTATCTCATAATTAATTATACCAGTTATTAATATTATACAATTATAATTTCAAAAATTATATTATTATTTAAAAATAAACAAATATTATTCACTTTATAAAAAATAAGTGAGATTTACTAAATAAATAGTTAAAATTATCCTATCTCTTTATAACTTAGTTAATTGTTTTGAAATTATGATAGTTACGTACAATCAAGTACAATTTTAATAAAAAAATTCTTATTATTATCTTAGAAAAGAAGAAAAATACTATTTAAGTTGTAAAAAAAATATAAATGATTAACAACTAATAAGTATTTATACTTATTATATCATGAACACCATTTGATTTATAAAATTAAAGTTATTATAATTTTTTGAATTAATTATAAGAAGTCATGTTGCTAAGTGTTTATCTTTTGGAATGGTATTGTATTTTTTTTTAATTTGAAATCAAGCTATTTTTGGATTGTTTTTCTAACTTAGAACTAAAATCATGTGACTTCAATTTTATTTTATTTTTATAAAAAAATAGCTTGGTTGGGGCCAGGCCCAATCGAGGGTCACAAGCCCAGTTAGGCTGAGGCCCAATTAAAACACAGGGTTTTATCTAAGCTTAACCTGCCATCTTTTCTTTTTCTTTTCTCCCTCTCCTTTTGTTTTATCACTCATCCCTTATTTTTTTAGGCACATCAAGCAATACATGCTATAACTTCATTTACACTTCAGCTATAATTGTCACATGTTATAAGTGACAAGGGCATGTTATCATCTGATAGGCTAAGTTATGCAATGGAACTGTCACCTTACCAAGTAAGTATCTTTAGATTTTTTTTTTCTAAAATAAGCTATATATTCCCTGTTTTAGGGAGAAGATAAGGGTTTTTTTTTTCATCTCAAGATAGAAAAAAAATATCTAACTCTCTCTCCCATTTTTCTTATATAATATATACCTGGAAAACTCTAAACTAACTTTAGCATCAGAGGGTTCTTTTACAGGTAACACCCACCAACCAACTTGTTAATATCTGCAAAGAAATTCCAGATTTAATGAAGTTTTTTTTAACTTCATCAATGACGTCATCTGTGGAAAACTAAATAGAAGCCTTGCTTGTTTCCTTTTTATTACTCCTTTTCATCTTCAACATAAAGCTTTCATGGCATATAACACTAAAACACCTAAAGGATGAGTTATCGACCTCCCAACATCCTTGTCAGCTCTTGTAGACCTTCAACAACTAGCGTGGTAGATAAAAGCTCTCACTAAAACTGTGTTAGCTACACAACAATAGCTTATGGCTCCCTCTACTTATCCTTAGAGTATATAAGTCATTGTACTGCCAATTTCATCTCCTCCAACTCTACCAGTCGCACCTTCTGAATAACGACAACTTTAGTTCCTTGAAGAGACTGTCCAAAATAAGGTAGAAGATAATAGATACCATATTGTTACTCCTGCAAGGAGTAGATCATGTTATTTTGAGGAGCCTTCTCATGCAAGATCTATGAGATATGACCTTCATAAATCAAAAGCCCTAGGATCATAGTCTTTACCATCGATCTCATTCTCTTACAAAGTCTATTTTAAGCATTCCATAACCTAAAAGACTACGTACCGAAGAAAAGGGAAATGACTCAAGTGAGATAGGAGATTTTCCATTCTGCAATATCGTGCTAAACACTAGTCTTCTTAGAGACTTCATAGTGGCCAAGATGAATTTAAACCACTATGATAGCCTATATAACCCTAAGAAGCATGTTCAAAATGTAAGAAGCAACTTAAAATTGATGATCTAATATACCAATGCCATATGTGAAATACTCCCTATCATTTTTTAATGATCTACATGAGTTTGTTATCATAGTTTAAGGCCTTGTTCCATATCTAGTTTTTTAGACTTGTGCATTAAGTTAATCGCTTGTTTTAATATAAGCATTCCTACTAAAAAAGAGTTTGATCAGGCTTTTCTCCATCACTCAGCTTGAGGGGGAAACACAAGAGCCTATTTGAAAAGATTTAATAAGGAGATGTTGAATATGGAAATCTTGCTGGAACTAGTTGTTATAGAAGTTTTGATGTGTGACGTACACAACTATTCCGTATGAAAATGTCTTTATGCACTTCCTGACAAAAGTTTTCTTAATGTAAAATACACTATGGAAAATCATATCCGTGTGGAATAAGCAAGTGTATCATGATATGAGCATCATCACTTTCACATATAAAAGAAAATGTCTCTCAAACATGACAATAGACGTCCCCATCGAGATACCCCAGCATTTAAGGGTAATCCCAGAGTACCTGTATAAAATAGATTGGTATACCCAAAGTTGATGATGGACATTGAATACTACCAGAGCCGAAGTGCTAACTGTAATGGAGAGAAAATGTTATGTATAGTATCTACCACAAATAAAGAGAGATATGGAAAAACAAAACCAGACAAAGTATTGCTTATTCCATAAAGATAAAGAACATGACATTGAAGAGTGTTTTGATCTCAATAAAGAAATAGAAATAATCATAGCTAAAGGTTATATCCAATAGTTCATGAAGAAGTAACCAGAAAAGCAAAGAGGAGAACCTGAGGCTCCCTATATGATTCTCCCTAAAATCAATGTCATTTTATAGGGAAATTCAACTGCTAAAGATTCTAGTATAAGTAGGAAGGCTTGTGGAAAGCAGATGTTGTTATTGTCAAAAATCTAGAACCTGTAGCGTGAGCCCATTGTATTCACTTACAAGGATGGAAAAGGTATGTCTTTTCCTCATAAAGATGACTTGGTGATCTCTATAATTATGTCCAACTACAATGTATATAAGCTACCAGTTGATGATGAAAGTGTGAATATCCTCTTAGAAGATGCAATGACGCAGATGAGTGTGGACACAACTAAACTAACTCATATGAGGACCCCTTTTATAATAATTAAAAGGAAATGAGTGGCAAGAAATAGTGTTTTGAACTTTTTAGTGTTAATTAAAACATACCCAAGGTGTTGCATGCTTCAGCAAACATTCATGGTGATTAAGATGAATCTATTTTTTTTTTATAATGCCATCATTGGTAGGCTTCTCCTTTACAAGATCAATGCAGTGATCAACAATAGGTACCTGACTATGAAATTCCTTATAGATAAGGGAGTGACTACTATAAAGGGAAGCCAAATAATCTCTAGAATATGCATTTCAACATGTTTAAAAGGGAAGAACACTTTATATGTTCAGTACTTATAAAAAAATCATAATATAAGAACAACAGTTATGGAAGAATTGAAGGAGGTTAGCCTCCGTTCAAAAGAGAATACCTTTATTGGGATTGGTTCAACCCTGGATCCTGAGTAAGAGAAAGCTTTGGTAGAGCTCCTTAACATCTAAAAATAAAATTTTGCCTTTAAGCCATTAGAAATGCCTGGCATCAGAATTGGGTGGTTTCTTATTGGATAAATATTATGCCCTCTTTCACTCTTGTTTGGTAAAAAAAAAAAAATTGAAAGAAAAAGATGAAAATCCATCTCATATGAGACAAACAAGTTGATAAAGGTTAGGTTCATCTATGAAATAATATACCTGGAATGGCTTACCAATGTGGTTATGGTCACAAAGACAAGTAGAAAGTGGCAAATATGTGTTGAATTCACCAACCTCAATAAGACGTGTCCTAAAAATAGCTTTCCATTACCAAAGATAGGCCAATTAGTAGACTTTATAGCTCTGAGTTTCGAGTATCTGAGTTTCTTGAATGCTAATTCAAAATATTATCAGATTATTATATACCTTGATGATGAAGAGAAAATCATTTTTATCACTAATTAAAGAACATTTTGTTATCAAGACATGCCTTTTGGTTTGAAAAATACAGGAGTGATATACCAATAGATAGTGAATAAAGTTTTCAAGAATCAAATAGATCAAAATATAGAAGCCTATGTTGATGAAATATTGGTCAAAAGCATGACCTTTGAACAACATCTCCAAGACTTGAAAGAGATCTTCTATGTTCTACACTAATATCAAATAAAGTTGAATCCTACCAAATATGTATTTTCTTGAAGAGGGGAAAGTTTCTGGGTTTTTTAGCTAGCAACAAGAAGATTGAGCCCAATTTTGAAAAGAGATAAGTTATCTTGAATATGACTCCTCCTTGATTTGTGAAAGATATCCAAAGGCTAACAGAAATGATTGTAATCCTCAACATGTTCATTTACTATCTTGAAAGATGTTGTTTGCCATTCTTCGAAACTTTAAAGAATATCTCAATTTTTTAATGGACTCTAGAGTGCTAGCAGGTCCTCCAAGAGCTTAAGTTCCATCTATCCTCCCCAAAAACTCCTTTCCTAGCCTAGAGATGGAAATGATCATTTTATTTATTTAAGGGTTGCAGACTTGACAGTCAATGCAGTACTGGTGCAAGTTGAAGAAAAAGTCTAGAAGCCTATATATTATGCCGATAAGTTGCTACATGATGCAAAGACAATATATATAAAAATTAAAAAGATGGCCCCTACCTTGATTAGTGCTACAAGGAAACTAAAACCATACTTCTAGGTGTACCAAATCATTGTGTTGATTGACTAGCCTTCAAGGTAAATTCTTCATAAACCTAACTTATCAGGACATCTGGTCAAGTAGGTCATTAAGTTAGGGGAGTTTGGACTCCAGTATTAACTTAGGCTAGTTATCAAAAAGATTTTTAATATTTATTGTCCCAAAATAATGAATAAACGTTATCTTGAGGTTTTAAATGAGTGGTTTAAATGCATTGCAGTTGTGTCATCTTCTATTTTGTCCATAGTTGGTATCAAATTATTTACTAGTATTATTTTACATCAGCCTATCTTCAGGTTAAGTTTTTAGAATAAATTTAATTTTTTTGATCGGATAAAAAACAAATTCATGGCAAATATTCATTTTTTAATGGATATTTGTTTTTTGTCTAAAACTTTGTTTTGATGGATAAAGATTATTTAATGTTTTTTGTCCCGAATAAATGACTAAATGTTATCTTGAGGTTTCAAATAATTGGTTTATATGTATTGCAATAGTGTTATATTCTATTTCGTCCATACTTGGTATCAAATTATTTACTGTATTATTTAAATCAACTTATGTTCAGGTTAAGTATTTAGAATAAATTCATTTTTTGATTAATAAAAAACAAATTCATAGCAAATGTTCCTTTTTTGTGGATATCTTTTTGTATAAAATTTTGTTTTGATGGATTTATATTGTTTAATGTTTATTATCAATTTTTATTTTTTTTATTTTTGGGAAAATGATAAAAGAGGAATCGATTACTCTTTTATACTAAAACAAATTGACATTGCATATGGAGCTTCAATAGTCACATGAATAATAGTAGAGCTTTTATTTTTCTTTTTCAATTAACCCGCTTTTTTTTGTTTCAATTCCTCTCATTTTCTTTATTTTAATTTAGTACTTTTGTTCTCAATTTCATCCTCATGCTTTTTTAATGGTCTTTTAAGTTGCCTTTAAACCTACGAAGTCAGCTGAATCATGTTGGAGCAACTCTCATATAGTTTAATTTTAATATTGGACTAGGCAAGAAGTCAGGTCGAGAGGTTTTTTCTGTCAATTTCATCTTTCTTTTTTTAATTTCATCCCCAAACTTTTTTAACCAGTCAGTCAAGTTGCTTTTGAAACCGCCAAGTCGATTAGATCACATTGGAGCAACTCTTATATAGTTTAATTTTAAACTCGAGATAGGCAAGGAGTCAGGTCGAGAGTTTTTTCGCTATTAATTTCATTTTTTTTTCTCATTTTCATCCTCATACCTTCTTTTTTTTTACCAATCGATCGAGTTGCATTTGGACTAGCCAAGTCGACTAGATCACATTAAAGCAACTCCCATACGGTTTAATTTTAAATTTGATCTAGGTAAGGATTCGGATTGAGATTTTAAGGTTTACCAGTTGAGTCAAGTTTAATAACAATGTCAAATAGTTCTCTGCAACATGGATATTTGATGTTACACTAAATTTATTTTTTTTATTTGAACCCAAAATAACACGAACATGTAAACTAGTGTTATCTAACCAAACAAACTAGGTTTTATATTTAATCTCTTGTTATTGTTTGTAAATCAAATGATTTAATATAGTCAATTTACTAGATCGTTGGCCCGCACTAAGTTGCAAGTTGGATTAAATATATTTTTTTAAATGTCAAAAGAAATATCCATGTGTTGTTAACATATTTCTTGTAGAAAAAAATTAAATTATTTGAGGATTGACTTTAGATGACCTAGTCAACTTGACGAATTCAAAGGTAACCCGGGTGACTAGTAAAAATATAGTTTAACTTAAAAATAAATGCAATATGACATTTTTTAAAAAAAAATATTGAGACGACAACATATTGGATGAAGTTGAGTCAACCCGGGTTAACTTGCTAAAATAGTGACCCAAGTCATGAGATCATGATAACCCACATAATCAAATTGAAATAAATTATGAAACTCAATTCTCAATCAACCTAATGATAAAGGATGAAATTAAAAAAATATCAATTAAAAAAATAACAAGAAAAATGCTCAAGTCAATTCGGGTTAACTTGTCAAACCTATGACCTGAGTTATGAGACTGAGATAACCCTAAAAAAACAAATAAAAATAAATTATGAATCCTAGTTCCCTATAAAGAAAAATGAATCAAATTTTTAGTTCATCATGTAAGAGTAACGACCATGTGCCACCCTTGAGGGTGAATTCATCATATAAACACATGCTCATACATTTTTAACACGCATGTTCACAAGTTGAAATATAGGCCCCCGAATCTGGTTTTCCCCTAAAGAGTCAAAAGTTGCCAACGTTTGATATTGTTATGGAGGATTTGTTCAACGTCCAATCCAGAAGCATCATTGTGGTTTTCTTCAAGCCGATAACAAGAATCTCTACTTTATTTGTTAGCTTGATATTCCTTGTAGCCAATCAGTTGGTTACACATAACATTATTATATTCATTTATATATATATATATATATATATATATATATATATATATATAAAGTATTAATATATATTTAATATTAATATAATATTATATTAGTGGATCTAATATTTGATTTATGAATCTAAAGTAAAGATAAAGTCCATGGAACAAAAATGTTTTGCAAAGAAAATTATAAAGTTGTTATAGTTATGGGATTCCTATTGCATCAAAGCATTATTTCTAAAATGTTCATGGTTGATGCTCTCTTAAGTACTGGATATTTATTAGAGTCATAGAGACTGGTACATATTATGTTTTTTTCTTTATGAAATGAAGCAATTGTTCTCATAAAATAAGATATAAGGGATACATATAACTAATATATAAGTGTATGTTATAAGATATGTACACTGAACTTATCCACATTAGAATTTTATATGGAGAGATCATCAATGTCTATGGAAAGGCTCACGTGATGGTTGTGTAAGTGATCCTTATACTTGAGATCACTAAGTTATCATATATAGAGAATGTTATGCTTTGATCCAATTACATGTTTTCTTAATTGAGGTAATGAAGGGGTAGGCATTGGGTATAACATGAATAATATGAAGGTACTTGAGTGATCAAGAGAGAATTCATCACCTTAGATAAATTAGAGAAAATTTTTCATTTGTTCTCAAATAGTATTGAATGAGAAATCCTTGGCTAAAGTGGAATGAGATTTGAAAAGAGTTTCAAATCTTATTCAAACGATCAATGACTATTATGTAGAGATCAAACATTATTTAACATGAAAGACATACTTCACGCTTTAATGTTAAATCAGAACATTATTGATGAAATGATATTAATTACACTAAGAAATCGATCACTGAAAGGTTAAGTCAACCACTAATGACTTTTCTAATATTTAAAGGATCGTGTCATGTTGTTAAACAATGCACCTGATCTTCAAATATAAATTAATCAATTGTTGAATTGATAATAAATTAAATTTTTTAATTTATTTAATTCAATTTAATTATAATCATAATTTATATTTGGGTAACATATTAGAAACCTATTGGGTCATACACATTAAGAACCATTAGTTAAAAATTAAACTGGGATGATTTAATTAAGTATGACTTGATTAAAATATATTTTAGAAATTAAGGACAAAAATATAATTAACACAGAGATTATATTTCTAGACAAATAAAAATCAAGTAAGGACTTGATTGAGTTAATTTCTAAAATTATCCTGAATTAATATATGGATATTATTCAAGGGACAATTGATATTTTACTAATTTATAGAGTTTTTCAGATTTTCCTATAAATAGTAAGTTATGCCTCTTATTTTTTATGGTTGTTTGTTAGACAAAAAAAACTACATAAATCATAAAATAAAAAGCTAGCACTCTATGCATAGCAATCTCTCTATCCTAAATATGAATTTAGGAGATTTCTCACTAGTGGTTCATGTGGATTACTGTTGGAGGCCGGATAATTGGACGACTTATGGTTTGCGACAACCCAGCCTTTAAAGAACTATTCAAAGCCGAAGAAGATAAAATCTTCAGGTAATAAACCCCTAAATAACTCTAGATCTATCTAACAGGATCCTAAAAACTCTAGAATAATTATGTTTTATTGTTTCCATTGCATGTATGATATTCAGAAAACCCAACATTATCATGAACTCAGCTCGTGACATATGCACAAATATCATCTATGAAGTTTTAACGCATTCATCAATGAAGACTGTTGAAAAATGTAGGCTTCTTTCCAAGGAGTGCAACAAGTTCACTTATAAAACTACTTTCACAAAACTACACAATCAAAGAACCAACATTGTCTTTGGGTTCTTTGTACAAAACATGATCAGAAATGAATATCATGTTTCTTTTGTTTTAATTGACACTCCAAAGCCCTATCCTGAAATGTCACTTGATTTCCTTTCCTGACTATGTGGAGCTGTTATTTGACTTAAAGAATTGGAGAATGAAGCTATTGGGTGAAGCTGCCACAAGAGGAGTCCCTTCGTCGATGAAAAAAGTAGTCATGAATGGTTAGCTTTATTGGCTTAATTGGAGGAGAAACATATTTGCATTTGATGTGAAAAGGGAGAGCTATTGCTTGTTTTCACTTCCTCCACCAGTTTTCGAGGGTAATTACAGTAAAGATATTAGGCTCGTCGAATATAAAGAAAAACTTGTCATAACTTGCAGGGATATGGAAAGTGATTTCATGGAAATATGGGTTATGAAGAGTTATAATGGAAAAATATGGAGGAAAAGAAATTTAATAAACATAGAGGTTTTAACAAAGAAATAACCTCATGTAAATCCTTTGACCTTTTACAATGTTGATGTTGTGCTGATAGGAGAATATTTTCCTGACATGATATTTTTCAACTTTAAGACCGGAAGCATTAATGTGCTGTGATTAAGAAATGATTTACTCTATGGATGCTTTACCATTTAGATCCACTTTTATTTCCAAGAAAGGAGCACAATTCGACACAACATTGAAATTGTCATGCCTTTAAGAACAATTACCCCAAACCACCATATTCTAGATGGTATAATCCATATAAGAAATGTGAGTAGTTGCAAGAATTTCAAGTATCAAGTTCGGAAGTTGGTGAGCAAAAGGCAAGTTGAGGTTATGAAGGATAATGTCATCTACCATATTGTCACTAGATCATCATGAGCATAACGAGGGACAAGACATGAATGTTGTTGACCTAATTAGGGTGTTGCATTGTCAATAATTTTGTTATGGAACGTTGTTATTATACACTATGTTTTGGGATCACATCTCATCTTTTTAATGAAATATACCTTTTCTTTCTCTCTTTCTTGTTCTGAAATCAACATATGTTTAGAATCTTATTGTTGACTATGATATTTTGATCAAACTTCAACATGCAAAATTAAGGCTAATCAATCCTGAAAGATTCAAAGTGTTTTGATTGTAGAAATGACTCGACGTTGGTTAAAATAGCAAGACAAACAATATGGGGTGACCAAACAATTTTGAGCTCACGTATAAAATTCAACCATACATCGTAGAGTTAAGCTTTAACGATATGCATAATGACATGTAGTGGATTTAGTAGTTATGGACTCGCGGATCATGGTTCTTTGCAAGTCCAAATTATTACACTGGAAGAGGTCAGAATTTATCGGTTCTAACCGACCTTGCTTGAAATAAAAAAAGAACATCTTTATTTATTCATTTTACAATTCTTAAAATATATATCCTTTGCAATCCCAATTTGAGCCTGATAGAATCTTTCTTTCAAAAGGAAACTTGGACCTGGATCATACCCTACACTGGCGGTAAATGAGGGATTTTTGTTTGAAAAAATGAAGACAATAGTAGAATCAATGGTAAAATGAATGTTGAGAAGCGAGAAATCCAAAAGTAGAAATTGTCTACACTTAAAGGCTAATCAAGTTTTGATGATCGATGGAATGCCATGAAAAGGTTAAAGGTAAAAAAATACATATCAAGTCTAGGAGGGGCAAAAGAGATTTCAATTGAGGAAAGGCATAAAAAATGTCAAAAGTTGATGTTGAGGGCAAGAATAAAAAAAGAGAAAAAAAAAACAAAGAAAAGAAAGAAGAAAATATTAAACTATGAACATGTCTTTTGGTATTTGTGATAAAACCTCTAATGTCTTCAAATGATTAGAATAATTATCCATCAAAGGAAAAGTTGGAGTTGCTTTATGACTTGTATTAAGAGAATATTGATCTTTTAGGTAAAAATAGAATGAGTGGCATTATTATTTGCCATTCTTTTATAAAGATAATGAAAGAAAAATGAGGAAATGACGAGTTAATGATTGGCAGTGAACCTTGACCCTTTCTTTGAATTGAAATGTGGGACAATAAAAAAATAAAGAAGTATTATGAGATAAATGATAGATAATGAGTTTTAGTATCTCTTTAAATTTGAGATTGACAATGAAAGGAATGACATGGTTATATGCCAATAATTAATAAGAATGGAACCTTTTGAACCATTGATTGAATGAGGTGAAAATTCCTGTTGAAAAGAGTGGCATGGTTTTATGTCAATGTTTGACCTTGATTGATAATTTTAAGATTTTTTGATTGATGAAAAGTATTGTTAAGAGATAAGGCATGGTTATATGCCACTACTTGATTTTGACTAATGGAAATTCCTTAGAAAAGATGAGGCATGGTTATATGCCATTTTTTTTTTATTATGATTAATCCTATCCAGTTTTAGGAAACATGACTTTTTGATGAAATGTATGACATGGTTATATATCATTTGTTTTATAAAGACAACAAAACAAAATGAGTGAAGTGAATATTTGATGGTGATCCTAGGTTGTGAAAATCTTCAAACACCTTTTGAGCCTATGAATTTCCCTTTCTTCCATAGCCATAAGTCATAGCTTTTAAAAGCCTTTTCTAATCAAGCAAGTAATTTGAACCAATAAATGACGCTTTCAAAACATGAAGAACTTTTCTGTAAAGGTTGTGGCTTTACGAACTAAGTTACTAGTTATTATGTATACTGGTAAAATGGTTGTTCAAAAGAGACAATCTTTCTTGATAGAGCCTCAAGTCTTAACTCGAGCTTCTTGCTGTTGAAATCCACTGAAAGTCACCTTGTCACATACCTTTAAATGACATACCAAAAATGAGATACTAAAATTGACACAAAGAACCATAAAATAACCAAACAAATTATTTTAATCCTATAATGAGTCAATTTCTATTTTTAAAATACAATATAACTAAAGGATTGCATGTATTGAATATCGTGTGATGGATCTTTGACAAAAAAAAGCTTAATTTTCAATTTTTTTTGAAAACTAACATCTCTTTAATTTCATTTCAACAATTAGACTTAAATGGAAATGATCCTTGAAATTTACGAGTTGATTTTGAAACAAAAAGTCATTGATCGAGTTTGCAAAGTCCTAGACATAAATGAAATTGACACTTTTTAATCATCCTTGAAAAGTTGAGCAGCCAGGAATAGTGTAGTGACCATGAAAGGGAAAACAAACAATATTTAAATCAGTTGGGGGGATGTTAAAACTCTTAATCAAATGATGATTTAGTGAAATCCTTAAAAGCTATGATTAGCATCCAGTAGTGATAAGTGCCTTATGATGATAGATAGAATAATGGACACGACCAAATCAGCTGAGGGCAATGTTGCTAAAAAACAGTTTATGACTTAATGAACTCCAATAGCTGTTAAGAGTAATGCTGCAATTGAGGGGCATCTTCATGTCTGAAAGTCTGGTTTACCCTTTTAAATATTGTTATAACTCCTGAAAGATGATATAACATTGGTCCATTTTGATAAACATTGAAAGGATGCATGTCATCTAGATTGACCGAGGAAAATCTACTTTAAAGCCCATCAATTCAAGGTACATTTCACCGCATGGATATGTGTGATAAAAGGAACATAATTAACGATGATAATGTATTTCCTAATTACAAAGACTTGAAATGAGAGAGAATCTCTAAAGATAGATTTGGTCTAAAGAAATGAACCTAGTCATATTAATTAATGAGATGTTGAAGATCATTAGTAAAGGATGATTGTAATGGTTTTCTTCAGGAATCTAGGAAATGTTGTGATGTTAGAGAAGCATGGCCCAACTGAGGGGCAACTTCAAAGCTACATAAGTACCTATAATGGTTGTTAGAAATGTGCAGAAGTTGTTCGATAAGATTAGATGGGCTGAGAGCAATTTACTGTGAAGAACACAGAGTATACAATAATGAGCCTTTGTTAAAAGCTATGAGATACATGTCTTGATGACTTGACAATTCCATGAAGGTTAATGATAACATATGCTTGGAGAGTATGGTTCATTTAGAGGCAATTTCATGGTTGATTGATAATCTAAGATGGAGGTGATACCATAAAACCTTTTGATGATTGTTGGTAGGATGCAACTGAACAAAGGGAAGTTTTTGAAATAATTTAAGAAGTTGAATGATTCTTTAAACTCCTTCATGATAAAGCAAACAACACCACACTTGGGGGTATGGTCAGGCTTAATAAATAATGAGAACAACAATTGTCGTAGACAACCCTGGATAGACACTTACATTCGAGCGGAGGATTGACATATGGTAAACTTGATAAACTGGTGAATAAGAAGACCAAAAAGGTTTGGATAACAAACAAAGGCACCCTACGACAATAAAGCATCGAAGAAGGGGGGCTAGATTTCAAACTAAGTAAGGATTCATGCATGTCATTTAACCCCAAAGCATTGATGAAATTTTACAGGAAAAATCCATAATGAAATCAGTTGACAAAAATAATCATTGAGTTATGATAACAAGTAATCTCAGTTTTAACCTTGCAATCAGAAAAAAGAGGAGCGAAACCCTGCTATCAGGAATTTCTCATTTTTTTTCCATTGAGGAATTTCAAAACGTTCAAACCCTATAATCGAGAGAATATCATATATCAACCTTGTAATTAAAGTGTTTTTGATTCAATCAAAATGCCTTTGGACAGTTTTAACTGAAGGGAATCACTAAGATACATGATTTCAGGTCAATTGAGCTAAAAATAAGAGTCGTTGAGATAATAAGACTCCATTAGAAGAAAAAAAAACAATGCAAAGAGAATAGCTGTGAGAATACGATTCTCCTAGTAACTATAAAACCCCAGTTCTAGTTTAAGGGAATCGTTAAAATGCATGATTTAAGGTCAATTGAGCTAGAAAAAAAGAGTCATTGAAAAGATATAGTTTTTGCCAAAGTAGATTCATGGGTCAACATTGTTTTATTTTTGTCAAAGAAAGAAAGGTGAGAAAAACTCTATTATTAGGAGATTCTCAGGAAAATAAAGTTTGAACCCTGTCGATGAGGAAAAACAAGAAAAACCCTATCATCAAGAAATTTGAATTTTGGGAACACTGCCATCAGGAATCTCAATTTTCAACTCGCAATCATAATTTTTTAGATTCAGTCGGAATAGTTAAGACACCTTGGGAAGGTTCTAGTTGAAGTGAATCATTGAGATTTAGGATTTCAAATCAATTGACCTAGAACATGAGTCACAAAGATAACATGACTTTGCTAGAAAAAAATAGTTGTGAGAATATGATTCTCCTAGTAGACAAAGATTTTGGTTCTGGTTAAAGGGATTCGTCATATTAGAATTTCAGGTTAACTGACCTGAAGACAAAGATTTTGGTTATGGTTGAAGGGGATCGCCAGATTCAGATTTCAGGTTAACCGAGTTGAAGACAAAGATTTTGGTTCTGGTTAAATGGAATTACCAGATTGAGATTTCAGGTTAATCGAGTTATAGATAGAGATTTTGGTTTTAGTTAAAAAGGATCTCTGGATTGAGATTTCAAGTTAACTGAGTTGAAGATAAACAAAGATCTTGGTTCAAGTTAAAAAGGATCTCTGGATTGGGATTTCAAGTTAACTGAGTTGAAGATAGACAAAGATCTTGGTTCTGGTTAAAGGGCATTGCCAAATTAAGATTTCTTGTTAAAGGGGATCCTTACAACACATTCAGACAAAATATCAAGTACTAGATGTCTTTACAAAAGGACTTAATGCAACAAAGTTTGAGGAATTTCAAAGACAACTTGGTATTATATCAAAAGAGGAAATCTAGATTGAGAGGAAGTGTTAAAAAAAATTACAATGTAGATCCTTCCTACATCTAGAAGCTTCATGAAAATGTTCCCTTAATTGTCTCTTCTCTTAAAAAATCAGCTTTCTTTTCCAATCCCTTTA